>Ga0065711_1005124_pt1 | contig 21240 bp, 11 predicted proteins | sample Hoacrofraction12_FD_59098 | JGI IMG/M metagenome (GOLD analysis project Ga0065711, IMG submission 59098) | Hoatzin crop microbial communities from Cojedes, Venezuela - Epithelial fraction 12 v2 (version 2) | ecosystem: Host-associated > Birds > Digestive system > Esophagus > Crop | place...
ACAATGACCCTCCTTTTTTTCTTAGTTGAGGCAGTCGTAATTCTTGGGGCTGTCTGACTCGTTCTAGGCAACCCCCTGGATGGAGCCTCACCTTCACCCACATCCTCTGTAAATGTGTCTGAAAATTTCCATCGGGAAGACGCTGTTTCTAGTGCCGTATTTAGATATGTGTATTTGTCATCCGTTTGCTGCTGTCGGCTAGTATGGGTGGAGCGTGCTGTCCTCTGGAAGAGGTAGAAGTCCCAGTGATTAGAATCGAAATACTCATTTGATGTGACAGCCAGGTGGCTTTTCTCGGTCCCCTAGGAGCCACAGCATTGCCATGCTGGGGAACAGCTTAAAGAAAGCCCCGACTCCATAGATACGAGTTGATTGTTCTGGCAGAGCTAAGACAGTCGAACTTGGGTGTTGCCTCTTGCAAATTTATCTTGTCCCATCCCACCACTGCCTGAAGTCCGCCACACAAGAGAAGGGCTGTGTGTGCCAGGTAGGCGAATGCCAGTGCTGATGGAACACCTGAAGAGCTGTCTGAAGGCATGAGCAGGCCTTGGAAACGCTTGATGAGCTGCTTTCACTACTTTTATTTTGACACTATCACACTAGAGTCGACGATACTCCATATACTTTAACCTCTGTATCGACAGTACCTGTCTCTTGAGACATAGAGGTTACAGAATATGAAGAATATGGAGTAACCTTCAGATAGTATTCCTGAGGTTTCAAAGCCCACTTCGGGGATCTCGTTTCCTGCCCAGTAGTCCCTCCAAAGCCCATATTTATAATGGAGCTGCCTGTCTTCTGGTGTGTAGGGCTGTCCCACAAACTCTCTGACCTTAAATAGAGCGATACCAAAAATAGTTACCATCTTCAATGTGAGAGGAGAAAACAAACCAGATTCATTTTCATTTAGCTTTTCTGCACTGTTGTGGTCCATTCTGTAGCCTGTTTTTTGCACAGTTATTTTTATAGTGAAAACATACTCAATTTCAGTATTCTCATTCATGATTTTTTGCAAGTTTTGCAAATTATCACATGCTTGCCAGCATCTTTCTTCCTAAAACTTCGGACTCTCTGATCTGCTTTGTAGCTGTCACTGACCTTGTGACCCCAATTGACTTAGAGTTTAGACCTCCCGGTGCTTTTATGTCTCGTCTTTTCCTGGGCCCTAAGTTATCTCCCTCCGCTCTTTTATACTTCTTTTTCAGCATTTTTTTTTTTTTTTGCTTAGTCTTCCTCTCCTCCTGTTCTGGGAGAGTCCCTGGAAGCTGTCCTCTCGGCCCGTCTTTTTGTTCTGCTACAGCTAAAGGTAGAACGTGCACATTTCACCCTCCGTTCTCTCTGAGCCAAGATATCGGTGTTCGTGGCCAAGTCCTGGCCATCTATCACTGTTGCTATTATAATTTCCTTGACTGACAGTCTATATATCCGAGGGCTAAATTTTGCAACACCTTGACACACGCTCATCAGTTTCCTCAGATTAGGTGTGTCTTGTCTTTTTTTTGTGGTGGTGTTTCCCAGCCGGCTGATAAGTACGACTGCTTCAACCAAAACAGCGAGGAGCTTTCTCCGGTCTGTGCCCAGTCTTTAAGACGGTCTTGGCTCCACTTTTTTCCAATCATGTTGGTAATACCGAGTCCTGCTCTCTGGTCGAGCTCCTTCTCAGGCTGTCAGACTTGGATCTGTGCTCGGATCCTAGCTCATGTCTTGTGCGTGGTACTGTCCTACTTTGCTTTTGCTGCTGGGAGAGAGTCCTGGATTCCCATTGGCTTGTTCTTATCTCTGTGTAGTGTTTCTGCGCAAATTGCGTGGGTTTGGGAGGAGATTTTCTGATTTTATTCCAGTGAGTGGTGGTCCGTGATTTTGTAGAATGAGCGTGCAGCCTTACAGAAGAGCTCAAGGCAGTTTAGAGAACAGGATCTGATACAGAAATAGATACCAACAGTAATAGAATATTTTTTAAAAGCCGCTGCACAACATATTCAAATATTTTGATTTTTTTTTTGTCAGCTTTGCACATTAACTGCTCACTGTTGTAGCAATATCTGACTGTGCTTATTGAGTCCTGATTTATTTCTTTGCTGGAAAAGTCATTATTTGTTGCCTGGCTACATTTGCTATACTAGTTTATCACTTAGTAATACAAATGTGAAACACAATCAGGGGAGGGGGATAAAAAGTGTAGTTAAATTTTTTGTATGTGATGCCAATGAATAAATTCCTTGTTTTGCAGCTATTTGTAAAGTTTTCTGCATACGGGCGTTCTGTATGCAGAAATGGATGCTGTGCATCCAGCTATTTTGTGTTCAACAGGTCTCACATGGGAAGAGAGTGAGGAATTGTCTTACAGTGCTTTGACACTTTGTGGGTTTCTAATTAGATCACTCAGATAGAGTCATCAGCTGTAAGTAGCGCTCTGCTAATTTGATGAAGTTCTGGGCCCACAGTTAGTTGAACAAATACATCTCTGCAGAAACCACGGGCACTTCCCCAGTAGACTGCAGTTGTGCTTGGGTGCCGTGAGTAAAAGCAAAGAAAGCGGAGAAGAACAATGCACGATGTGTGCAAAACAAAAAAGAGCAAAAACGCCAAATCCGCCTGCCTTGCATGGTGTCTTCACAGAAGACAATTGTTCTTGCAAAGCTTTTGCTGTCTTTGCCTCCTTATTCTGTTGCTGGAATGTCAGCCCACTCAGAGGCAGGCTTGGCTGTTTTGACAGAAGAGCTTTTCATTTAATTATGAGTATTCAGAAATGGGCTTCGGTTGTTAGGTACCTTGTTTAAAGACTGTTTTTTACCTAGGTGTTTAGAGAAGATGGGATTAAATGCATTTTAACGTCACTTTTTGTTTGCAGAGTGACTAGGTCCAGTGGTATGTTTTAGTTACATACCAAATAGTCTAATACTGTCTGGTGAGCTTTGAGGAGAGGTAAGCAGCATATAGTGACATATTTGCAGTGTTTCAGAACTGAGAGAAAAATATTTATTGAAATATTCAGCCAGTGGCAGGTACCTGTAGTGAGCCAACCCTGCTACTCCTTTCGTCCGATCTGTAGGTCTCCCTGTTGCAGATGTCCGTTACGGGGATCAGCAGCTCTCACAGTAACATCTACCATCTTCCAGTGCTTTTGCTGGTGTTTGATCATTATCATTCTGAAAGAGTCGTAATGCAAGCCCAATGAATTCAGTAGATTAGGGCCTAATCATTTCAAGACAGATGGGCACAAATTAGATATCACAGGGTTGAGGACCATGTAAGCATCCAGCTAAATATTTAATGATATGAAATATTAAAACCTAGCTCTCCCATAGGCAGTAAAATATGAGGAGTAGAAAACTACCGAGTGACATTGAATTGTAATGCGAGTGCCTTCAGGATGTGAAGAGCAAACGCTTTAGGTCTTATGTGGTGAAATAAAGCTCCGTAATAAGTACAAGACTTTATTCCCAATCTGGGAATGAATCCTTTCATGGCTTTCTCCTTGGATGTGGGTCCTTTTTATTTAGAGAACATAAAATCCTCTGTCTGTGATGTAGGCAGTTCCCTAGGAACCACTAGAAATTTGAAATAAATGATCACAGGACCATGTCATTCTCCACAGTTGTATCCATTTCAGCTTTCCTTTCCTAACAAGATCTGTTCTGTGAGCATAAAACCCTTCGTGTTTCACTCTTGTCTCTCAGAGCTGAAAACCGTGTAGTCATGGTTGGGTGGCCTCTGAAGAGAATCGACAGGGATTAGCGAGGTAGTCTCGGTCTTTGCTGTTTCCTGTTGATTAATGAAAATCTGCATTTCCTCCTGACATGCTTGTTCCTTCTGAAATGTTGTTTTTATATTTACGTATCTACTAGTTTCCTTTCATGATAACAAACTGAAGGAATTAACTGTCTGGGAATAAATACTCCCAGATAACATTAATATTAAGTAAATATAATTCTTTAATCGATTAAATATTATGTATTATAAAAAGTTTTTTCTTTTTGTGATCTTACAAATGTGTAACATAAACACTACTGCCTCCTTCATTTCCTTGCTCTTCTGTTAAACAGTCTCTCTGGCTGTTGAGAATATGGAGATACTTTGTGAAAAAGGGCAATTTGGAAAAGTCCTTCCCTTAAAAGGCAGTCCCTCGGCTCCGCAGACTTGGGAGTATAACTTTCAGTTGGTAACAAGTTCAAAAATAAACCACATCATATAAACATAAAAACCACAGTATTAGGATAAACGTTTGCATATGTGTAGTAAATCTAATATAAGGCTGCATGTGGCCTTTCCTAAATAGATGCCCTTCGTAGTTACGTTTCTTCCCTCTTACTTTAAAAAGTTTAGTATTTAAATATTTAACGTTTCAAAACGTTACTGTGAGTGCTGGCTACTCTTAGGAGGAATCTGAAACCATCTCAAGTGTTTTCTAACCTGGCGTGTGAAGGCAAGAAAGCTTTTAACGCGTTCCCTCGGAGCTGAGGCGTGGTGGAAGGTTGGCTTCATGCAGGTGAGCAAACTGAGTCTGAACACCTGGGCTGCACTGCTGCAGCATCTCTCGGCTTTTGCAGTCGCTGGCTTTTACACTTATGTCACTCTTCCTGCTTTTGTTTGCCTTGATCTTAAAACGTTTGCTGTGATAATTAAACAGCAAAGTTTCTGTTTGTTCAGGACTGTTACATTTAAGAGAAGTACACAAAATAATTTTTCAGAATGAAGAATTGGACTATTTAAAAAAAATACTCTAAAGATCGTGTTACATGGGGTATTTTCCCCAAAATAAGTTCATTCTTACTTTAATTTTACAAGCCTATTACTAGTGCCTTTATTGGATACACCAGAGGGGCAGACCGGCTCAGTAATTGCATCACCAGCCGGCCTTTTCTCCCTTGCAGAGTTCCTGCGTGACCTCGGGTAATTATTTAACTTTTGTGTGCTGCATTTCCCCATCAGCATTACGGATGCCTGAATACAAGCACACCAAACATCGTGAGGCCTGTAGACACTGCAGTCTAGGTTAAAACAAGGGCGCTGTTGATCACAAAAATACGTGCCTTTTAAACAAACAATTTTTTCAATGAATAATCCAAAGTAAGGATTGTTTTTACGTACAATTGATCTCGTTAGTTCATTTGAATATCAACTTGGAAGTTTGTTTTCCTGTGGGGACACTTGGGTTTAGGCTGCTGAACTGAAACTGTATTAATTTTTCCGTGAGAGCAGTTGGAGATATTCTCCTTAATGCATGTCAAGTGTTCGGTGGCTGGAGGGAGCCGTAACTTCGAGTCTGACTTCTCGGCTGAGGGCCTGCTCAGACGTTAATACCCGTGTTGCCAGGTGGTTTGTACTCCGGGTTGCGTGTGTTTCCGTAAGTAGCTGGGGAGTGGTTTAAAGAGATGAATTGATGTTAGCTGCAGCCAAATCAAGTGGCAAATGAGTGCTCAATAGATTTTCTGTTGCATTTTTATTATTGGGAGCTATGTTTATTAATTAATGCAAAGCAGGTGTGTTCCACAGCAGTTATGGTGAACATAAAGCTAGGCTGTGGAACAGGGAAATTAATGACAAAATATTTTAAGCATTTATACATCCTGCTGCAGTAACTCTCTGAGATTTTCACAAAGTGACTGTATGCCAAATTTACTTTAAGCTAAACAGGATTGAGGCACTTGGGCACTGCAAGTTTCCGCCAGTCGCCGATTTCTTTCAGAACCCAAAAACTTAAAAATATCTGCCACTGCCTGATTTCATTATTAGGGCCTCAAGCAGAGCATTACAGGATCTAAAATTCCTACTTCCTTTCCTCATAACACTAAATAACATTTTCTTCCACATAGAAATGAAGATTTTGAGAATAAAACACTACTTAATCAGTGGCCTGGAAATTATAGAATCATAGAATGGTTTGGGTTGGAAGGGACCTTGGAGATCATCTAATTCCAAGCCCCTGCCATGAGCAGGGACATCTTCCACCAGCCCAGGTTGCTCAGAGCTCCACCCAACCTGGCCTTGAGCACTGCTAGGGAGGGGGCAGCCACAGCTCCTCTGGGCAGCCTGGGCCAGTGTTTCAAATTCTTTTTCGGCCTACAGTTTATATACAGTTATATACAGTTTTTATGGCCTACAGAGCAGCCCAGATGGTCTGTTCTCCAGACCTGGGGGAAGGATGAATAGCAAAGCTTTGAGGCTAGTCACAGGTACAGCCCATCGATGACAATATTCAATACAAAATGCAGTTGTAAGGGGCCTTCTTGAGTTTTAATTGTGTTTGTGAAATCCTCTGACCTTTGCACCTTCTTGTTCACTGCAGTGAAATGTGATCATACCCTACTGCTGCATTGATCTTGGAGGACCTCAGAGGTCTTCTGGATCCCTTTAGTAAACCAAAAGTGCATAAACGTGTTGCACAACAACTGTTCTTCAGCAGGTTGTGCAAAGGCTTAAACAGTCAATCAAGAATCAACCTTTCTGTCACTATGAGCCATTAGAACCATCTTTAATCACATGCAATAACTTGTGATTAAAGAAGTTTTGAGTCACAAAATGAAAGTTCACATGAAAAGTAGGATTTCACTCCGTCCCTGTCATTGCCCTAACAACAAATTCAGCCATACTGACACAGAAGTGTCATGTGAGCGAATTCTTACCCCAAACTAAATACTGACTTCCCCCACCTGACTGTCACGAAGTATCACCTTTTAAAAATGCTTTCAGAACTTGGAGAAGTGGGGAGCAGGGATGATGCACCCTCTCCCCCGGGAGGGCCAGCAGGCTTGCATGGGGTTCCCCACCGTGGGGCGGAGGAGTGACTGTCCCTTACCATCATCATTGCTGCTGTACTCTCTCCCAAGTGCCTTAAGAATAATCCTAATGATTAATATAATAATTAAAATAATTTTAAAACTTACCATACAACCCAGTAGTTCTCGTTACTTAAAATTTGAGTGGGTTTAATTTTTCTTGTGCGGGAATATGTATAAATAAAAGATCTGTGTTGATTTGCATTGCATGCCATTTTTGGCGGGAATCTGGGAACAGGCTGATCCGTGTTGCACAGTGGCTGGTTTTACAATGACCGTACAGACCATTTATTTGGAAGCGAAGGCCGGATTTCGGGCACTTGCTGGCTTTCTCCCTGTGTGCCCCGCACTCGGGCTGCAAAGCCCGCCTCAGTCGTGCATCCCTCCCGGCTGCTGGCACCCTGCTCCGCAGCCCCTTTTGCATCTATTCTGGGAAGAGCCATCTATGTCACTGTGCACTTGGGGGGTGGCCCAGCCGAGTTTTCTGTCATTTCGAAAGAGGAAAGTAGGCTGTGCTGCAAATCCCTGAGCTGTGGGTACTGGGGAGGTGTCAGCATAACCTCTGCGGGCTCAGAATCGGGTTCGTGCAGGATCAGGAGCTTAGCTCGTACCGTTTTGGGTTACAGGCGGCAGGGCCAGGAGGTTGGCCAGGATGTGATCAGACGGCACATTTTGGGACATACTACGTTTATCGGTGCTTGAACATATGCTGCTCAGTGGTCTTCATGCACAATAGTAAGAAGGAACATTCCCATGTCGAAGAAATGTTCCCTCTTTTCTGCTGGTTTGAGATTTATTGAGCAGATTTGCATGCAAGAGATGTTCTTAGCCTTCCCTTTCAAATTCAGAAGAACGGAGTAGGTCTTTCCAAGGTTTGTAGGGAGTAGTAGTTGGTAATTGCCGCTTTTCTTCCAGGGAATTTGATAAACTGAAAAATAACACAGTTTCAGATTTCAAAGAGGTAGTTTAATTTTAAAGCTACTGTATCACCTGAAGGATTTAAGATATGCCCATTTTAACTTCTTATGTAGATTTGTGTAGGAGAGGACAAGCCCTGTTACTGCTTTAAATTTTTATTATGGTTTACTCATGTCCTGGGTAGATCTAGGTCAGCAGCAATGTTAGCAACTAAGCCAACAGATTTTTTGGGGTGTTACAAAGCCATTTTTTGAATGCTAAAACAAAATATCCAGGATGGGTGAGGGGAAGGATTTTAATTTTATTAGAAAAAGTGCTGTCTCCTCTGTGGAGCTGGGGCAGCCAGCTGAGGAGAATGAATTAGTCATGGTAGCTGGGTAACATCTCTAACTGTGGCATGGTGTAGTCTGTGGACACATACATACGCAAATATGAAAGCCATTAACGAGACAGTTTACAAGACTCCCACAGGCAGCCGTCTGTGTCAGAGCTATGACCCTGTTCCTCCAGGAGGACGGCCATCCTCGTCGTGTCCTGGTAGTTACCTGCCAAGGTAGGAAATGAATGCTGGAGCAAGGCTGGCTGTACATGCTGGAAATGGTATAAGACATCCCACAAAACATGTCCGAATCTCAGCATGAAAACCTGCTGCAGCTCTTCATTGTCCAGCTCTTTGAATATACATTTCTTCTTTGTACTAATTTAGTAAGGTTTTTATACATTACAGCACGCATTGGCACTTGGATATTATCTTTGATTGTGCACCTTGACGTACTTCCCAATTAAATGTTTTTTTGCATACGTTAAGCATGCACTCCAAACCCTTTTAGCAGCACCTTTCTGCTCAGCTCCTGCTAAGCAATTTTAAACGCCGTGCTCAGACGCGTTCTGGGCTGCGTGTTGTGGTCTGTGCCACACCGCGAGTCTCGCTTGCCGGCTGCCAGTGCTCTCCGTTCCCCGGACATCCCAGTCACCGCTCCACAGCCCAACTGATCGTGGCGCTCCCAAGTTCCTTGGTGCCATTGTTCAGCTGCAGTAATTACTCATATTGTTTTAGGTTTTCATCTGTTTACTTTAGTAAATGGCTAATTATTTACTACAGAATTCTCTGCCATGAATAACTGAATACCCTGTAAGTCCTACTATTTTAGAGCAAACATAAACCTTTCTTGTTACATGCTCTTCTCTTGCAACAAAACCACAGACCTGTGCAAGATAATTTCTTCTGATCCTGGATATGCAGCAAGAAAAGAGATTATGGAATAATATTGTTGGATCGGTCTCTTTGTATTTATATGTGTTTTTATTAGGTACTCAAAAGTGATACTGAAGTGTATGATTATAGGGCAAGAGAAAAGAAAATAACAACAGAATGGAATAAAGTTATTTCTCCTGTGCCATCGCCACCAGGAATTAATTATCAGAGCTATGTATTCAAGGAGATCCAGATCCTGTTTTAGAGCTGTTTCTCTGAAGAGCCCCAAATCCCAGGTGTTCTCCTCCTTGGCATCATGTGCTGTCTCCCGCCGCTTTGATTTGTCTGTGCCCTATCCCAATTAGTTGTACACGTTTGATTTCATTATTCTGTGGCCTGAAATAGAGAGTGATTTATTTACTTAAATTGGGCCACACTTATAACATCGTAATGAAAGTTTAGCAATTTAAGTGCAACATCTTGTTGGAAGAATGGCAATTTTAAGTTTATGGATGTTTTTTCTGTTGAGGATTTTAAAATTCTTAAAAAGGGATAAAAGCTTTAAAAGTTGTTCAGTGGGAGGCACTGCGAATAACCTCGAGAAGCAGCTGAAGTTACGGCTTTGGTCCTGCTGTAGTTATGTTTGGGGAGGTAAATACACAGTTTTCCTTCACTTTGTACAAACAGCATGATAAATATAGTCTGTTTTAATATGCCTGTCTTGATGAACGGCATTTCAGTTTTTCATTTACAAATTGCTAGGGCATAGCGTGTCGAGGTTTTGGAATAATTGTGGCTTTCAGAAGGAAAGAATAAATGAAAAGAGAATGGCCTTCTTAAGACTGTTATTATGCAGAGACTGTGGGAAGCAACATGACTGTTATAGTCCTTTTTGGTGCATCTATTATATAAATGCTCACTATTCTTTAATTTGTTGCGAGTTGAGTAATCTGACTTGTTAATGCTCACTGACAGCTTGAATGCTCAGTGGTACATCACCCCAAAGAGATGTCAGCACTTGTAACTGGAATATTCCTTTATTAAATAAAAATGCACACCAAGTTTGGGTTTTTGTTTCCACACCCAAAGACGCGCATTCCCCGGAAACTCCTAGGGTATATTTTTCAGCTGCTAAAATGTGACATTAAAGTTCTGCTTTAAATGACGTAGTCTAATAATTTTTTTCTCCTGTCCGACTTCACATGTAAGGAAGCAATTAAGCCTTTGGGCAATTAGCTATCAATTAAAACATGACTCTTCTTAAATTGCTTCTAAGTAACTGTGAGTTAAGTTCATCAGGATGAGAAATCCAGCAAGAAACAGCAGAGTTTCAGCTTAAAAAGGCTTTTTTTTCTGTAGTGGTCAGCCTCTGTAAGATGAAATCAGTGTTATTAGGATTGCCCGGCATGTGTTTAAACCATTTCTCCAGCTTCATCAGCAGTAATTGCTGTGATCAATATGCAATTATTGCAAGTAAAATCAGTTCCTAATTAACTTGGTGAATCAGATAGGTGTCCAGGTTTATTTCTATCCCGTTTAAATCAGTAAACAATTATTTTGTGTTTATACATCTACAACATTATATGGTCTGCATCTGGAATATGTATTTACCTAGCTCTTTTTGATTGCGGTCTCTTAAAAAAATTTGTTTGCCCATGCTGCTTGTGGGCAGAGTGAAATACAAAAACATTTTGGATGTTTGAGACGTCTAAAGCCCAAGAATGTAGTGGCCACAGATTTCAAGATATTTTTAATTTTATTTTTATTTCAAATGAAGTTGTGAATGCTTCATATCTTCATAGATTAAGCTGTACTATCTGAAGTTGGTGATCTGCAAAACACAGATTTCAAGAAGTCATCAAAGTCCACTTCCAAAAATTCAGGCTCAGGTCGCTCATCAGACATGTCACAGGGAATTGATGAAGTCTGGAAGTGGAAGAAGGGTCATCCCTCCCGGCTGGAAGACTGGTTTGAGCGTATCTGCTGGCTCGGAGGGGCTGGGAGGCAGAGGAAGTCCCAGCTGCGCAGAGGTAGCTGGGAAGCTGCAGGACGGTTGCAATGGCCGTGGGGCCGGGGATGGTGGGAACTTTGGTGGCCAGCGTTGGACCCTGGGACCGCATGATCTCCAAGGGGGAATGGTGGCTGGGGGCTGCATCTGCTGGGAAGGGTGCTGGGGATGCAGGGACAACATAGGATGACCCAGGCTGATGGAAGCAGCTGCTGCTGCTTTCTCCTTCTCTCGCAGCTCCTCCTCCTCCATTACGCTGGTCTCAGCTGGCCTGGGCAGCTCTATCCCCCCATCCCTTATGGACAGACTGACAATATGAGATTATCCTCTTCTCTGTTGACTTAGGGTGTAGTAATTGGCAGGTATAAAGATATCTTCGAGTTATGAATGGAGAACACCCCCTTGGTATTCTCCATGAATATGGATGTGTGAAGTATTGTATCAACGAAAGCAAATTATCCTGAAAAATGGAGCACTGGCAACAATGCTATTAAGAGAAAATTATACAGGCTTACCCTTTCTGAATAGAAGTGCCCCTAGCAATAGCGTTTGTCCAAATTGCAGACTATGCGGTCTAAATTTTAAAAGGCACTTCAGTATTCCTAAACTGAGGAATTATTCATAGCGTAATGTACATGTGAACTATTTTTAGAATGTGCAGACTAGAGACTATTCATTTTACATTTACTTGGGGATTTAGACTCTATTTGATACTGTGTAGCACGGAGTGAGTTCTCTGTTGAAATGTCTTGTCTGCTCAGAGGAGCAGGAAAGTAGAAAATACCGTCTCCTGCTGCTGTTTTCGAACCATACAGGTATTTTGTACTTTATGGAAGGGCAGAGATACTGCCTTAGTCTACTTAACTAATTTTGTACTTATTAGAGCAAAGAAAGGCGTAACCTTAAAAACCTCAGCGAAAGACGTTCAAGTCAGATGTATGGGCATCCATATTGCCTTCATCCCGTATTAAAAGCATAAATAAAATACTTGCAAATAGATACTTAACAGAGCTGTGCCTCGAGTAAATTACTTGTGACTTCCCCTGTCACATAGGACATATGACCACTGTAAATGCTTTTCAGGGGTGTGAGGAGTATCCTTTACTCATAGCGTAAGATTGCTGGTGGTGAACAGGCTGTGTTGGCAGACATCAGTGCCCGCAGGTTGGATGCTCAGAGATGCCATCCACCTTGCAAAACCACCCTTCAGAGGGGATTTTTTCCCCAAAGAGAGATTTCAGACAAATTGCAGTTTACTTCCCCAGCACACACTTGCCACAGAGGACGCGGAGCCGCTGTCCCCACACCTGGCAGCTTTGTACAAACACTAAACCCATTTTTGTATAAGCCTTTAAATTTTAGTGAGGAGAAACCCAAGCAAAGCCCAGGAAATAGTCAGAGAAAAAGATCTGGTGGAAAAAATACTTCAAAGCACTTACTTAGTTTGAAGTAGCTGCAGAGGAATCACTGGAGTGTTTACTCCATATTTTGCCATTAATATTTATCTTGGAGGAGCTGAGAAGGCAGAACAGGAAAGTGCTTTGGGATCGGTCCATTAGTCTGTAGGTGAGACAGAAGAATACGTGAAGGCACTTGCTGACCATGCAAGATGTATCTCTTTCAAGAACAGAAATATATTTCTATCTTTGTGCTCTTGAGGGAAGCGTTGGTGTTAGTGGCTTTCACTGCAGTAAGAGCTGTGACATGGCTTCTGCACAGCCTAATGACAATCCATATCCAGGTCTTGGGAGGGCAGGGGACGGGGAAGAAAATATCTGGCAACCTACTTTCCAGCACCAAACGGACAGTCCCATGTATGTGTGAGATCGTTACCCTGCTGCAGGGTTACAAATTCAACCCTGCGTGGAGTCTGTAGAAAAATTTGGCTCCTCAAATAGCTTACAGCTGACTGCTAGACTGTCTGTTCTTGACAAACGTCATGGTTAATTTGCGGCTAAAGCTGTTTCTTTGAAGACCATTTGTGTGAATATATGGAGAGTAAACTTTTCTTGTTTGCACTGACCAGAACTGACTGCTAGATTAAAGCAGAAATTCCTCTTCTCTTTGTTACCTGCAACATCCTGGCAACGATACTGAGTAGGGCCCAGTGATTATCTTGAAATGAAGCGGGTGCCCTGCTTTGTGGTTTTATTGGAGAGAACTATTTCAGTTCCTATTTTTGATGTAGGGCTGTCACAAAGTTTCTTGCAGGTCATAAATATAAAATACGCCTTGCGTTCACAACTGAGGTGTAAGTCTTTGGTGAAGACCAAAATATCGTACATTATTAAAGGTGCTTTTGGGAGGTGTACCCATAAAACAGAGTTATGAATAACTATCCCTTATCTTTCATGCATGTTTTGCAGGAAAATATGTCTTGTCAAGTTGACTGTGATAGATGAGATTTATTGTACTATACTGAATATGCTAATATATAAGAATCTGTACAGTTGTGTTCCTAAGGGGAGGCAGCTGGAAAACCGCAGGCAGCAGAGTATTACCAAAACTTAAAAGTCACAGGAGCTTAAAATCTCCAGACTTCCCTAAAACTATTAAATCCTCTTACTCTGGCCTTTCAGTTATTATTTTAGTTTTCCCGTTCATTCTTTATGGGTAGCTGCTGAGAGACTGCTGTGGTATACGTGTATGTAAGTTGGTTCTGACCTTCCGTGGTAGAAATACCAAGATTTGTATCATGGGCTGCCTGGATGTGTGGAACTTGGACCTAAATCGTGAATTTTATGCTGTCGTAAGATCACCGTTCCCTTGAGCCATCCTGACCCAGGCTTCTTTCCTTCTTAACCCCTTCTCAGCCGTGCTGTCTCAGCGAGGGAGGGCAGCGCTTATTCCCCCAGAAAGGGAAGAGGTCGATCTGCTCTGAGCTGTTATCTCTCCTGGTGCTCGCCTTTCCTCGTCTCTCTTGTGCAAACTCTTCCCCGCATCCCCTGCCTGCCTCAGCATTTCTCCAGGCTCCTGAAAATGGAAGGGGAGAATCCCTTTATTGATACAGTTTATGGCAGTTTGCAGTCTGAAATTCAGTGGAGCAGCTCTGACAGTTTATATTCAGCAAAAATCTGCCCTTGGGTAGTATTAATAGTGTAATTTTATATTCATATTAATCAGTCTGACAGCTTCCTCCTGGAAGGACAGCTTCCCACTGGAATACGAGCTGCTGATCAACATGCTTCAGATAGGAAGGCAGGAGTAAATTATTGAGATTTTAAAGTTTATAAAAAGTGGCTTAAAGAAGTGGCACTTTTTTTTTTCCCCGCTCTTGGCAAATCGTCAGCGCTCTGCTGTCAGCAATTAGGGTGGTAGCTGTCACTAAGAATGCATCTTGTTTGTCTACACCGCAGTGACTAAGCGATACCAGTTTGCAGTGGGTCTCTCTGCTGCTGAAATGCTTTTCATGAGGGAAAAGCAGCTGTGAGCCTACAAATTGTAAGGTGAAGGAAAAAGTGGGGAGCCTGGCTGAAGCCTAGAGTTCTGCAGGAACCTGCGTCTCCCGTGGTGGAGTAAGTGTCGTTTCAGCAGTATTTCTCCGAAACTTGGGACTCTTCTTGACACTGATTGTTGGTATTCAGACTATTCAAAGAGCATTTTTTAAGTTGTTCAGCCTGTGTGCACACATATTTCATGCCTTACAAGTTCCTGTACGACTTGTCCTACTTGAAGCATAGCTGGATTGTGTTAAGGTACACAACATTGCTCATTTTTCTTTGTATTGTTTTTCCAGGTGGATACTTGTTTGTGCAGCATAGCGTTCACTTTTGTAGGCTTTCCTTGTTAAATGGGTGCTTGAAAAGTGTTGCTTTGTCTCTTATAAGAGGATGTAGATGACAGCAGGATGCCCTGGGGGTTGAGTTTTGCAATACCCTTCAATTCTGGGGGACATTTTCATTGTAAAAGCTGATCAAGGATGATAGGAAGCATGTCTTTGCACAGTTTACCTTTATCCATCTGGATGGTGTTGCATTTTTCCTGAGTAGTTGGTAGTGTTTTCCATCGTGAGGCTTGAGATAGTGGACCCATGTCGATAATTAATGTAAAGCTAAGGACCAAGATTATGAAGCTGATTTAATTTGTATGCATATCTTGAATAGTGAGATAATAAAGCCCAATGCCAGACTTGCATGGATAAAGAATTTATTTAAATATACCATGTTAATGTGGATTTATTGTGGGTATTATTTTGTATACACAAGGGCATTGTTTTTATATTCCGTGTACTGACATCAGCACCTGTATTTGAGCCTGTTATTTTGGTTTTGCAGTAATGATGTTGCACGGTTTCTGTAAATGTACTTGTGTAGATTAAAGCCTATCGGTGCATAATGTTTCCTTTGGTCCCATCAAAGACATGTCCAGTGCAGACATAAACATTGATAGTACGTACGTCATCGCAAAAAAGTGGACAAATGAAGCAAAGAAAATTGTCCTTCTCCAAGTGATACTGGCAACAGTTAATAATGAATGTTGTTCTTGGGATGACAAATCACATCTTCTCTGTGCCGTTTCCAGGCTTCAGATTTGCATCAGCCTGCAACCACGGCAGAACAACAAGTCTCCAGAACACGTAACAACGCCCACCCCCAACTTACCCACACAAGTCATCTCCTTTTTACTACTACTGTTGTGTCAAAAACAACAAAGCAAGCTCTTCGTGTTTCTCATAATAAAAAAGGAAGAAGAGCATCTTCCTGTGTCTGCTGCTGTAGCTTTTCTGGAAATGGCTGTGCATCATTTATCTTTAAACAGTTTTTCTTTCCTTTGATTTGACTTTTTAGTTGAAAGAGACGGCAGCTTTTGAAAGATAATTTTGTTGCAATGTATGTAAAGCAAGGATTTGTGTAGTACTTGCCTCGCAGTATATATGCTGAATATATTATTTATATGTGTGTTATATATAGAAAGTGTATGTATATATTATAGCATATGTTGTCTAAAATATTCAAAGTACTCCTTAGATTGCTGGTCCTGAATGAAATGGTACAAGCAACTTTTATGAAATTTTTGAGAGAATGAATGTACGTCAGAGATCCTGAGAGCATCCTCACCTCACTGGCACCGAGGGGCGGCCCGTTACTGTCAGAAGCATCTTTGACAGGTCACTTCTGAGCCCCTTCCGCAGTGACCCCCCTGCAGCCAAACGCCGTTGTGGTGCTGGCGCGTGGGTAGGTAGAGAAGTCCCTCATTAGGGGCAGGAAACTCCTGAAGCAACGGCTTCGCCTGTGCTTGAGCTCTGCTACACATGCATGATTTTAGTCCCTTTTTTGGTGTTTCTGACCAGTGCTTTCTGGATGCAGTGGGAGGGGCCATGAGCTAGAGTGGGATGCAAGAGTAGTTGCTGAATCCAGGGTTGTTCGTGCTTGGAACTACAGCCCAGGCTTTTTCTTCCACTTTCTGCTTGCTCCATCTTTGGAGTAGTTTTATAGAGGGAAAAATTTCATCTCTGGTCTTTAAACATTGCATTGCAGAAGTAGCACTGGAGAAGTAGCAGGCTGCTATAGCAGTTGGAAGCGTGGCAAAAGATGCAGGTTGTGCTTGTCCTGCTGAAACGCCTTCAGCTTAAGTCTTCCTTAATCTGGGAACTCCATGCCTGATGTTAATGCAGCAGCCTTACTGCAGGGGACGCTAAATAAAAACAAAGCCAACAAAAAAAATATTCTTTTCACTGTCCTGTAGTTATTTGGTATTAACTGGGGATAATATATATGAAGTTAGCACCTACAAAATCATTAGAGGTTAGGCTTGAGTAACAGCCCAGCCACAGCGAACCCAGAGCACAGTGGGACCATTTCAGCAGACTGGTTTCACAGTCTGCATCGTCCTGCTGCAGTGTCATTCTCAGGTGTCAGTTTGGAACTGCCCAGGTAATAGCAGTGTAGAATTACTGTTTGGTTTCAGTACGTTCTGCTCGATGTGCTGGGTTTGTTGTCCTTTGGCAGAACTTGCCCAGCTCTCCTGACCTGGGAGAGGCTTTGTCTACCCGCTCGCTCAGCCGGCTGCCTGCTCGTCGCGGGCAGGAGACTGGGCAGCAGTGAAGGTGGAAGGAGGTCTCTGCCACCACCCGGCCCTGCTGCCTTGATGTCGCCTTTGGGCTCTCCTTCCCAGACATTTCTTTTTAACTTTCAAAGCAGAACTGTTATGATAGTTTTGGAAAAAAAAAAATCCAAAATGGGCATCAAAAGACCAGTACACAATTTTACCCATTCCTCTGATGTGTAAATTGATTTCACCGTAGCTAACAAAGGGTGACAGCGTCACCAGGAGGCAACTGGAATTTCTTTAGCATGAAGGATTTCTGAAGTGGAAACAAATCTTGCAGATTTTTAAAAATAATTCTGTATGTTAGCAGCAGCTGAAATAATAGTTATGTGGTTGATTCGTTGCTTTGCATGGACAGCACTTCACAGGAGTATCCACAGTGTAGCCTTTGGTCTTCGTTTATAGTTTATTCACATTTAGAAATACTGCTTCTGCTTTCAAAATATGCAATTCTGTATTGATACATGCTTGTGCATTCAAGTCTGAAGCAAAAATTACATCTGAAATTCAAATCTTAACTCTATTAGAGCATCCTTCAGTTCTGTACTAAGGTTTTCATTATGTTTCTGAAACTTATTTATTGAATGTTTATGCTGTTATAAATTTAAGGAGAAAAACCTGACATGTGAGCCACATGTCAGCAGCAATTTGGCCACTTCAGCTTTTGTCAAGAATAACCCCCCCCCATGTTTAACAATTTTCATGCATTGTACAGTATGTGCTCAATAAACTGCAACTGCGAAGAGGTGTATGCACTCACAGGTGCAGTGAGTGTAGGAAAATGCCATTTAATCTGTGGTTTTGCTTTGAAAGTTTTAGGAATGTTTATAAAAACACACACTCAAGCAGCATTAAAAGAACATTCTTAAGGCTGTGATCCCCGAAGCTCAGAAATGTTGGAGTGTAGTTTCCAGTCCTTGTGTCCCACACTTCCCCCATACGCTCGGTTTCTGTGCTGTTCACGCCATTAGCTGTAGCTTTAGGTTTAATTTCTGTCTTTTTTTTTCTTTCCTGGTGGAAGCTGAAGGTACGGTGTGATGCTAATTTCGCATTAACAGCAGAAAAAAATAATTTCAACTGATTAAATTAAAATGCATGGTTGTGATTGCATCGTCAGCTCCCTGCTCGTGAAGGAGGCTTTCGAAGTTGCAGATCTGTTGCAGGCAGGAGGGAGGGTGTGTGAGGACAGTGACGGGACAGTGCTCTGCCCTCCTGAGAAGAAATCTCTGAAGAGAGATGCTCCCCCTTTGCAAGTCACGATTTTTTTCCCTGTTTTGCCTGAGATTCAGCCTTTAGGTATGCCTGGTAAAGTAAACAGTAATGCTAACCCTTGCCTTTGGTAGGTAATACCTTGTGCCAAGCAGTTTGTGTTTTAATTTCTATAATTCTGGTGATTTAACTTCTGTTCGCTCTGATACAGAAAGCTAGTTCTGGGTTAGATGTAAACAATAGTTGCACCATTGTTGTTTCGCTTCCATAATAACCCGTATTTAATGAAGTGGAGAATAAGTAATAAATACCAACTGTTTGTAGATCTGCCTGCTGGAAGCAGAAGGAGGTATAATTGCTTTTTAGTACATTAGTGCTACCATTCCTGTGATTAGCCAGGAGCTGATCTGAGATGTTCATAATGTGACCAGAATCGATACCTGCATCATCATCATCACCAAACGTGCGTCTCTGCTGCTTTGAGGAGCCTCCTTAGGTCCAAACTCAACTTTGCCTCTTGCTCAAGATCTTAATCTTCTAACTCAGAACCCAGCATCCAAGAACTCAGAATTAAACAGCTCTTTCATTTAATAAAAGTCTGGACTTCTAATAAATTCAAAACCCTTTTTCTGCAGTCGGTTCATTAAATTTTAACTTGTGCAGTCATTTTCTAGACAGGCTTTGAACAGAATTTGCCTTTTGCTGGGACAAATTACATTTCTCTGTAGATGCTGTGGGTTGTGGTAGATTTAAGCATGATGTTCCATGGGTTCTAAAACTGGCGAATACCATTATATTTATTGGATTAACCTCTGAACTTTCTAGTCTTAAAAATACCTCAAAACAACAGACGTGAAGCAGACAGCTTTTTTTGTTGTTGTTGTTTTATAGCCACATTTTGAGCATAATTTACTTCATTTGTCATCTTCTGTAATTATTTTTCCAATGCTACATCTACCGCAGAGACAAAATGTGAATTTCAATAAGCTGTGAAAAGCTGTTCATGAGGAGAATAACAATTTAGACACGTGCAGGTAGTTATTTGAATTCACTGATTTTTAAATAGAAGTTTCTTTATCCTTCTTATTTTCGTCCTTGATTATTAGTAATGTTGTGGCTTTTCCCAGAACAGTGCCATAGTGTAGGCGAATTCTGCAGATGGCCGTTACTTGGAGGGCAATTTCTTTTGATTAGCCTGATTTAGCTAAAATGGGTTAAAATAACTAGGAAGTAATTGAAGCTGCTAACCTGCGCTGCAAGCCGGATTCCCCTTTGTCACATGCATTATAACTGAAATGAAGAACAAACCTTTTTTGCAAGGCAGGGAACCATAAGTAAAGTAAGAGCCTGCTCAGTAATAAAATGCCAGTAGGACTTTAGTCTCTGAGTGTTGACCCATACTGGTAGTTTTCTGATTTGTTATTTGATAATTTCCTACTCGGCTTGCCATTACTGCACGGGTTACAGGTTTATCCTTTTGAATTCCCTGAAGCTTGTTGCTGTAAAACTTGTGAAGCAGCCTATATATATATGAGACCTTCTCATAACTGCTTTTCATTTTCTTTGTTCTGTCCTTTTAGTTGCAGACTTGATGGCTTTTACACAGCCATAAAGTTGGTAAATATGGTGTTTACATCAGGTCTCTTGCTGCAGCGTGAGCCTTCTAAAAATCTATGAAGGGTCGCACGTTCCCTTGTTTGAAGGAGGCGAACAGCTCCGCATCCGCCTTCGGAGTCGCAGCTGATGCCCTGTTGTCCTCCACTAGATCTCCAGACCCCCAGGAGCAGCTGCAGCAGCCCAAGGTTTTGTTGGAGGCAGTCAGATCTTTCCTCTCTGGTTTCAGTCTCCTTTTTCTCCTGCTGGTTTGGAAGGCCCTGCCGTGTGGAGTTCTGTCTGGAGGACTGCGGCCTGGCTCGGCTCTCTGCTTGTTTCTGTGTGTAGTCTAGATGTTCCTTAAGATCTCGCAGCCCTGCTGCTGAGCCAGGTTGTCCTTAGATCTCCTCCTTTCGTTTTTCCTTTGTTGGTTGTTCAAGTGCAGTGAGTTAACCGGCTGTGCCTGTATCTGCTCTTCTATGTAGTGACCTTCATAACTGCACCAGATACTTTTTCTGCACTTACTCATAAATCATATCATATTCTTTTATCAGATTTTTTCTCTTCTGCTTTTTTCCTAGTGCAGTGCTTTATTTTACCGCTGTCAGCAGTTATTTGAAGTACACCAATGTCACTACCCCTGAAATCCTTCCAGTTAGCGAGGTGACTGTTTCTTAACACCTGCTGATCTCTTCATATACCTATATATAGATATATGTCCCCCATTTAATATCTCCAGTCTCTGGTTCTTTATTTAGGAGAAATGCAACAATTCTTCTGTTAGCACTGGCCTACTCAAAATTTGTTTTATATTTGGACTTTGCTGTTCTTGTCCTTCATGAAGAAGAGACAGCGGTTAGTAGAGACCAGCTTTGTGAATGCACTGTACTGGTAGAAAAGCATATATCCAAATGTATGTTCTGTGCAGGTATAGATACTCTGTGCAGACTATAGCTGGGGTGCTCTCTCTCCACTTTCCTAGTCCTTTCCCACTGAGATTCATGAAAGAAATATGTGATTTCTTCTTATGCTTTTCTCTCTGTAAAGAATGTTTTTCCAATCTCACCTGACTAAGCTGCACTGCTGCTCACTTTCAGGCCCTTTGGACAAGCTCGCTTTTCTGTGTTTGTTTCTTCACCTTTCCTTCCAAATCCTTGAGGTTGCACTGAAAGGGAAATAAAGATAACTTGTATATACCATTCAGTTAAGTTGATTTTCCTTTATATTGCTTTCGTCTCATGCTATATATTGGACATTGTAAGTGTGTAACATACAATGCAATTAAGAAATAATACAGTTTATTAAAATACACAACAAAGCTCCGTATCCTGGGTGTACTCAGTAAATGAGTAAAAAAGCACCAAATGAGCTTGAAAAAGCACCGAAGAGCAGTCTAGTGTTTCAGTCCAGCTGATGCTCATTTGGACAAAACTAACACCACCAATGATGGTGAAAAGGTTTAAGTGTCATAAAGTTGCTGGTGGCTAGAT
>Ga0065711_1036254_pt1 | contig 21240 bp, 19 predicted proteins | sample Hoacrofraction12_FD_59098 | JGI IMG/M metagenome (GOLD analysis project Ga0065711, IMG submission 59098) | Hoatzin crop microbial communities from Cojedes, Venezuela - Epithelial fraction 12 v2 (version 2) | ecosystem: Host-associated > Birds > Digestive system > Esophagus > Crop | place...
GGAGGCTGTGGAGTCTCCTTCTCTGGAGATATTCAAGACCCGCCTGGACGCGGTCCTGTGCAGCCTGCTGTAGGTGACCCTGCTTTGGCAGGGGGTTTGGACTAGATGACCCACAGACGTCCCTTCCAACCCCGAACATTCTGTGATTCTGTGAAAGAAAGGCCATTCCCACCCGCACACAGCCTCTGCTGGGCTGCGGAGGTCCAGTGCTGCATGGAGCTCTGGAGCACCTCGTCTGGAGGCTCCTGTCTCTGGTCACCACTCTCTGAATGCCAACAGGTATAGAGTGACCCAACGGATTAGACAGAAAGAGGCCCCGTAAGCTGCACGCACGGGCACATGCATGCACACATAACTATCTATCTCCTCCACTTGGAGTTCATGGCTGGCTAGACTTGGTCACCTCAGGGTAGAAATTTCTCTTGAGGTGGGATCTGAAGGTGGTCCAGGGTAACTGCTGCCTGGGTACAAAGCCCAGTAAAAGACAACTCTTGTATCCTAGAATTGGCTTGGATGAACAGCCATGTTAGGGTTTGAGGCTGGTAGCAGTGGCAGATCAGAGGAGGCTAAAGGCAGGGTGGTAAGAGATCAGCTTGGGATAAGTATGGAGGGGCCAACACATGACGCCCCAGTTCAGTGACGAAGGACTTTCAGGAATGTTGGTGCGAAGATCTGGAGCGGGGCAGGAGCAGGCAGGGGCAGGGCTGCCAGAGCGTTGGTTCTCAGACCCAACCACAGTGCTGGGACCGGCACAGCAGTCCCGTGGACCTCGATGATTCAGAAATGGTGAGGAGGGGAACATCTTGCTGGGATGAAACGTCCTGCCCTGCTAGGAGCAGGGGAACATGTTGCTTCTGACTCCTTGACATGAAGTCTGTCCTGACCCAGCTGTCTCCGCAGCTACTGAAATGCTGTCCATAGGTTATCACAGTAAACACTACCTGGGTAGTTTTTGCTTAAGGGCTTTTTCTCCTCCCTTCACCCAATGAAAAGTTCAACAGAAACCACAGACTCTCTTCAGAGGGTGAAGGCTCCGAAGGCCAAGAGTGTCGTCTGAAGCCAGGCTAGATGGACTGCTGCCAGAAGCCGCTCCACCATTCAACCCCGGCGCTGATAAATCAGTCTGTCGGGTGGGGACTGCATCCCCTGTGGCAGATGTTGGGGCGATGGGGTTTGACGATGATTGTGCTGGAGACAAATCCTTTTCATGAGAGTGATTTCTGTCTCGTCTGGAAGATTTAAGGCTAAGCCATTAAAGAAACTTTTCTTTCCCATACTACGGAAACAAGATTTCAGAAGACGGGCACTGCGTGCCTTGAGAGGGGATTTCTGAGTTGGTGATGATGACGGCGGACGTGGGATTTGACTTATTTGTTAGCTTCCACCGCCCCCTCCTGGCTCCTCTAAAAATACCAGCTTTTACCAGAAGCATAAAATTCCCTTCAAAATAGAACAGTAAGGCAAAGCCTCTACATTTATCAGCGTTCACGCCGACCGACTCGAATGCATCAGGCATTCAGACAGAACCCGGGACCGCCCTTGGGAAGTGCGGATGCTGACTTGGCAGGGATGGGTGCAGGTGCTGCTTCTGGCTGGCTGGAGGGCGGGCGGCCTGCGAGGCCGTGCTGGCACTGAGTGCTGCGCAGCCGTTCTCTCTCTCCGCCTTTGACTCCCTCGTTCTCTCTTTCCGCACCAGCTTACAGCTATTTAAATCATAACGCCGTGCTAAGAAACTCCAGTTCTGCTGATTAAGCTCCAGGCTGATCGCCTCCGGCAGCGCAAGCGTGCTTTCCATCGCCGGGAAGAACAGCAAGCGCCCAAGCAGTGCAGGTGCTGGCAGGCAGGCAAAGCGAAGATCGGGCAGCGAGGCTTTGGCAGGGGAGCTCGTGGGGCGATGTCAGGGGGCAGCGCAGGAGGTGGGACCCCCTCAGACCAGCACCAAGTCAGAGACTGGAGCAGGACAGAAGCCCCTGTAGATGCATTTCCTACATTCAGAAGTGCACGTACTTGCATAAGATTGCAGTAATCAGGAGGATGAGAACAAAATTGAGTGACAGTTATGGACTTACACTGAAGTTAACCGACTAACTTCTAGAGTGACCACTCCTAAATATAGCAAAAAATCACACTGCATTTTCACGAAAAAAATTAAAACAGAAGTGAAGCAATCCCTAAGGTGAAGTGCCACTCCAACAAATGGATGATCAAGTGCCAGGTTAAAAAATAAGAAGTCCTTCCTTTACACTTTGTGTAAATGACACCATCAAGCCCCCATATAATGAAGATTCTAAGCTAGCAGGTTTACCACCTTGATGAAAGTTCTGCCTCCTTGTAAGAAAAAGGTACCATTTCTTTCCTTCCAGGTCACTTAGAGGAGGTCCTAGAACTGTCCTCCTCTACACTGGCTCTAGCTCCGTATCACTGTTCTTGTCATCTTTCCTCGCTTCCATCCATTCTCAGCGATGGCAAAACTTTCTCCTTTGTCAATCTCTTAATTAAGGGGTAAAGGGGCTCTTTCCCTCTCTCTGAATAACCTGTATCATCTTCTCCAGCATCCTGCTCAGGGCTTATAACGCGATACCAATAGCGATTATCTATTTGTTGCTCCTACACTCTTCCTTTCATTCCGTTCTGATAGATCATTTTGGTTGCCCAGCTCGAGATCTATCAAGAGACTGAAGGTTCAGACAGTGAGTACTTCACATTTTTTTGCAAACCAGGCTCCTACTCACAAAGCAAACATCTGAAAAAAAGTAGCATATAAAATCATTAGTCACTTCTGGTGGAGACTCCCTCCAGACTGGGAATAGAAATTGAATGGAAATGATTAGTCCTCCCCCTTCACCTGCCTCACCTCTCTAGTTCTTCGTTCCTGCCGCAAGTTGTGATGCTCTCACTGACATTTGCACAGTATCAAGCTGATTAAGAATTTGTTAGATCAATCATTTAACAATCTCTGAAATCAAAGCTGACTTCCCTGTATTCCAAAAGCTCCAGCAGCTCCTGTCTTTGCTTTCTTTTCAGAAGAGATACAGTTCCCACATTTTTTATGCCTTGGAAAAGTATCAAACCGGAAAAGGAGGGATGCAAAGCAGGAGAGCTGGGAGATGTCTGGGACTCAAACAGGACTGGCAGGCAACAAGGAAGACTGTAGAGAGTGCTTTGTTTTTCACGTTTTCCTTGAGTTGCTGGAGGGCTCTATATCTGGTGCCTTCCCTCCAAAATGTCTCTCTGAGCTGCAGGAGCAGCGCATGTGCTGAGTTCAGCTTGCCCGAAAGAAGCTCAGCCACGAGCAGCTGCCCAGTCACCCTCTCCACATGATCACCAGATGAGTCTCTCATGGAATTTGTGTCCCATCTTTAAAAATAAATACAACACAAATAAATGGTCTTGACTATAGTCACTAACCCTGACCCACATGCAAACGTGACTGTGCTTGAGTCAACAGCTACAAGATCCGCAGACTGCAATTTCACAGAGGCCCTAGATACCCAGGGTACTCAGAGGAGGAGAGCGCAAGCAGGAGTAGTAGGAAGGCACTGAGGAATGGCTAGGGCAGCGAAACGGTCTAGAAGATGGCTTGCAGGAAGACCAGCTACGGAGGGAGACCTCCTGATGTCCCCAGGGTGGCTCCACGAGGCTTGCTATGAGTGCAGGGTCTGGCTCCAACCTGCGCCACAGCAGCACGTTGTGCCCAGGGGAGGTACCTCTGCGCTGAGCGCTGGGGAGCACAGGAGCAGGACAAGCCCCACAGACTTGGCCCAGGGGTCCTTCAAGATAACTGCAGGCAGCCTTCTGATTTTTCCCCCAATGGACTGGGAGCCACCAGCTCCCTCTGCTAACCATGGCAGGCAGCAAAGGAGATGGAGGCAGGGTAGAACACAGAGCAGGAATTCAACACCATGGAACAGTAAACCCGTTCCTGCCACGCTAGTGACCCAGAGGTGGAAGCCACGGGGGGCTGCACTGACCCCGCAGCACGGCACAGCCTGGACTTTCCACCACTACAGGGTGGGAGGGGCGAGGGTAGAGGGGATGTATTTGTTGGGTCTCAGGCAAAATTAGGTTTCCCTCCATGCTTTCGTTTTCTCTTTTCAGAGTCTTCTTCTGCCTCTGAAGGCATTTCCTGGGGCTGACAAGAACATGCAAAGTTCTGCAGTTTCGGACATCTCTGCTCCCGTGCCCCGAGGTAAATGCCTCTGGGGCAGGCTTTGCTTGGAGAAGCCTTTCCCCGATTCTCCAGCAGCGACCTCCATCACTCCCCGTGCTGGTATGTCTGAACTGGCAGAGTGAGTTACCTGCGTGTCAAGAAGAGAGACTCTCACGCTGCCGAGCACTAGATCAGTGCCTCGGGCTGGCTCTGCGTTACAGCTGAGCTATAGCCTTGCTCTCCCGCCTCACCTGCCGTTTCCAAGCAATTGCTTTTGGACAGATGCTAGTGTGGTTATGTGACTAGCAGCTTGGTTTTCTTCCCACTTCCCCCCAAAAAGAAATCTGCTTCAGGTTATACAGAGATAGATTATTTTTCTCTGCTCCGCTTCCCTTCCAGCACTACAAACCAGTTTACACAGAAGCTGATAGCTTCAAGGGCCGGAGGACTTCTCTGGCTGGGGACTACTTGCAGCGGTGCCTCTCGACACGCAAGTGGGCACAGCTGGGCCAAAGCACGGATGCACCGTTGTACGATCGCTGCTCTCGGGACAATGCGACCGCGCACGCGCCACGTGACAACAGGCAGACGTGCGGGGATCCTGCTTGATGTTATTGGCAGAGCCCATCCTGGTCAGGAAGAATCTCTGCTGACGCCAGCAGGGCCACACTTTATAGCAGAGCCAGGCAGAAAAGCACGGCCCCATGACTGTCCCAAGTTGTCTCTTTCAGGCTTGTGTTCCTGAGACGGGTTGTTAAAAACGTATTTTGCCTCAGTAGTGCCAGGCATTCAGGTGTGGGTTGTCTTAAAGGGCCTATTTTCTGAAAATGTTATTGAATTTTTTTTTTTTTTTAAGTAAGATTTCCATATGGTATTTTTTGCTCTGAAGTCTGCACGCGTTAAGGGCATCACAAACCTAAGTTACTGCGAGCAGCAGATTTCTTCCTCCCTCCTTTATTTCTAAGGTCATACAATATGCATAAGCTTAAAACACTTCAAGATACTTGCTTCTTAAATTTCGTTATCCTTCACTGTAACATCCAGTTCCTAACAAATGCACAGATGTCCTCATATGTCGCTTCCGACTCTCCACCCTCCATCTATTCTAATACCAAAACCAACGTAAAAGGATCTAGCAGAATTATAACTAGCCACGCACAGGTAGGAAGGTAATGTGAAGGCCTCAAGCTAGGGTATTTTATAAAATTAATTATTGTTTTTTAGATAACTTGAAATATTTCTACTATTCTCTTATAGTGAAGAAGTTTATGCAAAAATTGAAAGGCACCTATAAGCAAGGCAAAAACCACTACAGCCACAGGGTTGAAGTCTCCAAGCCAATAAATGCTGTTTCCCTCCAGCTCTTTCATAGAATTTGACAGAATTGTACGTTTGCCTGGTTGTTTGTTTGTTTGTTTTTTAAATTGCAGATTGCCTACAATTCCTTTAGTTGCATTTGGATAGGGATAAATATGTACTAGTCCACGTCTGTGTCATCTGTCTTGCCCGTGACACTGACAGAAAAACTGCCTCCTGCAGCTGGGATAAACGCCATTCAGCTGGGATCAAGATGAGCGACAGACTTCTATTCAAAGGACTGTCCTGGAAGAGTCTGTATCCCGACAACGGGAGGAGGTACTCTCAGAACCAGAAGCTGTGGGAGGAAGTGCATATGTAGCTGTGTTCCTGCAGGCGAGTTTGGGATTCAATGGCACACAGGAGAGACTACGGCTCGTCTTCCTCTACCGATCACACGTGGCATGGAGGTTTTCCCCAAGCCAGCATCTTGACTGAGAATTCCCAGATCTGTCCTTCAAACAGGCAGTAGATGATTGCAATAAACACAAAACATATGTACATGCGCCTGTCCCTTACAGGTCTGCTCGCCCATTAACAGCCCCCAGCCTTCCAGTCCAAATGACCAGGAATTCATTTTCAACATAGTTTTGAAGGGGTTATCTATAATTTTTTTCCACACAATGTGTGTTTCCTTTGCAAAATCAAATTCGTGCTCAGAACCTGGAGCAAAACACAGAGGGCCATGGAGAAAAATAGATGTGTACGTTATAGAGAAACAGTGGAAAGCAGTCCTACAAATAAGAATGGCAATAGTCTACTTTGTGTGCTGCTTGCTTACAGCTACATAAACATTATAGCCAAAACCCTTTCTATGCTTACTACTGCTGTAAGAGAAGAGGAAATAAGCACAGTTTACTGCTAGAGGAATAAAGGCAGGGCCACAAATACCATGCATTATAGTTACTGAAAATAATATCTCCTCCTCTTAGAAGAGATGATGATCTTTCTTCTAGCTCAGTAATGCAAAAAAGGCTAAGTATTCCTCAAACCTGCTTTTTTTCTGAGCAGTTTAGAGGTTTACTGTTGCCAATGACAATCTCAAGTTGAAAGCACGCTGGAGGACAGGAGGAGAGTACAATCAGGAGAAATCGCAGCTGCAGTTTTGCCAAAAACTGGTCAGGAATGGGAGAATGAAGTAGAATTTGTCAACTCAACTGCGGAGCACGCCCTCATTATTCTGTTCAAGGCATCCGGTCTTCGCAACCTCTGCTGTAAAACATCCTGACCAAAACTATGTTTTTGGGCAATGAAGTGGTGAATGGGTCTTCCCCATTTGAGACGGATTTCGTTAGCAATTGGCTGAGCAAATTCCCACTCCCAATGACAGCTGTGAACCCTGCTGAGGGCATCTGTCGGGTAGTTAATACTTGTTGGGAAGTATTGAAGTGTGTTTTGTTTACAAAAGGAATTCCTATGCTTGTTAACCCAGCGTTAAAGCTATCACGCCTCTTGTTTGTTTACACATAATGTTCTGTCGGTGTTGTCGTCGTTCACTTGCACCGATTCTCCTCTCTACGGGGGGCGAACGTATCAAAGGGCTTTTTTGATTGCCTTCAACTTTCAATTGAGTTATAGTAATACCAGACTAGATACAGAAAGGTTATTAAAGTGTTTTAGAGACTGCTGGCCCAATTCTTTCCTTTCTAGCCAGCAAAAGTAAGGAGAAACTCCATGGAAGCTAAAATTCAAATGGATGTCAGTGTAAGCAGGACCTACAAGCACAGCTTCTGCACCAGCAGTGAAAGCTGAACAGCCACCTCTGCTCCTGTGGCTATCACTTCTTTAAGGAGCACTGTCCACCCAGACTCTGCTGTCCCTTTGCACACACCAAATCCCTTCGCCCTGCCGAGGCTGTCGGAACCGCGTTGATACTTTGGGGCTTGTGAAGGGATGCAAGGGTGAAACAGACACCAGCCTCTTTCAAGTTCTCTCAGCAGTATAAAAACTGGAGATACAGAGCTCTGCAAAAGTGGGAAAAGAGGTCACACCAGAGTATCTTTGCTAACAGCGCATCTCCAAAGCCTCTGAGGAAGTCTGTACTGCCATTTAAACAGTGAGCCCTTTCCCCAGGCCTGGCTCGCCACCACTCACGTGGCAAATGCGCAAACAAAGGTGGTTCAGGAACAAACAGCCCCAACTTCCAGTGATGAAGGAACCCTCCAATGTACCCTGTAAGAGCAAGGCAGAGGAGCATATCAGTGTAGGCATGGAGGATGATCGCAGGAACCCACTGCCTAGTTCACCAGTGGAAAATCTGAGGCAGGTTCTTCCACAAAGCAATCTCAAGGCCTTGAGCAAGCAGTTAAGGTTGCTGAGGAGTATGGAGACTATACCGCTTAGACATACTGCCTGAAAAATTTGGTGGCCTTCTACGATGGGGTTACAGCATTGGTGGATAAGGGGAGAGCAACTGACATCACCTACCTGGACTTGAGCAAAGCAGTTGACACTATCCCACACAACATCCTTGTCTCTAGATTGTAGAGACATGGATTTGACACATGGACCACTCGGTGGGTAAGGAATTGGCTGGATGGTTGCACTCCAAGAGTTGCAGTCAACAGCTTAATGTCCAAGTGGAGACCAGTGATGAGTGGTGTTCCCTCAGGTGTCGGTATTGGGACCAGCACTGTTTAACATCTTTGTCTGTGCCATGGACAGTGGGACTGAGTGCACCCTCAGCAAGTTTGCCGACGAACCAAGCTTTGTGGTGTGGTCAACACGCTGGAGGGAAGGGATGCCATCCAGAGGGACCTTGACAGGTGGGCCCATGCAGCCTCATGAGGTTCAACAAGGCCAAGTGCAGTCGTGCACACGGGTCAGGGCGATCGCAAGCACAAATACAGGCTGGGCAGCAAATGGATTGAGAGCAGCCCTGAGGAGGAGGACTTGGGGGTTTTGGTTTATGAGAAGCTCAACACAACCCAGCACTGTGCGCTCACAGCCCAGAAGGCCAACTGTATCCTGGGCTGCATCAAAAGCAGCATGGCCAGCAGGGCAAGGGAGGAGATTCTGCCCCTCTCCTCCACTCTGGTGAGACCCCACCTGGAGTCCTGCATCCAGCTCTGGAGCCCTCAGCACAGGAGAGGCATGGACTTACTGGAGCGGGTCCAGAGGAGGGCCACAAAAATGATCCGATGCCTGGAACACCTCTCCTGTAAGCAAAAGCTGAGAGAGTTTGGGCTGTTCGGCCTGCAGAAGAGAAGGTTGTGGGGAGAGTTTATAGCAGCCTTCCAGTACCTGAAGAGGCCTACAAGAAAGCTAGAGAGGGAGTTTTTACAAGGGCATGTAGTGATAGGGCAAGGGGTAATGGCTCTAAACTGAAAGAGGGCAGATTTAGATTAGACATAAGAAATTCTTTCCTATGAGGGTGGTGAAATACCAGAGCAGTTGTGGCTGCCCCCTCCCTGGAAGTGTTCAAGGCCAGGCTGGACGGGGCTTTAAGCAACCTGGTCTAGTGGGAGGTGTCCCTGCCCATGGCAGGGCGTTTGGGCAGGGGGTTTGGAACCAGATGATCTTCAAGGTCCCCTCCAACCGAAACCATTCTACGATTCTACGATACTCTCTGACATGCACAAATGGGCATGAGCGGTATGTAGGAAAATCATCTCCTCTTTGTCTACAGAAGCTGACCCCTGTGACTAACAACTGTTTAACTACATAGGTGAATATTAAAATTCTTGCTTAAATACCTGCAGAACTGGAGTCCGCTCTGAAAAGGTTCCTGACTGCAGAGTTCTCTCTTGCTGATATGTTTCAAAAGGAGACTGAAAAATATTTAGGCTCGCGCTCTCTTGTGGACACAGGCTAGGAGGACAGTTCTAATACAGGTTGGCTCAAGTGGATGCTGCTCATCAAGACAACGCACACGTCCTATGTAGATACAAAAGCAATAGCACGTTTTTGGATAACCACTCAGAAATTTTAGGAAGAACACAGGAGATGTCACACAGCTGAATTTTGATGGTATGTGTCAACAAGCTCAGTTGGAACATAAAACCACTGTTGTAAACACTTGCATTCATGGATGAGTACTACAGGTTTAATGTTAAGTACGCAAGGATTTAATTTTGGCTTCTATTTGCAAACTAATATCTTGTGTAGTAAAATATTTTCCAGCAGTTACATGAACATGTGAGTTTTGAACAGCAGCAGAAGACACCAGTGTAATAATTACCATTACTCCTTTTTCGCAGGATCTCTCCTTCTCCCGGTGTTCTTCCATCAAACCACATAGGAAATCTAGCAGACGTTCAGCTCGTACGCTTATTAAACATGGTCCAAATAGGTCAGTACTGTTATGCATGCTGCTTTGGTGATGACATATTTCCTGTTCACATCTTGCTCCTCCATCCTATCCCAGTTCTGACATCAGTTTCCAAATATGTTTTCAAAGAGATGCAATTACCATTTCAGAAATACATATCTAACATAGCAGCTCACAAAAGCAAACATTTATCTAATACCAGATAAAATTAAGCTCCTTCTGGGTGTCACCTGCAGATCCAAAGTCTAAATCTGTGTTTGTGTAAGCCGATCTGGTGCTCCAGACTTCTTCCTGACATACACTGATGTGAAATGACAACAGCATGAGATTTTTATGAAATAATTTATTCACTTGCACGCCAGACATGTTACCATTCTTGTCTGTTTTAAGAGCCAGGGATTGTGATGGTACTCTGTACTGAAATCCACAATACATGAAAGCTTTCTACTGGAACATGTCGTTTTACAACACTTAAATTCTGTATTGATATTGTTACCTGCAAACAACTGCGATTTGGTAGCGCTACCCCTTCACAGGGCTGTGGCCGAGCGGCAGGGACGAAGAGAGAGCAGGCTTCCCAGGTATGCATCGCTTTGCAGTGGCGGAGCCTCAAAAGCAAGGTAAGGCGCCTGCATCAGACTTCTGCAGTCTTCAAAAGAAACTGTCAGCTGAAACCAGAACTCTGCTGTAGACTGAAAACACTTTCAGAAAGCAGGCACTTCCACTTTTGAGAGGCTGGTACCTGTGTGCACGATCTCTACATTTGCTCTCACACTAACCTCACGCTCTTCATGTTGAGGGTTAATACAGGCACACTATAAATTCTGTACACACGGATACGATTGCATCTCGCACGGCTGTATTATGGTAACACTCTCACTTTCACATTGCTAGTTTAATTTCTGCTTTTTTCTCTTTCTCTGACTAATGTCAAATATGTGATGTATAGATGAAGGACGGCCAACTCAACTCTTTTGCTTATCCACTGAATCTTATGCATATGGTTGTGCGCTCACAATGTAGAAGACAAAGGCGTCTGAAGAAAACATCCTCACTGTTTCAGATCAACTGCACACTGGTGACTCTTCTCAGTCAATTCAAGGTAATTACCACTTATTGGGGAAAAACAAATAAATGAAACAAATCAGCAACAAAAATACCACACAACTAAACTAAAAATATAAAACGAAAAGCATCTTGCCAAACCCACACGAGATGAAGCCAGGCTTCTGCTCATACGCAAGAGCAGTGACATCTTGTGGGGGCTGTGCAGAAGGGAGCTTACAGAGGGACAGAGCAAACTCGTCTGCAATGTTGTGTAATTAAAAGAAACACTACTTCAGTAGTTCATTTAATACATATACCATTAATAATATTTGGTAGAAATTATGCTTTATTGCTTTTATAATGAGGAATGAAAAAAAAAAAAAAGGCAGATAAATAGCTAGTAAGAAAAACTTCCAAAGCAAAAATGAATTGAGTGGAGTGAAGCCCACCTGGCTTTGCAGCAGCTTCCTCTGCTCTCCCAGGAAGTAGTTACATTGATCACTTCAATATTACTCAGCCGATATAATAATGGCATAAGGGCAAAGTTATAAAAGATTAAACAAGGAATTATGTTGTAAAGGCATACAGTCAAACATAAAAATGACATCCATATTAAGTGTTTTTTAAAAACACACACATAAATATTTAATAAATAAAGCATGGATAATTATATGCTGTTCCTTTCTACTGATTAATAGACTCTGACAGATTTATTATACGTACTTCTTGAGAAAGCAAAGTTATATCACAATGGAAAACTAAAATAATATATCCTACTTTCCATTACAATATGCAAGATCTGGACCCTTCAGATTGTATCAGAGTATATGAGCTTCCGGAACAAACCTTCAACCACTGTGAAGTGTCATAACCCAGCCAAGACACTCAACTCTGACAGTTTACAACAAGCAAAATGGGTTTGAATTTTTTTTTTTTTTTTTTTAAACAAGTTCGCACCCAAACTAAGTTGTAAAAACATAAAATTTACATCTTGGAAGATGATAGATTTTCCTACCATAATGCTCATGTGTTTGTCTTATTTTCTTTTACCTGAGTAACCTAAGTAAACAGATTACAAGGCAATTTAAACATATTAGCTAATACAAGGTTTACTGGACTTCTCATATATAGAAATGTACTTTGACACTATTTGCAGTTTTACAAATACAAAATGAGTAAGAATTTTAAGACATATGTACTGAGCAGCCATGTCTTCGATACCTGTACAGATCAAGAGGTGCAGTGGAATTATGTACAGAATTTATCGTTTAATTTTTAAACAGCTTTTGTGCAACCTGGCTGTAATGTGCATTTAAAGAACTGCTGTCAACATCACAGATCTGTAATATTTACTGGTGGCAGAAATGGAGAGTACAGAATAGGACAACAGCTCCTAAAATAATACTGTGCTATGCAGACATCTGTACGTAATTCAAATAGTGCATATTACTCAATGTCCGATGAGGAATAACAGTTAGCTGCTAATACAGATGCGGGCATTTACAGGTATTAGGTTTGTCATAGCAGTATGGACAAATGAACTTTTCCACATATAAACATTAAAGGAAAGGACTTGAATTAGGAAGTTATGTAATAATTAAAGAAGGGAAGTTATGTAATAAGTAACAAAACTTTCAATTTAATCTGCAGAAGATTAGTACAGTGGAAAAAAATCCTTTACGGTAGCAAAAAAATCCTTCACAGTAGCAATGAAACCACTCAGAAGCACTGTCAAATGAAAGGTAATTCAGTTTTATCTTATAATCATGGGAACTGAAAGTAAAAAGAAAAAAAATCAACATGAAGAAACTGTAGTTTATCTCTGATATTTCTTGTTAGTGTACTTCTGTGTTATTGTACCTGTCAGATGCTTCCTCCTCTTTTTGTGCTCTGTCGCCTTCAATTTTTCTTTTTTTGTCAATTTCTTTAGTCCAGCATAAATTCATAAACACCTGCAGACTGGTGTGAGTGAAAAACCACAGCACTATCATTACTTTTACGAGGTAAGCTTGGAGTAACTCGGAGGAGAAAATTTGCGCTTCAAGTACTTGAGAATGTAAAGTGGAAGACAGCTGACGACGGTGATTGCTGACACTTTCCACAGGAAGGTCACCGTTGTGATAAAGGCAACATCTGCAGGAACAAAAAGGGAAAATCAGTAATGGAAGCTGCTAACACAAAACTGGAACTTCCACAGTGCACACTCAGTAAAGCTCTCTTAATTGTTTGTTGATCCTATTGTTCAAGACCATGCAAAATTAAAAAAAAAATAAAGGCAACAAAACAACAAGAAAGAGAAAGTTCACCTCAACATCTTGTTTTTGCCAACTATTCTCTTTAGACAGGAACTTCAGAGTTCCTTTACGGTCCTTACACTGTTTTGTAGCATAAAATCTTAAGAGAAACAGAATCTCAACTTAAAAGATTTTCTCATAATAAAAACTTAAGCCAGCTTATTTTTCTACTAGTAAGAACAATTCTTACCCACTATAGTACAAGTTCCCAACCCCAAATTCTGCCACTATTTTGGATCCTTTATTGCATATTCAGATTATTTTTCTCTGAAACAGTCACAAGTAGACTGAATGTTCACTAAAACCTTAGAGATTACACTAGACCCAAAAAATTTCAAGGGAAAACAAGGTAGTGACATTGCCACAAGCCACAGTGGAGAGCTATTTTTGGTGAGAAACATTAACGAGAATGGTGACACCCTACACTTGGTATGGAAATTTTTTGATGGTATTTGCAATGGTTAGGTCATAATTAATTATCATGGAAAGATCCCAGAACCCAGGTAACCTGAAGAATGGGGATTTCATTTTCTCCCATTATTTACAAGTATGTATATTACATAATTTACTACTCTCCAATGAATTTCTAAAGACTTCAAAAAGAATTCAAGAAAAGTTAAACTTCACCTACCTAAGAAAGCTCCAAAAGACACTCTGCCTATACCTGTTTCACAAAGATGGAGAATGAAAATGAAAGGATAGATTCACAGAAAATACAAAAGTTACGTGAAAAAAACCTCAAACAGGTTAGCTACACAAAAAGGAAACTAAAAAGATGTTAGTATCATTAACTGGAATATTATAGCCTTTTGCATGACAATCAGAATATTTTAAACAGCAAATAAACCAAAATATTTTGAAAATATAGAGGTTTTATATTTGGTCTTGTTTTAAGGTTGTAGGTATGAAGGCAGCTTTCTTACATTTGACTTCAAGGTATAACTTACTGTATAAACAACTCGATTAGAACTGTTTTAATGTCAATGAAAACTCACTTCAGAACAAACTTGATCAGAACTGTTTTAATGTCAATGAAAATTCACTTCAGAACATGCAGTAAAGAAATGCTTTACTGCTCCAATTTCACTCATTAAAAATACTTTGTATATTAGATTTCAATGTATAATAAACATGTCACACAGTTTTAGCCTAAGCCTGCTTAGACATACTTCACACCTACGTAATGCATCATAGAGACATGCCTAATAAGGCCGTTACGTGCAATTAATTCAGAAGCCTAAAAAATGATTTACTTCCGTGAGTCAGAGCTGTAGTGCAGTATCAAATATTTTTGTCTTTCTAATTTGAGTGCCCTCTCATACTTATGGCATCACTTCTTTGGGAGGAGGCGATGCTTGTAAGTAACCATTGAAAGAAAATTTATTTGCCACTGAAGTCAGGCACTATTGGACTGGATTGTTTTTTCCTGATACATGGAAGTTGTTCTATACCTTGAACTGTAAATTCTAACTTCAGTTTATACTACATTACATGCCCAAAAAAAAGCTCCCTCCCCCCAGTTATAATGTGACAGACAGGTAAGAGTAAAGCATTAAGCAGGAGTGAGACTGAAATGCAATTTTCTCAGATTAACTGATTAATAAGACACTGTAAAATGTATCTTTACAAAAGCCCATGAACTTGCAGCCTTTTCAGTACCCTTAATGACGAAAAATACAGAAGTTCCCGGGCTGCAAGAAGCCATGCAATCATTTACTTACTCAGTTGCTTGGACTTCTCCAGCAAATACATGAGGCGAGTAAAACACTCCCCTTCATGGGAAGGTTTGCAAGAAACAAAGTCCCCACAGCTTTTACACATCTGTGAACACCACCTGAAGGTGCTGCACAGGGAACACCACCGAGAAAGGATGGAAGGACTGGCTGTCACCAGGGCTAAAGACTTACAGAGGTTAAGCAGCAAGTTCTGCTCTATGGTATTCCTGGAAGCTTGGACTAAAGAGCCAGTACCTGAACCTGCTCTTGCTTGTTCCCTGCATTCATCATCTGGCTGGGGAGATGAAGGAACCAACCCAAGAATCTATATTAAAGAGCCTGTGCATCAGTGTCAGAGAAAACCAAAAGGGACTTTGGCAAACCTGAAATAATATACAAGTACCAAGCCCAACAGGGTTGTTTCTTCAGGAAAATTTGACTCCTGAGAAACCTGGGAAGCAGCAGAACACCTGGGACAGGCAGCGAAGCATATACTGATGAAATAATTATATAATGTAACACACTACCCTAGTGCTGAACACTTGGGACATGAAAGAGTGCAAGCGTAACTATGGGACTCCTAGAAACTACCATGCAACGTTTAATTCTGCTCTGAGAAGTGACAACTGCAGGACAACTCCTTACCCATCACCTCCTGGAAAACAAAGGGAAGGAGCTGGATTCTACTCCTTGTGAGGCATAATCCAAATTGTTATATACATTTCTGCAAAAGTTACATTTGTAAAATCACACTAAGACTGAGATGGTTGCTTTTACTGAAGGATAATTCGATATAAAAAGAAGTATGTCTTATTTTGATGCTTAGATCCCAGACTGCTAAGATTTGCAGTTAAAATGTCATCTTTCATCTTGTGAACTATGAACAATCAGAACCTTAAGACACAGTACCGTATGCTGCAATCTAAAGCAAAGCAAGCTTAATATAAGCATAATGTAATTACGAAAAAATTATTCTTATATAAAGTATCTATCCTAACAGCCTTCTGCCTCACTCTCTAGCAATACTTCAGCTCTTTTAAGCTTGTGGATTAGATCTAATGATGTCCACTTGGTCCAGCACACAAAATAATTCACCAACTCAGTGAAAGATCCTGGTTTTTCAAAAATCATATCCATTTCAATAGTGCAATCTCAAAGCCAATTTAAGGTATGCGGTTTGGACTATCAAGGTCACATCAAGGGTGGGAAAAGCATGTGTGGTTTGAGTAAAGTTTACCGTCTGGATAAATCATAACAACAGGAATAAAGATTACCAAACTCTAGAAGAAAAGCATAAGAGAATATTTTAACTCAACATTAATTAAGCCTAATTTTATCTCAGTCATATCTCTTACAGAGAAAGCTGTACTTCACAAAGCATGACATCACCTATTCTTAATTTTAAAAATGAGAAAAACTATTAAAAATATAAAGAACAGTTCTTTGCTAAAGTATTTTTACTATTACTCACCAAAGTATTCATTTAGAAATGCAAGAGAGGCCACATAGCAGCCAAGACTGAGGAATTCAGCCACCACCATTAACCAGTGCCATGTTCGTATGGTCAGTGCAACCATCAAGAGCTCAGTCAAGATGAGGGCAGTGAAGGAAATGGCAACGACATGTACAAATTCAGATTCAAAAAGCAGCAGGGCTCCATACATCAGAATACCACCTAGGAAAGGCACACACAGTTAACAATACACCGAGCAAGGACATTTCAGTGTACCAGTTCTCACAACTGCACACTGAACATTTGATTGCTTATTATGAAAACCTGCCCAGTAGTTTTTTTTATAAGATAACACTGATCTTTCTAAAAGAACAGAAGTCATATATACTGTACTTTGTGCATGTGAAATAAAACAACCAAAGCTGTGAAGAAATAAAACTATTAGAAAATGAAACATCATTTATTGCAATTTATCTGATGAACTCCATTGACTTCATTTTGTCAAGTGCTACAAATAAATGAGATATTATTGAAAGTGTAATTATTTTTAACTGATCACATAATTTAGATTTCTTCAACAGCACTTCTGTCATTCCATGAAAGAAAACTAATGTGTAAATATATGCAATGGGATAAGCACTCATTAAAATTTTTCTGGATTAGCATTTAATTAAAAACATGTCCTTTTTTAGGTGACATGCATCAATAAAAATACCAGTCCATCCCGTGTTTTGAACAGGTCTGGCATACTACAGGAATATCAATTTACGAGATAAACAGAAAGCAATAAATATAACTGCTGATGAAATGTGAAGCTTTGGGAATTCAACCTGCAGCTGAAAAACAATATTGCTAATAGCAGACAAAGAAAAATCTCAGTTCAGTAAAACTAGGACTCTCTCCTACCTTGGTAAATACTGATTAAAACCCAGATGAGGAAGGTCTTAAATGACAAAGATCTTCCCTAAGGGAAACAAGTGAGAGGACAGTTAAACACAACATTAAAAAAAAATCTACTTAGTTCATACATTTTTAATAGTTAATCACTAGAGAGATATTTTACAAGTAAAATAAGCAGTCTTTGAAGTGATGTAGGCTAAAAAGCTTCTACTTGTTTTTCTGATTCTTCATTGCAAACTGGTCTAGAAATTGCACAAAGTCTCTAACTTCAGGGGTAGGACAGTTAAGACCTTAAACAGCAACGATATTTTACCTTGCAACGCTCTGCCTGGTTTTCAGAGGGATGATTCCAGTAAAATGAGTTTATTTTTCATTTAAAATGTCTTTATATCTGTTCTGTAAAATGTAGTCTTCAAGAAAAATCGCGTTGTGTATCTACTGACCTACACCTCAAGCCAAACTGTAGTTACTAGTCACTTCTAAATGCGGGATAAACTGTCTCTCTGCGTTCATAGAATAAACATATGACTACTGTAAGTTTTCAGCAAGTAAGTATTACCAAATACATTGTAAATATTCTTGTGATTGTGAATGTTGTAGATTGAAACATATGCAGAAATCAAAGAATAAATGCTATGCATGTGCATATGACTTGCTTTCTGTGAGGGTACTGATGAAATATGTTAGAACCACAGAGTTGAGAGGATACGCATTTAACGATAAAAAGGCAAACAAAGCAGCCATTTCAGCACAAAAGAAGGGATCGCTGGAACAGGGAGTTCTTTACAAAGAAAAGTGCTTCACTGCTGTAGAAAGAGATGAATTAGCTCTTCCTTCAGTATAGGCTAAAACATTTTCTTGGATAGATAGAGTTCATGGCAAGGTGCTAAACACATTTTCATAATTCTGTATAGTCTAGAATGTTGGTGGCATGCCAAACATACTGGAAAAAATTCTCTTACGAGCACAGAGAAACATTAGATTTTTTTTTTTTCCTCCTATGAGTGCCCACACATTTTCCTTTGAGTACTGGACACTGCTTCTGCCGTTGACCATAGCTCCCAATTAGTGAGATTCGTGAATCATAGATCGCTTTGGGTTGGAAGGGACCTTTATAGGCCATCTAGCCGAACCCCCCTGCAGTGAGCAGGGACCTCTTCAACTAGACCAGGTTGCTAAGAGCCCTGTCCAACCTGGCCTTGAACGTTTCCAGGGACGGGGCCTCCACAACTTCTCTGGGCAACTTGTTCCAAATCAGAATGAGCTCGAGTTTTGGTTCACCTTCATGGAACTAGCAGGGGTAAGTCACTCCTGAGCCTCTAGGGAACACTGCACAACAGGCTGTGAATCATCTTCAGATGAAAGCAGGGAGCCCTCTTGTGCTTCCTTTCAAATTTTCATCAGCTTTTCCAGCTGTAACTCCGTAGGAGCTGCAGTAATGGCGACACTGAATCAGTGCGTCCTCCAGGGTATGTGGGCACACCTCGCTCTCTGAACCTTGCTCATTTTCTCTTCTTATTGCACCGGAGTAAGAGTCTGTCAATGACTTGTGCCAACATATCTTATGCTTTTAAAAATCTAAAAAACATTTTCATCACTAGCATGTCCCAGAAAAGAAACCAATTCCTAGGAATACAATTATAGTCCGCGTCAACAGACGTTTGAATAACACTGGCTGAATAGCATTGGTAGAGATTTGCATTTAGAGTCCGTAATTTGAAAAATGCTATGCAGAAATATGTAGGCTTCACACTGTCATGACTAAGGCAGCATGATCTTAAATTGCTGTAATAAACACTCACAATGAGATTACCTTCTAATAGCGAAGTCAAACGTAGCACATAAATAACTTCTTGTACTACTCATTCACCATCATTCACTGATCATCATCTGCCCTACACAGTGCACTGAACTGTACTCTCCAGTTTCTCCACATTCTCTTTTTCTGTTTTTCATCTGAAGAGAATTATTTGGGTTCTACTTATTTAATATTTGTAGAGGTGCAACATAAGCTGTTAAACCCAGTGATTCAGCATCTCCCGTCACTGCCATTCAAGCCTAAACAAAAAACTTTGCCTGTATTCACCCATCTTGGGGGGTTTCCGAGTACACAAAGATGCTTTCAAATTCCATCAACAAGTTTCCACAGGCAAGCTCACAACTGCCTTTAGCAGGTGGAAGGCCATGCTTTTTTGAGATAAATCACAGGCTGAAATCTCACAAAGAAACTTTAAAGATTCTGAAGAGGTGAAAGAGAGAATCAAAATCTCCAAGAGATGAGAAAAAATTCTCCCAGACTAACATAGCTAATAGCTAATTTAGTACAATTAAAAAGACAAAAGCTCTGAAAAGTTTGGACCCTCTGACGACAGTCTGCTTTTGAACTTTTAGACACATCTTCAAAGCATCTACTATCCCTAAAAAGACTATCTGCTTCTGTCTTTGATCATAACTTTTCTAGCTAACAGTTTAAGATAGAGCAGAAGTACTTTCAAAAAACTTACGAAAACAGAATCTTGAGATTTGTTTCACTTTGAGGGATAGAGAAATGACACACTTTCATTCTTTGCAGGTATGTGCAAACACACCGAAAGCAGTATCTACAGATGATTCAGTTACGTGGTATCAATATCTTTTACTTAAAGCAAGTCAGCTTTTAGAGATGTCAGTAGTAATTTCTGGGGGATAGGGAAAAAACAAATCTATAAATTAATCTGCCAGTTAAAAAGGAAAAAGGAGCTGTCAAAAAGTGTGCATAAATAACTTCAGATCAGAGATCCTGGGGCCAGACTGAAAGCAACTTCTACATCAGCGTAACTTCGTGTTTTAATTACTTCAGTCCAACCACTGGCAACTTCACAAATGCATTAATAAAATTGAGTGGAATATTTGGTACCATGGATTATTTTCATAGTACAAAAGTCTACGTTATACTAGTTTTGCAACTGTCTTGCACGGAATGCCTTCAGAAAATTATGCTAAGAACTCCCAGTTTTGCACTGCAGAGATATCAGCATCGGTCTGTATCTGAGGACATTCATACCTTTGTGAGATCCTTATAAAGCTCTGGATACAGCAATGCCATTTCTGGCTTCACATCCTGATCCAACACTAGAGAGAAGACTGGAAACATGGTATATATGGTTGCATACCTAGGTGAAAGGAAAGCACATAAATTGACACTTTTGTACAATACGATTTTAAACTGATTAGTGAATTCAATTATTCCTTTTGTGTAAGTGGAATTAAACTGGTTCTTCTACCCAGTACTGAGGCAGTGTACCAGCACAGGTTTATACATGCAACCTGCTCTTGTGCTTCTGAAAGCTGCCAGTTGTGAGAAGTTACAGCGCTTTAATACATCCAAAAACAGTAAATACATTTCTTTCTTCTATATATATCACCCAAGCTTATTGCCTGTTACCATACTCCTTGTGCACTTCCACTTCAGACAACCAGTGCAAAGACCTGACATTTATATTCATCCACAGACAATGGCATAAAAACTGAAGAGAAAACAAGCACTATATTCTGGACATCACAGTATAGGTAGGTGGATGAACAAAAGTCTGAACAGCTCTGTGAGTGGCTTTGGATTTTAGTATGCACATGCCAGATGCACATTTTAGTCTGTACTTTCCGAGAACTTCGCACAACTATTCACCACCATTTTGGAGAGGTCTGCTCCTTGCCTCTGCAGAGTCTGGTGTAGGCACATCTCATTTTGGCTATCGTTTAAGTTATTATTAAGTTGTCATTGTTTTCAAGGAGTATAAAAAGAAGCTCTTACGACAGGAAGGGCAGAGAGTAGGGACAAACATGAAGCATTTCTGGGGATGCATAATGGACAAGCATTTAAGGGGACCTTACAAATGCTTATAAATATCTTAAGGGTGGGTGTCAGGAGGATGGGGCCAGACTCTTTTCAGTGGTGCCCTGCGACAGGACAAGGGGCAACAGGCACAAACTGAAGCAGAGGAAGTTCCAGCTGAACATGAGGAAGAACTTCTTCCCTCTGAGGGTGACGGAGCCCTGGAACAGGCTGCCCAGGGAGG
>Ga0065711_1036255_pt1 | contig 21239 bp, 24 predicted proteins | sample Hoacrofraction12_FD_59098 | JGI IMG/M metagenome (GOLD analysis project Ga0065711, IMG submission 59098) | Hoatzin crop microbial communities from Cojedes, Venezuela - Epithelial fraction 12 v2 (version 2) | ecosystem: Host-associated > Birds > Digestive system > Esophagus > Crop | place...
CTTGTCCAGGCGGGTCTTGAATATCTCCAGAGAAGGAGACTCCACAACCTCCCTGGGCAGCCTGTTCCAGTGCTCCGTCACCCTCAGAGCAGAGAAGCTGTTCCTCATGTTCAGCTGGAACTTCCTATGCTTCAGTTTGTGCCCATTGTCCCCTGTCCTGTCACTGGGCACCACTGTTTCCACCAGGCTGCGAGTCCTCTTCCACCTCCCTGCGCTCCAAATTGATCCGCACCTGCTCTTCCTCCTGGACGGGCTGCGTTCACTCCCCGTGTGCGGGTCCAGGAGCCCGGCTCTGTCTGGCAGGAAGGGCACGGTCCCAGGGCTCTGCTGACTTGGGAAGGCAGGGAAAACAGTGCCAAGTGGGGTGGTTGGTGGGCTTCCAGTTACGTGGAGGATGCTGCAGGTGCGGGGTGGCTTGTGGGATGCTCCACGGCACCCACCTGAGAAACTGGGGACTCCAGGAGAAGGCAGTTGGGGCTCTGCATCTATCACTGACCTGTTTGCCTTTTGCAGCACATTCAGACCCTCTACATCCCAGTTTGCTCCCTGTGTAGCCCCAGCCTGGTGCCGTGTCACACAGTCGGACTTCTCAGAATCTGTGAAGGACGAGTGGATAAGACCATGACGCAAAGGTTTCGTGCTCTTTGTAGACTATTGCTTCCTCTCTTGCCTGTCCCTTTAGAAGATCTAGGCAAAGATGTTTATGCAGAATACAAAAGGTTGAAGGATGTGTGTTGGATACCGAGGGATGGAGCCCGGCGTGAGATAAATGCTGATCTGGAAGCAGGATCCAGCACTGCTGCTCTCTGTATTGAACAGCATTTCCTGGGGCAGGTGGTGGAGGGGGGCAGGCTGCCGAGGACAGGAGGGCTGGGAACCACGAAGCTGAGATGCTCCCAGGGAGTAGGATACAGCCAGGGGCTGGTGTGTCTCGGAGCAAGGGATGGAGTCACATTTTGCTGCAGAACGGACTTGGGGGCTGTCACATGCGGCCAGGAGCAGGGCTGGGAAAGGGAATGCAGCAGGGGAAATCGGCAATGGCATGTGCTGAGTGGAGGTTGGAGCAGGGATGTTTTCAGATCAGCAAAGGCTTCTCCTTCAGGGACCATGCTGGGAAGGGAGTAGATGCTCAGAGTATCACCTCCGGTGACAGAGGTGCTCCCAAAAGCAGGCTTGAGGGATACAGGGCAATGGAAATGGATTGCTGAGGCACACCAGGGAGAGCTAAGGCAGGGAGTGGCAAAGCCTTCCCACCCTGTGTAAAGCTTTGTTTTCCTCCAGGGAGGACCTGTTCAGCTGGAGACCTCTTCTTTGCAATCTCATAGCCCTCCATTAACCTGTGGTTAAATTCGGGGCTGCGACCCTTCCAGGCTGGGGCAGGAGAAGGAAGGGGCTATATGAGTCAAAGCAGCAAACATAGCACTCTCGAGGTGGCTAATTGCAAGATTGGGAAGGATCTTCTGAAATAACAGGTTATTTCTAGACTTAGGAAATGAACCAAGTAGCCCACCAGTGCAGAAGGGACCATGGGGAGGTCTGATGTCTCTGAATTCAACAACTCGTCGAGCGAGCTGAGGTCACCGCTCATTGCAGAGGACAGGAATTCAGGGAGAGGAAGAGGGGACCGGATGCTTGGCCAAAATACCTTAAGAAGTGATGTTAAGGATATCCCTCTCCTCCAGAGCCAAGATGTGATGGTACCTCCCCAGGGCTCTGTGGCAAGTGGTGGTGAGGGGGTTGCTTGCAGCAGGTGTTCCCAGGAGGGGTTGCCCCACACCTCTTCCCACCTCCGGCATTTCTCCTAGCCTTCCTCTGCCTACAGCGCTTGTTTGCCCCTGCGCCCAATTTTTTTGTTTTGACACAAGAACCAGGAATTGAAACCTTCCAAGCCCAGGCAAACAGGATACACATGGGTCTGGACTGAGCCGGGAGCAGCATAGTGGCAGAGGGGCAAGATTGCTGACCTAGGAGAGGCCATGGGGATGATGTGATATGGGCTTTGGGGGGTTTGGAAGAGCCATCAGGCTGGTGTTGTGGCAGCAGGAGAGGCAAAAGGCCACCCTGAACATCATGCCACACCTTTCTCATCTTTGAGGGATCTTACAAGCATATTAGCCTGTCCAATTCCACCGCCCACCTGAGCAGGAATTTGCCGGTGGTCGAGTCAGCTGTGAACCCCAGCAGTGCTTTCCCAGGGAGGAGCAGGGAAGCCTTGCCAACGTGGAGATCAGAAGTCCCAAAGGGATGCCCTCACACTTCTTGGCCTGTCTCTGTCTTGCAGACAAGTCACGGTTGAAGGACGCAGGTCACCTTGTGCAGGGAAGGTGGTACAGCCCTTTAGGGTCCTTCTGGTCACCCGACAGACAAATGTGACTGTCTGAACTTTAAAACCCTCAGTAGAGCCCTGTGAACTGCCAATGATTATTCAAGGGGGAGGGGATGTGGTCACGAGCGGGGACATGGCAGAACAGGAGGAGAGATGCACAGCTTTCCTGGTTCCTGGGAAAGGAAGCCACCATCTGTTACCAGAAAGAGGAATACCAATGGAAGAGCAATTTAATTAGACAATCTATCTAATTAAGACAGGTGACAGGCTGCAAATTTCCCTCCTGGAGAGACCTTTGGAGGGACCTCAAGCAAGGATGATCCTGACCTTGTCCTTTCAGCCAAGGCCAAGTGCCAGAGCAAGAAGCAGAGCTGCAGATCCCCAGCAGCTTCCTTGCTGCTCCCCAGCGCCTGACCCCACTGGCTGCCCTCCCAGTTGAGGGGGGTCAGATGAGACACGACCCCCCCCAGCATGGCCAGCTGGCTGCTGATCTGTGGGAGCTGGGCACTTCTGGGGTCCTGCAGCCCTCACTCCCACGAAGTGCCCTCTCCTCCTCAGATTTCTAGCCCTCCTCTCTGCTGGGATGGAGAAGTGGTGTTTGCAGACCAAGCCATGGGTTGCAGCTCTCCACAGCCAAGTGGGACCCCTCTGCAGGCCTGGATGGTTTTCAGCACCTGGGGAAAGGGGGAACCAGTATCCAGACCACATCCTCAAAGAAAATCACCCCTTATCTAGGACTGAGGGATCTCACAGCAACAGGCCAGGTTACGTGCGAACCTGCTCTCCCTTGCAAGTCAACATCTGCTGAGGGCCCAGCTTACTCAGGCTGCGCTCAACCCCAGCGGCTGCGTCACTCTTCCCCTCTCCCCACCCCCTTTTTCCCCTGAAGAAATTTCTAAGAGATTTTTTTCTTTAATTGGCATTGTCCATTTGATCCCTAGTTCCTAGCCAGGCAAAACAAGGCATGCATCTTACTGGAGACAGGATAGAGGACTCTTGGAGTTAATCGTTTTCTCCATTGTCTTTCAAATGTGTGCTGAGATGTCCGTAGCTGGGGGACCCATTGTGCTGCCTTCCTGCTTGTTTTTCCAACAGTCTCCAGTGAATAAAGCAATGCAGGGTTTGTAATACACTTTCCATGACCTCTAATCTTGCTGTACGATCTATCTCAATCGCCAGGTCGCATACAGTGTTCATTAACAGCAGTTCCACCTCCGTCTCACCTACTTCTCCGAACCAGCCCCAAGCTTTCCCTGGCTGCCTCCAGCTTCCCTCATCTGCACAACTGTCTCCACTGCCCTCATCCGTACCTTCTTCTCCCTCCTCCCTTCCTTCTGCTCTCCTGAGTGCTGTCTCCTCCCACTTTCCCCTGAGCGTTTGGTCTCTGGAGGTGCTGGCACAGGAGTGTGCTGCAGCAGGGAGGTGACTGGTGCTATTGAAGGTGTGCTTGTACCTTCAAGAGCATGCTTGCTAAGGACCATTCTACTTCCTCGTTCTACCATGAGTGGTGGGACGAGAAGGTACTAACTCAGCCACCAGCATTAGCAGCACAACAGGGAGCCAAAGCAATGGCTGGAGTGGACTTCAGGGCAGACAAAGCCTGTGGGTTTGCCTTCCTGCCCTGGCTATGAGCTCACTCTGCCGCGTGGGCTTGATGAGATTCCCAGATGCAGAGGCACACAATGTGGCAGGGAAACCCTTGTTCTCCTGCAGTTATTCCGCACAACTCCTCCGGGAATGTTTGCCCTTCCTAATGCTTTCCTGCCACGCCGGAAGCCCTCAGGTGTCCCTCAGCTAGGACAACCACCTGGGCTTTGAGGATGAGTCACCCCCTCTTCCTGTGCTCTCCTCCGCCTTCCCTTTGGCAAGGATGGGCAACAAACAGCGGGAATGATTCAGAGGCTGGGATGGCTGAGGGACCAGCAGCCCACCTCTGGGCATCCCGGTATGTGTGTCCCAGCTGCAGCACCACAAAGGACTGGGCACTGCCCATTGCTGAGTGGCATGGGCTGGCGACCCCAGGAGATGGAGAAATCTCAGAATCATCTCGCTGGAAGCTGTACTCAAGACTCCCTGCCTAAAAGTACTGAAATCCAGCTGTAGTATTTTCCAGAGCCAAGGGAACATTCCCAGATCCTGCTCTGGACAGAGCAAGAATCCCTCTCCCGCACCGAGGGTTTGTGCCCAGGCCAAGGATAAAACACCAGCTCCACGCTTTGGCTTTCTTGCTCCATCATCCCACCTTTTCTCCTTGTTTTATTCTCTTTTGCTTCTTCACACCAATGGGTAGACCCTGGCCTGGATGTCTCTGCCCATATTGAATAGTCAGCAGGTTATTCCTCTTGAAACACCAGAGCAAATGGCCAATCTCTACGCTGTTGGCAAGGGGCTGTAGGCAGGAAGGCGTGGAGCTAGGGCACCACCACAGCCAAAATCTCCAGCCAAACTGTTCATCAGTCACATCTGCTGAGGAGGCAACCAGCAAGCCCAGTCATGCTCTGGGGTTCCCGAGTGCTGTGCAGCTGAGCCTCTCTCGAGAAAACTGGCAACAGGCAGAGCTTCACTGGGTCCGACGGCTCGCAAATTTTCTGTGTTCTTCCTGCCCCCCGGAGAGATCCCACTGAGCCCACAATGTGCTTGCACCTCACTGTGCACATTGCTAGGGCCAGTCACTGGAGGCATCACAGCCACAAAAACACGGGCTGGGGAAAAGGCCTGGCAAGCAAGATTCTCTGGGCTGTCATGCAGAACAGGGGAAAGGAGGACTGAAGTATGCAGAGTGACTGTTTGCCTTTGGATTTAGAAAAGGCAGCTGGAAGTCAGCCTCCTACTCTGGAGGTGGTTCAGGTAGTTACAGAAAGGACTCGTGGTTTAGTAGGACTGCTCCTCTGGGGCTTTCTTCACAGAGCTCTGCTCATTTCAAACCCACGACATCTGTGGAGGCAGGAGATGGACTCAGGACCTCTGAGAAGTGAGAACATGCTCTCACTAGGCAAAGCCTGCAGAAGCCTGTGCTGGGGTCCTCCAGCTGGCCACCATCAGAGGTATTGGTCTTCACCTGCTCTCCTTGACCTGTGTACACTGCCGGGTTTGGGTTATCACAGGCACTCTGCAGCCTGGCTCTCGTGCAGGTACGTGGCTGGTACCACGAATGTGAAAATGGCCCATGACCATTATGGGAAGGTGTTGGACAGCCTTGCAGTGACCCAGCAGCAGGCTGTGAAACCTGGAAGAGCCGGCAGAGAGAGGGCGGTGGTGACTGGAACGATGACCACCACGAAATGCAGCTGGAAGGCTCGAAGACTTTGAGAGCCAGGAGGGACCGACTCTCTGCACAGTGTGAGCTGGAGGCAGCATGGGCAGGTGTTCAGATGATCCCCGCTCCCTCCCAGGGAGCCACAGTGAAACGCTACCCAAATATTCCGCCACCTTTATCAGCCTTGGCTTTACCGTCCATAATCTCACTCCCCTTTTCCGAACTGCTCCTCAGGTTACAGCTCCTGATGGTAATCGATGGGACGTCCTGCAAGGGGACCCGAGGACACGGGTCAGGCGGTGGGGAAGGAAGGTGGGCTGTGGCCTGGCTGCTCCTGTGGGAGCCCATCAGAGAGGGTGGCAGGCGTGGGTGCGTGCCCACGGGGATGGCGGCAGGGGTGGCTGTGGCTGTCCCCTCCTCGTGCTGGCAGCTTGGCATCCCGGTAAGCTGCCTGAGACTCGCTTTATCTCTGATGAAAGGCAAACAGAAAGGGGAAAGTGAGAAGGAATTCCTCATCCGAGAGGCCTCTTATCACCTTTCCGCTTCCCTCGCCCGGGAAAGATAGGACAGCTCAATGCTCCGTTGTTCCTCAGGGGGCCTCTCCTCCCCTACCCCGGGGATGTGACGGGGGCTCCGGGCCATGGTGATCCCTGCCCCACAGCTCACCTAAGCACACACCCCACGCCATGCCAACGAGCAAGCACTGCTTGCTCCTCCAGCCCCGCCTGAGTACCCACCACAGCGCCTTCGGGCTTTGCACCCCTCATCAAACACACCAGAGATCCCCAAGGGAACAGAGAGCTGTTTGCTTTGCTGTGGGGGTACCACGGTTTCACACGTGCCAGCACACGCTGAGCTGCAGAGCCAGCACGGGCAGTGCGTGGTGGCCCCAGGCACGTGACGGTGATTTAACTCGCCGCAACCTTGATCAGCGCCATGTAATTGAGGCCAAGAAATAAAACTCCGTCTCTTATCAGCTCTGCAGTGAGCTGCAGCGTGCTTACACAGCGACAAAAGTCAGTTAAATCTCCAGCAGAAGCAGAGTGGGTCAAGTTTGCTGACTGAGGATGGGAGGAGTTAGCCGCAGGTGGTTTGGTGCCTTTAAAGCAGCGAGATCCTCACGGGCAGACAGAAGAGCTGAAATAGTCCGTGCTGCCGCACGCGGGAGAGGCTGAGATGGCGGAGAACCACGCTCCATTCCAGCGACAGCAGGAAGAAACTGCTGGTCAACATTGTCGCGAAATCTCAAGGCTCCTTCCACCCATCCATGTAAGAAGAGCACTTGGGAAAGATCTTATGCAGCACACCAGCTGCCAGAAATGGTGAAGCTATTGATCATCAGGTTACAGAGCTACGGCATAAAATCATGTGAATCCAAAGAGTGAACAGATGGCCAGCCTGAGCGGGGATGAAATTATTTTGTTGCAGAACTGACAAGCAGCTCGATTCAGTGTTAGTGCAAGAACCGGATTTGATTTGGCAGAGAAGACAGGGTGCTTGCAAGGCTTGGTAGTGCCACGTTTATTCAGCTCTTGGATATTTTTATTCGTCCTGAGGCTGTTTTGTTCGAGTTGGGGATGCACTTGCAGCTTGCTCAGATGTGGTTTGATGCAGTTACCCAAATATTGGTGTCCAGTTTCATTTTCTATGCAGTGGCGTATCCTGCCTCCAGGATAGTTTGGCCTCCAGCTGCTACTCCAGACGGGTGTTGGTCTCCAGTAAGTCCCGTGGCAGATCTGCCAGCCCCCTTCATGTGTCTCAGATACCCTAAGACATCTCAAATGGCTCTAAACCACTCTGTTTCGGCAACAGGATCCCAGGATTAGGGATATATTAAAGAAAACACTTAATTTTGCTCCTTGGTCCTTTTCTGATAGCACTTTGGGGACTTTAGGTAGCACAGACAAACCTCTGAAGAAGTGGTCATAAGGCGATGACACTAATAGGGTCTGTTCAGCATAAGTATTGGGGACAAAGTCTTTGCAGAGGAAAAGGCAAAGAAAGTGCAAATATTTCCACTCTTTTTTCTCATGCTGGAGGTTGCAAGAACCCTTCTCTCGGTAACTGAGGTCTCTCACATCCGCACATCTGCGAAGGTCTTGAGAACTTAGAAATGCCTGCTGCTGATATACTGCCTTGCAATCAAATTGACCAGAAATCATAACTGGAGTCTGAAGAAGAAGTTGACCAAAGCAAGGAACTCTGACCCAAATAACAAAAGCCGCCCAAGCTCCTTGCAGAGTCAAGCCCAGCAAAGGCAGAGGGATACTCGTAGCCGAGAAAGGTCCATTCTCAGAGCTGTCTCATTTTGGTACCACTAAAGTAGGATGCCTGGGAAAGTCCCCTTATTTTTTCGTTGGGGAGGAGCTGGTGCCAATGTGAAGAAGCCTGGCAGAGCGCAAGGGCAGGTTCAAGCAGGTTCAGCCAGGGGAAGTCGGGCTCTGGAGGCTTTACCAGTTCAGTGCGAGCAGCGCTGAACCGTCTGTTCTCCAGGGGTCTTCTGTTGGCATCATGCTTCGGCGGACCCCCTTTTGCAGGCAGAGTTTGGAAAAGTAGCTCTGCCTCTGCCCACCTAGTCCCTGCCTGGCAGAGGAAGGACAGGGAGAAGGCTGGGAGGCGATAGTTTGGGAAGAAGGATCCCAGAATGGAGGAGCCTCCTGGAGAGTTGCAGACATATCCAGGGGCACAGCGAGGTTCCACAGGGTCTGGGGCAAAACCCAGGTCTGTAATCTTTCCTAAATGAGGGTGTTTCATAACGTAATGAGCCAGGCCTCTCTCATCGGGCACCCGGGGGCAAACTGCTCTCACTTTTCTTTCTCCCTTGCTGCCCTGCCCACCCTCCAGCTCATCCTGGGCATGTTAAATGAATTAAAATTAAATGCATCTCTAATTTATCTCCATTCTATTCTCCCCGGAGAATGATTGTCCCAGGGTGATCCCTCTGATAATGAGAAGAGAACTGCTTTTGAAAATTAAAAAATACTTTTATAGAAAACCCAAAACCAAATGCCCTGAGATTAACAAGGAGGCTAAAAACCCCTGCGAATGCAAATTTGCAGAGATTAGCAGCTGTTCACATGCAAGATGATCACCCAATGGCATATGCTTCCAGAGCATTGACTAAAGCCCTACAGAACTGTGAATAGATTAGGAAAAAATGCTGGGAATTGCTTTGACTTTGTGAGTGGTTTCATGGATATCCTTGCAGGCAGGAATTGGTGGAGGCAGACGCCCACCGTGGGCTGGTGGAAGCCCTGCTACAGAAACCAGGGTGGGACTCATGGCCCAGACATCTGATCGTGAAATTGGACTATTTGTCGGTGAAATTCCAGTGTGTTTTCCAGAAAGGGGGGATGAGGGGAAAGAAAATGACTGCCAGAATAGCTCCAGCCACACTTCTTTATGAAGCTTTAGTAAGAAGCACAAAATGACCCAACACTAGCAGGCTGGGGAGAGAAGGTCTCGCTGAACAGGCGTAAAAATCCGTGGCACTGTGAACACAGCACCTCTTCGGGACGATAATAGTGATGGGATCCCATGCAGAGGACATTCCTTCATTCTGTTGCACAGCACAAGGTCAGACGTACTAAATCACAGCACTTGTCTCGGGACTGAGACGTGTAAGAGGAGACTAGATGGTGTCTGCTGTAGGTGTGGTGCTAAAGCCATTAAAGCCCCGCAAGCGCTGCACTCAGGATGGGAAGAAAAGAAAAGCGCAGCCAGTTATGGGAAAAGCAGATTGCTTAGGAAAGTCTTGAGCTTCCTGGTGTTAGAGGTTTCCCAGCAAGGGTCCAGGTGCTGCCCACACAAACGCAACATTAACCCTGTGGAAATCGGCTGGTTCCTCAACAGCATACGGACCCAAAACCTCTCCCAAGCAGGAGGCAACCCAGACCTCCTCCAACGTCCTTGCCCCTTCCATCCCCTCGGTCCTCTCTGCCCTCTGCCCCTGCTTCCCTTCCCCATGCTCAGTTGTTCCAGCAGCAGCCTCCACGCTCGCTGTCGTCTGCGTGCCTGGCTTGGGTGACCTTTCCCTGGGACAATGGCTGCTATTGAATCTGGGCAGGCATAGCTGGCAATGACACGGAGCCGCAGACGCAACGGTCCCATCGCTGTGAAGAGGGTCCTGCCCAGCACAGCTGGGAGCGGGGGAGGCTGGCCTGGGAAAACGGCTTCAGCCCCAAGCCTGCCTTTCATTGCGCTCGGTGGCTCATGCGTCACACGGGTGGCTCCATGGTTAGATACGCTTCTTAGCCGATTTAGTCCCACCGCGAGGTGCCAGAGCCTCAGCGCTGGAAATTAAATCCCGTAACATGGCTTCAGGAGCTTACAGTGGTGGTAAATACCTTCCCATGCGCCCACACACCATAACAGCCTTGCTAGGGAAAAAAACATCTCAAATAGTTTTGGAGAGACAGTTACTTTGATTCACCAAGTCCTTTGTGGCTGTAACAACCAGCAACTTACTGCCACCATGATGGGGTAGTCGTCTTTTACTGGGTGCTTATCACGTAGAGTCTTGTGGACACACAACTAGAAAGCGGGGACCGATTTATTGACTAAACCCCACTACTGGTCCTCTCCGCAGGGTTTGGGATGTTCCCCGCATCTGCCATGGGCTAACAATTCCTCCCTGTCTCACCAGGGAAAATAAATGGGTCAGTGCACACACACAGAAGTTGCAAGATGGAAATTGGTATCTGAATGCTGTGATGATGATGAATATTACTGTTGTTGCCATTATTGCTAGCGCCAGATAGGACTAAAGGATCTGTTCTATACAACTCGTGCTCCGTCCCCTCAGCCCCTTCCAGCTTGCCTGCACTTTTACAGAAACAGCAGTCCAAGCTTGGCGTCTCTACCCAGCACCACCTCTCGGCAATAATCACAGGTCTTTATGATTCAGAGCCCATTGCTGCATCCCTGCCTGGAGCTAGAGGAGGACCAGAGAACACCCCACTGCCACCAGCTCCTGATGAGCCCAGTCCCTCAGCAGAAGGTGGCCAGCATCTCCCCAGATGTGGGATGCAGTGAAGGTACAAATGAGGGGAAGGCTGCTCCTTTAAGCCTGCCAGCTTAACATAAAAGGCAGAGAGAAAGGCTCTTCTAGCCTCACCGTGAGCTAAGCTTCAACCCCCCAATCCAGAAGAAGAGGCAGGAAAACAAATACATGGTATTAATATCCTGAAGTCCTTAGATTGGTAATTTCCATTAGTGCTAAAGGCAAAAAATATCTCTGGAAACATCTAGAGTCAGGCAGGGATCGCAAGGCCAACCTAGAATAAGGAAAGGCACCGCATTAGAAAGATACACAGATTAGTCTGGCATCAGCAGGTTTTAAAGGGTGCTCACCACCCCTGGCTAAGCCGGCAATTGGAGTGGCCCTGCACTAGCTCTGATCCTGGGTAGAAAATCTCCCAAAGCAATGTAGCACCCTCTCTCCAAATCCAGTGATCCACACCACAGAGCCAGGTCACCTCCAGACCACCGGTGAACCAGCAAACTCCCTGCCAGGCAATGCCCAAAAGCTCTCTCGCCTTTCCCAGCCCCTGGCCTGCTACCTGCTGGTGCTGGGTAAGAGAAAGCCCAGTTAATCAATGCCACCCCTCCCTCCCCCTCTGCCTACCGTCCTCGGTGAGAGCGGTGAGCATTGCTGCGCTCACATGGGGGGGGTTTAAAGGTTCGTATCAGCCAGCCCTGTCCCCGCAGGCTGCGCCAGCCCGAGTTCCCACACATGTCCTTGGGGACGGGTCTCCCTCGGAGCAGATAATAGATACCTGGGATTTGCTTTGCCCGCTGGGATGGTTTCGCTGCAGAGGGGGGAGAAAAGGGGGTTTGATTCAGGGTTTCATTAACCTAACAGTTGATTGCAACAGAAGCTTGTCCTATATAGGAACTGTGTCAGGAAATAGGCTGAGGAGGGGGAGAAGACGGTGGGTTACAGCAACCCTGCTGCTTCTTCCAGCCTTGCTTCCCTCAGCCAAGGCCCAGAAGCATGGAGCAGCTCATGTGGGTTTGGCTTCCAGCTCCGGGCTCGTCAAACTCCATGTGGGCAAGGAAAAGGCAAAGCTAGACCATGGCCACCTCACATAAGAAATACAGATGATCCCACAGGCATGGGTATTGGGACACGCACGAGTCCGTAGAGAATGTCTGGGCCATTTGCATGGCATCCGTTCCCACGCAAGAAATTCCACGGTGAAAACCTCTCTGCACACACTTGTGTGGCCTTCTGGAGAAGCGCAGAGCATCCCTCGCGTGGAGGCAGAGCCACAGATACACACATCCCACACAGCCGTAGAGATGCTCCCCAGCGTGAAGAGAGAGAGGTTGGGAGCAGGTGACTTCAGGATTGGTTTCCACTGGTCTAAGCTTCTGCTGCCAGCAAAAGAGATGGTGCCTCCATCCTGGCCGTACCTTCTCCAGCTTCCTACGTCGGCACAGGTGAATGGGTGGCAAGTTGGAGCTGATCCAGCTGAAAATGATCCCAGCAAAATGAACAAACCAGGAAAAAAAAAGGGGGAATGCACAGCTGGAGGGAGAGGGGAGACGGCAGGAGAGCCGCTCTCTCCAGAAGCTTTTTTCCAAGCGACTCATGCCAATTTTGAAACCACACCCTCAGTCACAGACAGAGATGTGAAAACGTCTGTTCCCGAGCAGAGCTGCATGATGGGGACACCCCTCCTCCCCAGAAGCACCCACTTGGCTGCCCTGCACGGCAGGGGCCAGCTGGGCTCGGAGAGGAGGGCGGGAGGGGGTGTTTTGCTCAGGGCCTTCTGGAAGGCACTGGGAGCAGGTCTGGGAACATGTGAGAGCTGCAGAGGTGGAAGGAGGAATGGGGGAAGGAAGGAAGTAGCTATTGTCACTGGAGAAGGCTTTGTGTGACAGGCATTGCTGAGATTCCTGTGGCCCTGGCAGCCCCACAGAGGGTCCCGCCAGGACCGAGTCTGGGGGATGGAGAAAGAGAGGCCAGACAGGTTGACCAGAGGGGCTGCGCCATTCCTGGAGCTGTGTTTTCTCGAGATAAGTCTGACCTATTCGCAGTCACTCCAGACCAGCGGCAGGAGCCGGCCTTTACGTCTGACTTGACCTTCTATTGTGGCTCAGACACTGGAGGAGATTAAGGCAGTAATCAAACAACTACCAGACTTTGAGGTATACCCATCATGGGACCAGGGCAATGCAGAGAAGCCCAGGCTTGCCAACAACTGCCAGGTCCAAAACAGCCCATCTGGCATGTCCTGTCTTGGACCTATGCCAAGCAGATTGACTGGGGAGGCTGGGGTGTCCGGAGGGGTCTAAATCACAGCATATGCATCCAGTGACCGTTGATCCAGAAATCCTGACAGACACCTCTCAAAGCAAGAGACAACCACCTAGATCAGTGGCTTGGAGTCAAGTCCAAGTCGCTGTGGCAGACAAGCGTGCCAGAAGCATCCAGCATGCTGTTATTTTCTGCTTAGTTAAGGCAAGTCCAGATCCAGGCCATGAATAAATGGAGCAGGGAGAAGAAAGAGAAGGATGGCAGAAAGATTGAGATGTGGCACAGGTACCAAAATCCGTGTTTCAAGTGTCCCTGGTTGGCTGCTTCAGTGGAAAAGACAAGATCTCGTTGCACCTTGGAGCACATGCCGATTCTCAGTCCGGGGAGTGGTGGTCGTGCAGCATGTGCATGTGATGAACTCTGTCTTCTGTTGCCCACACAAATGTCTTGGCAGGTTGGTGAGGGGGAAAAAAGGGGATGTGTGCTCCCTCATCACTGCTGGACCTGAGGGACCAGGGCAGCCAGGCCAGCACCTTTCTGGAAAAAAGGGGACAGAAGAAGAAAAGCAATGCCTTCAGGGCGAACACAAAGCAAACAGAACGTTTTGTGTGTTTTAACCAAATTTTCATCAGAGGTGTGAACAGGAGGCGGCATCCCCTCGCCGTGCCTCCGGCCGACAAATGCACACACTGTGACAGACAATGCTGATGCGGAGACGATGGTCCTCTGCCCGCAGCGTGGTGTGCGTGGGGGGGACAGGCAGCCCCGTCTGGGCAGCACCAGGCTGCAGGGATCTCCCGGGCCCCCATCGCTCTGCGTGAGCTCAGGAGAGCTGTCCCGGAGCGGCACGTGGCCAGCACATGGGGAAGGGCCAGTCTTTGGGGTCAGAAGGAAAAGATCTGCAGGTTGGGCTTGACTTCAAGTCCAGCAAGAACTTTAGGTGGCTGATATTTAAAAAAAAAAAATTGTTGTGGTTTTTTTAACAACAAGAAAGCATCCTTGGATCCCATCTAGGTCCAAGGGCCTGCGAGACGCGAGGGTATATCTGTACCACACTCCCCTCCTTTATCGGGATTTTTCCATTCTTTGAGGTATCTCAACCCTCCCTCTGCCCAAGATAATGGAGAGGCAGCCAAAATGGCATTCTAAACTCTTGGCTCCCTCTGCCAACAATTGGACAAAGCAAAGAGGCAGGATGGGAGAAACTGGCTTTCTGAAAACTTCTGTTCGATGGAGAGGGGTCACACCCCCTCTAATAGAGATTGGAGTCGAGGGTCATTTTACATCTGCCTTTAATGAAGAATGGTGGGAAGGGAAATTTAGCTCCGATGAGCTAATTAAATATATATATAATTTCCACACTGTTAGCAAGGGAAAAAAAAAAAAAGCCTTGGAGCAGCTGCTAGGTCATTGTTTGTGAATTTAAAAATAAAAGTTTCTTGGCATAGATTTCAGAGATAGAGGCAGTATCTTGCATTGTCATTCCAGAGGGAAAAGGAGAACGAGCAAAAGAAGGATGAGGCCAGGCAAGGATAGTTCAGCTTGACTACATGTTGCTCAGGTGTGTCTTGGCTTTCAAGCCTCTTTTCCCTCTGGCTCGTTTAGGTAACCAGCATCCTGCCCAGATGGTGAGCCTCACCAGGGACAGATTTACCAACCCCATGTCCTGAAGAGCTGGGAATGTCCTGCCATGTGGACGGCTGAAGCTTGGTAGTGCCCTGAGCACATCAGTAGGTCTTAATGGCCCAGGCCAGGCTCACCTGGGACCACCATTTTACCTGCTTCTGGCCTATGTTGTAGGTGGATCTGTGGCTGTCCTAGTTTCCTGACTGGTTGTCACAGATGGACTCCTGACCTTAGATGGTGCTAGATTTGTCTCCAGGATGCACCTTGGACCTACGCTGCAGCCATGTCTCCAGCCGTGTCTCCTGCTGTTCCTGACCAGACCTTGCCTTGCCAGGGCTGGGATTGGAACCTGTCCCCATCATCACCTTGGTGGTGTTGATCATCTGTGGGACTGGGTTGGGGTTGTGCTTGTTCCTGGGCCTGTCCCCTGTGTTGGGCAGCCCTGCTCCTGCTGCTTGCTAGCGATGAGCTGAGGTGTCTCCAGTCCTGAGCTGCACATGTTGGAGCCTGGTCCTCCTGGGGTGAAGGCCATAGACCTTTTGCACCCCACTGCTTCCCCACAGAGCCTAGGGCACTACTGCATCCGTTTTTCTGTCCCTGCGGCTCCTCAGCGCTAGCTCTCCCATGCCACCTACCACTATCTGCCATCTTCGCAGTGGGGGGTTGACACCCCTCCCCATGTCTGCCTGCCTCTGGGACCCCTTTTTCATCTCTGCCTCTCTGAAGCAGATTCATGTCCCTGCCCTGCTGTCAAGTTCTGATGCCAGCCTGGCTCCAAGTCCCCTGTCCCCACACTGTGATTCTGCCCTGGTTCTGTGCCACCATCCTGACCCAGCTCCATGTCCCTGCCCAGGCTGTGTGTCACCCAGCCAACATCAGACAGGGCATTTCAGAAGGAGCCGTCCATGGAGCTCAGACCCCCACAGGGTGTGAGAACATACCCTGATGGTTGTCATGCACTGAGTGCATTACTGGCCCTTATCTCTCCTGGCCAGCCTCATCTGGGGCTTGCACCCAGACATCCTCATGGCCCAGGAACTCCACCTAACCCCAGCTATGCTGTAGGTGTAGCCGTGCCTGGTCCTGTCTCCTGCTCTCCTGGCTTACTGAATAGTTTTCCTAGATGGACCCAATAAAGACCCACTTTGTAGGTCACTTAATCTCCAGTCCCATCTCTGTCTCTGCTCAGGTATGGAGGGACTGTACCAACATCAGTGGGGTCACCACCTGGACTGGGGTCACTCCTGGCTTCTGGCTTGTCCTCTTTTGTGGAGGAGCCCTGTTCTTGCTGCTCCCTCACACTGGTGACAAGCCAGACCATGGTAGGAGGCCTCATCTTCAGCGGCCTTGATTCTGGTTTTTCCCTTCCCACCCTGCTGCATCCATTAGCCTGATGCTTTCTGGCAGCAGCTACATGTGGAACGGGAGACCTGAACTTTTCCATTCCCCAGCCTCCAGCGCTGCAAATCCCTCTAAGTTGGGAACGGGCATTAAACTTGCTCTCCACCAACAAATGGCTCCTGGCTCTCCCTTTTGCTTCTTGAGCCCCGTGTGCCATTCACCCTGGCTGAGAGGGAAGGAAGGGGGGCATTCCCCTCCGCCCCAGCAGGACCAGCCCCGGTTGGTTTCTCTGCCTGCTCACACGATATCGGTTGGGGCAGCCCTCCCCCTCCCTGTGAGCACCTCGTGCTGCTCCGTCCCCCTTCCTGTCCCACCAACAGCTCTGGCGTGCTGGCCTTGGTGCATGCGCGTCTTGTTCCAAAGAACCTGCCCCCAGACTCTTGGCAAAAGGGAAACTAATAGTAATAATAATAAAAAGCCTCATAATCCCCTGCCCCTGCCAGATTACGCAGCCAGGGAAAGAGAGCTAAGCGTGGGAGAGCCTGGCTGGCCTCAGAGCCCTGCTCCACCTGCTCACCGACGCAGCCACCAAGCCAGGGAGGGTCGGAGGAGGCTCTTCGGAGATGCTGCTCAAAGCTGAAGGAGGGCCAGAGGGTTTTTCTTGGTTTTAAGGCAGTGCCCCAGCCCATCTGCCTGGATCCTGCCACCAGAAAGGACCTCTGCACCTCCAGACACCCCACAGATGCGCTGGCAAGCTGGAGTTAGCTCCTGGTGTCCATCCTTGTCCAGAAAACTCTGCTGGCCCACACTCCCCTTTCCACTGACCCTGAGTGGTGTGATCAGTACTCACAGTCTAGGCTTTTTTCCTCTCCAGGAGCAAGACAGAAAGGCATCCCGCGTGTGCACTTAAGCTTGTTTGTCAAGAGGTGTTGGCTCCCTCCTCGCTGTGGTTATGGGAAGGCCTTTTTGTTTAAAAAGGAAAACAAATGAATAGATTCCCCTGACACCCAGCCTTATCAGGCACAAACCCAAGGGAGTCCCTTGTTTAAACATCAGGAGTACATTCCTGGATAACACCCCTCCTCTCCCTCCCCTCTTCGTTTTCTTTAGGTTCGGTCGGGCTTTTTTCTGCCTCTGTTTGCACTTTCTGAGCTGCTTGCTGCTTGCCAGAGTTGTGGGGGGAAGGTGGGAGGACAGCAAGGGTCCTACCAGCCAGGGCTTCTGGGCTGGAGCAGCGCAGGGGCAGTGCTGCTCCAAGGACTTGCGGGGGAAGAGCTGGAGGCGAGGGTGCCGTGAGCAGGTGGAAATGTATGGACAGAATATTTGGGGCACGTCAGGGCCGGGACACAAGGAGGCTAAAGTGGGAGAGAAAGTTCCCTCTCCCTTGACCTTAGGTTTCCCTCTCCTCTCTGCACATCTAAGTCGGTGAAGCAAAAAACAGCGTGCTCTCCTCCTCCCTGCCCTACGAAAATAGAGACTAGAGTTGAACTTGGAATTCCCCTCTGTCTCATCACTGGGGAGACAGGGTCTTGGTGGTGATCTCACCCCACCAGCAACCTTTCTGTGCACAAGGCTAGCGAGCAATGAAGAGGGAGGCCGGGGAGGAGGAGGGGAGTTATGGCAGGAAACCAAGAACACATCAGACACTCTAAATTTAGATCTTTTTATTCAGCTCGGACAATATTCCTTGATTTCTCATTGTTCAGGAGAGGGCAGAGGGCAGGGGATCTATTGAAAGGCTTTGTCCTGAGAGATGCCACTTTGTCTGGGTATATGGGGGCGGAGGAGTCGCAGACCGGGTCGGTCCAGCGTGGGCGAGGGGTGCGCGCCCCACTGCTGCAAATGGCCTTGGGATGGGGCGGTGGGCGAGCGTCTCTCAGCGGCCCGAGTACCTGCCAGGCAGAGATCAGGGCGCGCCGCAGCCCCATGCACCCACCGCCCTAACGCGGTGATGGAGGTGGCAAGGACAGGCACGAGGGCCGCTCGGCCAGCACCCGACACCGGCGAGCGGTGCCTTTGCTTCGGGGCTGGTCCCTGTGCCAGCGGGGCGGCAGACAAAGGGCGTGTAGGATAAACACACACCCGCTCTATACGTCTCGCTGCCTTTCCGGCATCGCAGCTCAAAGTCTATTTTTAAACTCCCTTCTTTATTACACAGGCCAGCAGATAGCAACGGCCTGCCTCCCGCCATGCCAGGGGTGCTGCTCTCCTACACACCCCGGGGAGCAAGGTGTCCTCCACGCCGTGCCTAGGGCACCCTGCTCAGGGACGGGGACGGGGCGTGGGGTGGGCTACGGCTGCAAACCTGCTCCTCTCCCCCACCGCGGGCTCAAGCCACAGCGGGTGCCGGCAAACGGGGGTGCCCGGCTGCATTTTCCCTGTTGCGAACCAGAACAAGGCTGCCGCAGGGTGTTTTCTCTCACCGTATTGACTGGACACTGGTTTTTCTCTGGGCCTGTGGCTCACAGGAGGTGAACGAGCCGAGGGTTGGGCGCAGCATCACCAAATCCGCCCGGTGCCAGCGCAACTGGATCGGCACGGGTGGGGGGTCCAGCTCTCGTGGGCAGCACGCACGGGGCTTTCCGCCTCGGCCGATGCCCTGACCCCCAGCGAGCAGAATTCAGAGCGGGTTTTGCTCTGCAACGTGAGCAGCTGTAGCAGGTGCGGGGGGAGGGAGAGCCGCTCGCTTTTGGTTTTCGACCCTCATCTTCATTTCACATCATGAGTCATGTTACGTTCTGAGCTGAGTAACTGCTGGGGCTATTTTTACTCCCGCTCAGCAAGCTTCCTTCTCGCTGCTGCTGCCGCCGCCACCGCTCGCCGCGGACCCAGGGGCTAAGGATGGGGAGACGGTGAGTGGCAGAGGCCGAGGGCAGGGGAAGCGGTGTTTGGGGTGGGGTCAGTGGAAAGGTGGACTGCTGCCCGCCTAATCAATTTGGAAACGAATATAGTATGTGCCTCTTGAAAAATAACAGGTGACCTGCAATGTGTCGTGTGTCCACACACACACGTATATATTTATTATACTGGGAGAGGGGAAAGGGGGAGGGAGAGAAATTCCTTTCGAGTGCTATTCACCAGTCTGGAAAAATAAAGAAGGAAAGCAGAACATTTTTTCCTTTCATCAAAACAGGAAAGAGAGGGGGAATGGGGTGGGGAGCTGATCCATAGACGTAATGGATGGTTGCCAGAGTAAGGAAATTGTTCCCTTCTACCCTAAACTTGGGGGCTGGGGGGGGGGTAAGCGATATATGGTAGCGTGAGCAGGGAAGGCTGTGCCCTCGCCTCCCCACCTGGTGTAGGAACGTGTACACACGCGGGAAAGCACTGGGAAATCAGTCTCCCCCAGCTTTGCCTTCTCTTTTCGAATCCTGCTTGAGCTGCACATCTGCAGAGACGTGAAACGCCTTTGCCTTCTCCTTCACCCTAACGCGTGGGGCAGCAAACCGCAGCCAGCGCGAGCCCCCTCCCTCTCTGCCGTTGTCAGGGTGCCTGCTCTCCCCTCTACATGCGTCTGTGCGCTCACCCGCCTTCCCCAGCCCTCTCCTCTCTGCCAGGTTTCTGCCAGCAATGGGCGAGATGACGGAGGCAGTGAGGGGCAGGGGGAATCCCTCTGCCTGGGAGAGACAGGCAGAGGGAGGGCTCCCGGAGGAAGCCTGGCAGGTCCCATTGAACACCTTCTCTGCAGGTGACACCTTCCCTTTCCCCTGGAGCCAGTTGCTCTGTGAGGGCTTTACTCATCCTTGGAAAGCACTCTGCCTGCCAGCGCCAGGGGCGAGAAGGCAAATTATGCAAGCCCTGGGCACCCCGAGGCTCTGCCTTTCTCCAGCACCAAACATAAACACGGGGCTCCCTGCCCATCTCTGTCTGCTTCCTTTGGTCTCTCTTCTTTCCTCCTTTCTTCCTCTGTTAGACAACCTCTGTCGTTAGGAAGTCGGGGCAGCTCCCATGGCGGCAGCCTCTAGGGCAAAGGGTGTAAACAGCAGCGTAAGCTGTGTACGATGGCTCCGTTCTGATCGCTTGGGTGGGGATAAACCTCACACAACCGGGCGACACGGCACAAAACTGATGCGCCCACAGAACGGGCCTCCCGGTGTAAACCAGGCGCAAAACTTACTCTAGGTGCTTCATTTCAGTGTCACAGCTGCTCCCCTCCATTGACGGCTGCGGCAGCCCCGCGGAGTAGGCGTAGGGATTGCTCATCGTTCCCCTGAACTCAGAGACCAGAGCGGGAGCAACACCTAAGTTAGATACCTTGAGTGGGCGGGCTGACTACACGTTGGCTGTCAACACCTCCTAATTTCTTTCCATTGATTGTTTTTTTCAAAATAGGACTCATCATGGAGAGGCTGAGACATCTCAGCTGTGCAGACTGAGTCTTGCTTTCCATTGTAAGCCCTGTTTTTCTTCCTGCTGTTTCACAATTCTCTCCCCCCTCTAAAAAACAAAATAATAATAAAAAAAAATAAATCACCCCTCACATCACGCCTCTGTGGATGGTGGCTAGTAGATCATTTTTTCCACCGGCACGAGGTGAGGGGAGAGCAGCCTTGCAGCAAGGAACTGCCTATTGTCCTTGGACACGTGTTGCCCTCCTCCCTAGTGATAAGAAAACAACCGAGGAGATGAGTTCAGCTGTTCGCAGGTTAGGAAGCCGTAGCGGCGGTGAAAGTGTTTTAAGAAGAAACACTGCTACAGGCTCTTAAGAAATCTCTGGTTTTGTTGCGGTTTGTCTGCCGGGCCATTGCCAGCTAGCGCAGTTGCGACCGGACCTTGTCAAGTCGTGATGCCCCAGCAGGACATTTTTACAGTCCAGCCACTTCACACAGCCTCAAAAGATCTCCCCACCGTACATAAAGGTGGTTTGGAGCACTTGTCCTGTGACATCTGGGACACCGATAGCCCCACAGGCCAGGTGAGGGGAAGATACAGCCATCCCCATTAGATGTCGGGGTTCCTGGGACAAACAGCAAGCTCATTTCATCAAAGCAAGAGAATGAAAGGAGCACCTGCCTGGCTCAGGGCGCAGCGGTTTCGGGCAGCTGTGCCCCTGTTGAAGTCATCGCCAACGAGACTGGCCCAGCCTGCATCTAAAGACCTCACTAGACAAAAATCTGTCCCTGTCTTAAAAGCGGAAAGAGTAAGGAAAAGTGACTGAAGCCTGAGCAGCCTGAGTATCATTTTGCTCTGCTTCCAGGCAGGGTCATAGGTAGATGATTAGTCAAATTCCAAACATCCTCTTCCTTGCCGTCTGGAGGTTCGACGGGGATTAGCTTTTTGTTCCTGATGTCGGGCTTCTAAAAGCTGCCCAGCATCATCCACATGAAAATAAATAACTCTATTTCTATCCCAGCTCGCATGTAACGTAGCCGGATATTTAAAAAAAAACACCCTATGCCACACATGCCCCCCCCCCCCCCAAAAAA
>Ga0065711_1005125_pt1 | contig 21238 bp, 15 predicted proteins | sample Hoacrofraction12_FD_59098 | JGI IMG/M metagenome (GOLD analysis project Ga0065711, IMG submission 59098) | Hoatzin crop microbial communities from Cojedes, Venezuela - Epithelial fraction 12 v2 (version 2) | ecosystem: Host-associated > Birds > Digestive system > Esophagus > Crop | place...
CAGTCGATCTCCCTCTCACACTCCCGGATGCTCCTCAACCTCTCCACTTCCTCCTTCAGCTCTGCCACCAGGCTGAGCAGATCATTCACCTGCTCGCACCGAACACAGCAGTTGTCTCTGCTGTCCGCTGGTACGAGTGCCAGGCTCAGGCACTCCCTGCAGCCAGAGACCTGAACACCTGCGTTCTTGCGTGGGGCCTCCTTCTGGGTCCCCACACTCCTTCTAGCAAGAGCTTTACCATGAGTGGTAACCATGGCTAGAATATCTCCTGGAAGAGCAATGCCCACTACTTGAGTTCCCCTTCCTGGGATTCAGAGCGGAGATTCCTGACTGTAGCCTGTACAGAGCAATGGCTGGATTTTAGTCATACGTGATGCTGCAAATCCATAAAGTGATAGGTAGTGGCAGAAGGGCAGATATCTTCCTAGTTTTACACACATTTTAGTTTTGTCCCTACCTTGTACAATCACACCCGCAATACCTGTGCTGAATGTCACTTTCCATCCTTGGTGGGCTGTTTACCAACACTTGGAAACCTCCACTCCTTGTTTGGTCCAACTCCTAACGGAGATGTTGTCCAAATACAAGCCCTGAATCTGAATTTAAATCTCAACACAAATCTGCTGCTGTCAAAAATTCTGGCAAGTGAATTTTGAGGGTTTCAACACACCTAAGTAGCAGTCCCTCACTATGGTTACTGCTGAGGTCTACCCTTTATCTGCATCATGAATACTAGCAAGCAAAATCTCTGAGTCCGAAAAAAGTTTACCTAAAAGGGAACTGTTATGACGACTGTTTAATGATATCCACAGTGGGTGCAAGACCTGAAAGTCATTGCAGGTCCAATACAGAGGATCGTTAGACAGATCTATGTTTTCCAGAATCTGAGCCAGTTTGCAGCTGATTTCAGGTCAAATGGCAGAGGTTTTTTGCTACAGTTTTACATATTACTGAACACCACTAGGCTGGAGTGGGACAAAATGGGAGGAGAAGAAAGTAATGGGTTTCTCAAGTGTTTCTGAACCTTAGGGGAGAATGAACCTAGAAAGACAAATGGGATGGAGTTAACCCTGATTTTGTTTCTCCTGTGGAGCGTGCCTAAAAATTACAAATGAAAGCCACAGAGCACTTTGTACAAAGTTTTTTACAGTGAATAAAGCAGATTCAGTCATACTGTATCTTTTTGAGAAATTTTGTAGGGAAAATTCCTGCACAACTCAGGATGGAGAAGGGATTTTGAAATTTGACAGACTTTCTATTTTAACTTCTTTAGTTTCTCAGCTGTCTTTTGATTAAAAAAATGTTCAGAAGCATTTCAGGTTGAAGAAGACACTGAATTTAACCTACCAAAAAACTTTAATTTTTTTTATTTAGAATTTTTTTTGGATCATCAGTGAAGAAAAATAATCTGATTTGCTATGCGATGTAAAGACCTATTGCACATTGCTGGGAATGTGATGCAGAAGGAATAGCTGTAAACAGCGCATATTGATATCGGATGTATAGTCATTAAGAAAGGAGAAAAAGGAAGGTCCAAAGCTAGGAAATTAATGCAATGTTGCCCAAGGGCTACATTCAAATACATATATTTTTTTCAATTTGTAGTTTTAACTTTGCTGAATCCATCTGTTATTTTTGTTTATAAATACTCCACTCTTTCTATCCTCTGGACACCTTTTCCCTATCTTTTTTTTTTTTTTATGTCGCTAGCTTCTCACTACAACATGTGGAAACTCCCTGAGGTATGGAGTCAGAGGACATCTGGGATTGCCAGGTAAGGTGACTTTTACCCTGGGACCCTCCAGAAGTTGGGGCTTTACCTTTGCAGGGCCACAGAGGGAACGGTGCTGTGTCCAGCAAGGAAGAGGATACAAAGATCCTCTGCTCAGTCTTTCTGCAAAATTTAGTTGTTTTTTTCAAGGAAAAAAGTATTGGTATCCTTGAGGTGGAGTTGGGTTAAATTTCTAATGGCCACATACACCAGGTGTTAAGTCACAAGTCTTGGTAATACAGGGTAGGAAAAAAAAAGAAAGAAAAACCTAGAATAAGGGGAAATCTGTAAATGTGATTCTGTCTTCTGTTTTCAAAGGTGACAGGTCTGGGTTACTAAACTGTGTCTGCGATAAAAAAATCAGTAAAGGTAATCCCTTTCTATGGACAGCCGAAGTCCCATGCCAGCACAGCCAGCCGTGCGGACTGGGGCCACCCCTTCAGACAGCCTGTGGTGATGAGAGTATCCTATGGAGTGACCCCTTCCCACATATGTCATGAAAATTGTGGCTATTTTTATTTTGCACTGAAAACGGCATTCAGCTTGAGGATAAAAGTTCAATTCCAGGCCCTGCCAGAGATTCGCTGTGTGACTTTACTCTGTCCCCACAGACTCTTTTTGCTTCCATTTGTCCATCTGTGTAACAGGGACAATGAAAGTCGCCCGTCTGAAAAAGTCCTTCAACATCCCCAAACAAAAAACAAAAATACTCGTCACTGAGACGTAGGTGACACAAAGTGATGATTTTTTTACTAGAAAGATCTTCCTCCAGTGGATATGCAAAATGTGTCTTTATGGTTTTATTTACTGTGGTTTGTACAAATTACAGAGCAGTCATCTTATACCTTGGCATTCAGAGTAATGCAACATACTTCCTAGAAATCCACCTAAGCAATTACTTTTCTGATCTGTTGCCAGATTCCTTTCACATCAGCTGCAGCAGCTTGCAAAACCTAACAAATAACATTTTACATAGGCCTGTAGTCTACATTCAATTTTATCTGATTATTTTTAGCACAGTGATTTGAGAATCCAAATTACAGCTAAGAAAATGGAAAATTCATTTTCCAACAATGCCTTAAGCTTCACTAGCATTTTAGAGTAGAACATTTCTGTGATGGCCTTTGATTCAATCCAGGCTGAACGAAAGACATTTCATCACCACAGAATGCATTTCTTTATTTGCCTTGGATCTATGATTCTGTCAGTATTGAGAGAAAAGAAAAATCAATGCTGCACTATAAACCTCGGGCAGCCCCTGGCCAACGTGGTCAGCATGGTGTGAGCAAAGGAAATGGCAGGGGAAAAAAATTGACCGCTCAGCAATAGTGTGGCACAGTAACGGACAAAGCTCTGGGCTAATAACAGCTTGCAATTACACATGGAAAGCCAAAGCTTGTAGGGCATTCAGTACGAAGGGGATGTAATACAATTTATTGAACCACCGGTTAGAGTTCTGCAGCTTCTCAATAAAAAAAAAAGAAGAGCTGTGGACCTGTACTGCTTAAAAGACAGACTTATATGGTGCCAGCAGGGGAAGGAGACTTGAAGAAAGCAGAAAGCCCTTCCTTATGTCTTGGATAGTGAGCAAGTGGGAGAATGCAGCCTATTTATGCTTTCTAAAAATACACCAGCCAGGCTTAAAGGGACAGCCCGCGCAGCTGCTGCCAGTGCCCTGGCTGCTGCTACGGACGCCTGCACACACGCATGCACCCTGCCGCTGGAGTGGACAAACGTAACTCGGCACTGCATTTTCATGCCTTCTGCATCCTGCATCTACACTGACAGCACACTGTGCGCCCTGCCATTCTGGGATAGGGGGAGAAGTGGCAAGACAAAATCTTTGCTTGGATACAGTTCTTTATCCAAGAGAAGCAAGGTGCTTCTGCAGGAGAAATCATAAAATTAAAACACTCGCAGAACAGCAGTAAAAATCTTGAAATAAAGAGAAGAATCATTGATAAGCATGTTCTTGAACAATCAGAAACAAAAACTTTCGACTAAAAGCCAGTGTTTCACAGTGACCAGAGGAGGTGGCAGTATTTTCGGGTAGGTCTGGCTGCAGTAGCGAAGGTCAGTGCTGCCAACTGAGCCTGAGCCCCTCTGCTCTGTGCCGGGCGGGACGGCTGGGGACACTGCGGCCACTGCCACCGGCGGGGCACAGCCTCAGCCCCAGGCCCCGGCTTCCCTGGAGTTTGTACATCCGCATCCACCAAGAAGGTGCAGGGTTTGCTGGCTGCAAGCAGCTACAGAGCAGTCATGGGGAAATACTGCGACCTACACACGATGTGTTTATTTGTTCTTTCAAAGATAAATTATGCTCTGCAGACGGTGACAAAAAGTTTTGTCACTGGATTGCAGGAAAACAGGGTTAGTCCTACGGACTTGGCTGAAGCCCTGGTGCTGGCAGGGCTGGGCCCAGCTGAGACAGCTCGGCAGCCTTCGGCAAGAAGCAGCAGCAGCACCCACATGGGGAGCTTAGAGAGCCCTCGGTGTGGCCAGGGCAGAGCTTACCTTGGAGAAACCTCTGCATGATACCAGACTCTGACCTTTTTCTGCCCATGTTTGCGTAAATGCACATTTACCAGAGAGCAGATTATCTCTTCGTGTCAGTTTTGGGCATTTGACATAACTGCTGCTGAAACAGTAGCAGGTTGCTCAAGGTCATGATTTAGAGTTAGGATCTGTCTTTTTCCCAGAGTTAGTGAAATACAGCAGGAATTTTAATACTCAACCGTCAGATCCTGCACTTGCCCGGAGACCCTGATCTTTGCAGTGCCACATGGGTCTTGCAATTGCCTGACCCCATTTATACATATTGCTAAGAAACATTTCTTCTTAGATTTTTGGCTGATGTTGAATTCCTAAGCACTACAAGGATGTGGGGTAAAGCATGCATTGAGAACAACTGAAACAACAGCCACAACGTGTCTAATTATTTTGCGATCTTAATTGAAGGCGTCAAAACTCTCTTCACAACACTATCAGCTAGAAGACTTCTTATCTCCAGTAATAAGTAACAGAGCCAGACTTTCCTCCATCGTGACCAGACGAACCAGACAGCCTGTATAACTGTTGGATGCTATCCCAGTGATATTTTTGTTTTATCTGAAATTTCATTTCTAGAATCGTTTCATATTTTCACATCAACCTCTTCCCTCACTGCAATTTACTGCTCCGGTCTTGCACCGTGGAGTCACTCCTCTGGGTTTCCCTTGCACGGGAGGCGGGTTGCTGCCTGCACATCACCTTCGAAGCCAAAATGCCAGAATTGCAGAGCGAGAGGATCCAGTGTGTATTTTGTGACAGTTATGGAAGGTCCCTGGTAAGTTTATTCTCAAACAGCCTCACTCCAAACGCTGCAGTCCCTCAGCCAATCCCTCACCTCTTATTGTAATTAAGTCCTTCTACACGACGTGGTGCAAGGGATAAGGGATTTGTATTTGAGAGACGAAGGAATCCCCGGAGCTGGGAGTGGGGGCTGCGGTGCAGGACACCCTGGTTGGCGTGGTGCTGCCAGCAGCCCTGGCACAGAGGGAGCCCCTCGCCGCTGACTTCTCTTTTGCAGTCACAGGGATGGGGGAGGAGATGCAAACGCTGACCATTCCCAATGTCACCTGCAGAGAGCCATTAGCCTGCTCAGCCCTCTATCCCTACATGCTGAATCAAATTAATCTAACAAAAACAGATGACCTGTGAGCTCAGCCTGCCTTACAGCAAAGTCAAACGGGAGCGAGGGGCAGCGGCGGCGAGCGAGGCAGGGAGGAACCGCGCCGTCCCTGAAGCCCCACGCCGCGGCCTCCTGCGGATCTCCCTCCGTCACCTGCTGTCACGTCCACGCACCTCGGCCACCTCTCCCTCCACAGTCAGACTAAGCCTCTGTTGTCTACCGTGGTCTGGCTGAGCGCTACCCCCTCCATTACACACGTCCACACACAGGCAGAGCGCTGCTGACCTAGAGGTGTTAGCCACTCCGCAGCTGCCGTTCTTCTCACATTAATCTATAGGAATCAATGGACATTTCATTAGAGTAATCAAGTGTGGATGCATCCCGCATTTATATCCCGTGCCTCCCCCCTCCCCCCAGCTGCTTTCACAGGCTAATTGGTCCTACAGCAAAGACTACGTGGATATTTTTCCCTACAGATGAGTGTCAAGAGCAGTTTTTTATTGCTGGTTGAAATAGCTATCAATAGAGAGTATAAAAGCCTTCACCCATCAGGCTGTGTTGCTGATGCTAATACATTAAACACTCTCCGTTCTCACACACCCGACTCTCTCCTTTACACCTTTATCCCATATGACTTCCTCATTTACATTTACTTCAATAAGAGAATTAACCCATAGCATTTTCTTTAAAAAAAAAAAAAAAAAACAATTGCAAGAATTAATATTTCTCTTTCAGTTCACAATACATTGAGGGAATTTCTCACATATTCACATTTCTTCAGCAACCTTTTTATTTTCAGTCAAATCTCTCCATCTTGCTTACGACGATATCTTACTATTTCCTCTGGTATTTTGTGGTCTATATACATATTGGTATACAATGATCCCGCGTGAAAGGTATCGGTAACAGCATTGTTTTCAGCACTCTCTGTTGGCTAGGAGAGGACCTTCTCCTCTCTGCTCACCTCCACAAAGAGAGACGAGGTTTAGCAGGGCTTATGGGGGTCTGAGAATGGTCACAAGAGCTGCTGTCCCTAAGATGTGTATGTGACAGGAGGCTGGTGACTGAGCAGTGTCCCTACAGCTGGGGGACCAGTGGTTCCGTTTGGATCATCATTTGGCAAGAATGAGAAAATGTGACAATACTTATTTGAACAAAAACTTTCAATGTGAAATTTCTCATAAGATCATGGACTTTTCACTTGAACAAAATTTAAAAAGCTTTTACAGGAAGGTGGGCACCTAGCAACTCGTCTTAAAAATGTACAAAATCTTCAGAAATGCCACTGTGAGCAGGAGGCAGCCCCAGGAAGGGAGATGGTGGCTCAGGGGTTCCGTTCCTGGGGCTGCATTGCTGCTGGAGGAGCGCTCCTGGGGCAAGGGCCTCTGTACGGGGCACCCTCCATCACTGCAGCCTTGCGGTGGGGCAGCACCATCCCAATGGTCCTTTTCCATGCAGCACTGCGACCAGGCCCATATATTTTTGAACGAGAGGATCAGACCTTGGTACTCGGCAAGTTGAAAGTAGACTATTTGCTAAGGGAAGAAAGGAAGTCAGTCTATTTAAGCCATTTTGATTGTTGCAGAAGGTGGCAGACTGACAAAACCAGAAACCATTCTCTTACGACTCACAAAAATGCTGCAGCAAAGATGAGGGTGATGTGAAAGTTCATCACATTGTACCATCACCATACACAACACTTGGCCTGGGGAACATCTAAGGAGGAAGAGCAGAGCTCAGGAGGCAGCAGGGACGGGGATTTTGGCCTCCACTTGCACTTACAACAAACAGGTAACTAAACTTTTCTCTCTTGGTAACAATTTTTGACCATTAGAAAGACGAACTGAATTCAAAATCACTGACTTGTGCTAAAGCTGATAGTTCTGGTATGATACTACCTGCCTCTCAAGTCATGTCAGACCCAAAAAAAACATTTTCTAGGCAGAAAGGCACTTGAGTGAAAGAGACTTAAATGAAGATATCTCTTATTTGTTCTGCTTGTAGAACTCCTAGCATGAGTTCGATGGATTTACTCCAGGCGAAAGCACAGCCCATTGGCTGCTCGTGCTATGGTACATTATTTGTAAAATGTTTGGCTGTATTGCAGGAACGTGGAATTCCTTCCACCTTCCTGACTTGTCCATGTGGAATGCAATTTTAAATTTTTGTTTAACTTATACTATATATCTCTCCCTATTTTTTTTTTCATTCAAACTAAAGCCTGCTTTTTGCTTATGGCCAAGTTCATGAAACTGCAATGAAGAAAAATGAACCCGCTGAAGGAGATTGACCCCAAGTGCTCAAGAACAGGTCTTTCAAGACTAACAAGAGAGTTTGCATTTGCTTTTTCTGCCAGATCTCTTTCCTGAGGGCACACTGCATAATGCAAAGAGCTACATGAAAAGTTTGGTGCAGAGGATGAAAACAGGACCAAACGGGCTATTTTAGAGACATGAGGTTCTCTTCCCCTTCCCCCTCCACATGATTTTCACTGTAAGCGAAAATGAAACTTGTGCTTTTCAGAGGAAATGGCTGCTAAAAGTTAAAGGGTAAGTCTTCCTTGCTGCAAGCATACATTTTTGCAAGATGAATCTTAACCATGTGGCTAGCAGCACTCACACTGAAATAACTGCAGAGAGCTTGGAAGAAAAGTAGGGAAACAGAGGGCAAGAGCATCAAAAGAACATCTCCAAATTGATTCATCTGCTCTTTTTTCTCCTTCATTTGAGTTCTGGCCACCTCCTTTTCCCTGTTACACACTCCACTTCAGAAAGAAGATCGTTATTCAGAGGTGGAGGGCATGGAGCTGCGCCAAGGAAGGACAGTCTCTGTGCAAGGGAGAAAGAGCACCTCTCCAGGGCTGCCATGTGGTCACCTGTGAGGGCAGGTAAGTCTGGAGTAACAGGTAACTGAAGCCTTGACTTCTTGCCCTGCCGTTACCAACCAATGTGCATGTTTGTGCAGCGGAGGTACCCACATAGAAGTACAATGTCACACATCATAGCCACCGGGAAAAGAGCAGAGGGAGGCAGGAGGCAGCTGTTTCCCACCCCAACTCACCTCTCCGCTTGCTTTTGTGGTGAAAGAGCACATCGTTTTGGTTTTTCCTGTTGAAGGAATCCACAGTGACACTAAATCTGAACAGTCCTGAAAGTAGTTCCTGGACATTTTGATATATTCCATTTAGTGCGATGCTCCTAGGAAATATTTGACCCCAGGTAAACACAAACACTCATTAGCATTCATGTGGAATTAAGAATATTACTGGAGAACACAGTCTGTTATATTAAATACAAAATCAGATGAACAGGAGTCCAATCAAAAACATAACTTCTGGCAGCATATTGTTTGCAGAATGCAAACATGGGAAAGATTGAGTGTATTAACATAGAACATGAATGGAAAGCAATGGAGCACAGATGCATATTGATAAAAATTACAAACATTTAGTTTTAAATGAAGATACTTGTTATAAAATAGCGATTCCAGATTTGAGGAGGAGTCAGCATTTTCTTCGTATTCCTTCTCTCCCATTTGGCCCTCCAAAATAAACACTGAATAACCCCCTGGGGAGGCGGTGGTGGGGTTTGGTGCATTTAGCTAGAAAAAGCTGAAATGTCAGTGAAGCACTTTCCCAAAGGACGTGGGGTGCGATGGGCAGAGGGATGGCTGGGAAGTGGCTATGGCCCCCCAGGCCAGGGCAAGCCCCTTTTGCAGAAGGCTTCAGGTGCCAAGTCTCTCTGGAGAAGTCCCGCAGCCACCTCAGGGCAACAGACTGCCTGGTGGCAGTGTCCTCTCCTTGGGGCTGGGGACCTGCCTCTGAACCTCGAAACTGTGCAACAGAAACCATACCTCACAGGAATGACTGTTGCTGGTTTGGGGTTACTTTATTTTCATTTCCTTCTGATAAAGCTGAAATGACCCAAGTTTAAGAAGCTCCTTGTGTTTGTTCTGTAGCAGCTCTTTGAATAGATTTTTTTTTTAGGTGTATCAATATGTTCACATTAGGAAAAAGAAAAAAAAAAGAGAAACTACAGAGTTTTTCTGAGTTTGGACCTTCTGCTATCCAAGTCAGTTAATGGGCTACGTGGGCCCAGTTTCAGCATTCACTGGAACCACTGCACCTTTACGCCTCTGACCTTGGAGGAGCTGCTTTGATTAACCAGCCACTGATAGGTGAGAATCAACCTCTGGATACACATCTCAGCATTTCTCCACTTCACTGTGGACATAGGTACATGTCCGCTTTCTCTTAAGATTGTAACATGTGCTTTTAATTTGCTGTGTGAATTTTCACTGAACTTTACTCCTCAACTGTTGCAGATGTGATTTCAACGATTACTGAAAAAGGGTCTGCACAGATTTTAACTCCTTTATGAGATGCAAAGAAAAAAAACCCCATATTTCATCTTGCAGTAGGAATACTGAGAATGTAAATTCTAACTGATCCCTCAAAGCCATGTGATTTCTGATCAAGCCAGAAACATGACTGTGTTAGTCTACATTAAATACAAAGTTGTGCTTAATATTTGACTTTCTCAACCTGGACCATCCCAATGTAGCCTCCTGATTTTTTTGGATAAGTTTCTTGGGTAAGCTGAGATACCTGAAGGGGACATTAAGATCAGCCCTAAGTGGCTGGATGCATCCACCTTAAAGGGTCAAAAATATGATTTTTTTTTTTTTTCTCCTATGATGACTGATTGTACTATACAGCCTTTTCTGACACTACAGATTCCCTTTCTTCCTACAAAGATGTAATGAAGGCAAATTATTTGCATTCAGTCTGCTGCATAAAAATTGTTTGTGGAATAAACACCTTTTCCATTTATAAATGGCCAAATCACCCGTCAAAAGATGAGGACGTAGAAAAATGGTGCACTCTTTCATATCGTTCTGTTAGCTGTGTTCAAACACAAGAGCTGGGCCGAGAAGTTTTGAAGATGGTGATACTCATGCGCTGTGTCTGCGCAGCGTGGAAGGCACAGAGGTCCTAGATAGTCGTCGTGGCTTCTGGGTGCAAGTGGGAGGTGAACAGCAAAGCATGAAATGATGATCTGAGCCAGGGTCTTCCTGAACTCTCATTTTGGTAGGAAGGTTTGAAGATGGCACACTAGCCTTTGCCCTGGCTATACTGATAGAAATGTGAGTATCACTGGTGCGACACTGCAACCTGTATATTTCAGCTGAAAGTTCTCTCCATGACAAACTCCTACCTTTTTTGCATGGCATATTTGAGTTTCTTCAATCTTTTTCAGAACAGAGCTTCTAAAAAGTCAGTCCTAGGCAATATGAAGCCAGCAAGGTGGCTGAAGGCTGTCCAGGCTTCTTACTTTTCTCTATCTGTTTCTAGGTGTTTAGACCCAGTCTTCTTCTCTCACATGCTAGTTGTTTCTGTGCAAGTTAAATTGAGTGGCCTATCTTACAACTGCCTGGACTCAGTTTCACTCTTTTTCAACAGAGCTTCCCTGCCTAATGCAGCCTATGCTTGCAGAAATACCTTTCTTGGAGCCCCTTTCCCACAGAGTGACTCTAAAGGGCAGTGTACATACTGTAACTGGAATAAAAACATTTCCTAGCACATACACACTACCAAGAAAAGAGTGAAGCTGCTGGCAAAGTTTTCATATAAGGTATTAGAAAATACATATCAAGGCTTTTTATTCTGCTTCTATAAATGAAGAAAAATAAATGCACTGTAAGAACTATACTGAGATCTCTAGAACTTCCCCCTTTTTTCCTTTATCCTCAGCAAAGACAGAAGAAGAGGCAGTCCAGGAAAACGGCATCCTAAGAAAAACAGTTATGTCCAAAGCCCAGGTTTGTACATTATTTATAGTGAGTAAAAAGCCTATACACTTGCTTAGCACTAGAACCTGTCTATTTGGAGAAGGGGATTAGACAGCAGCAGCATCTATGGCTTTATAAACTAACTGATGGTCTTCCTCGAGGTTTAATAGCTGCAGCTGATGTATAACTGAAGGGATCACAAATGTCTTCATTGTCTGCCCTGTGAATCACCAGTACAGAGGAATAACACAGAATACCACTATGTGGTAGTCATAGAAACCACAGTTACCAGTGTAAAGGTTTGCAAGTAAGTATAAAAGTTTCTGTTGAGTTATATGCCACTCTTTACTTAAAGAAGATTTATCATAACACATTGTTTTTCCGAAACTAGAGCATAAAGCTCTATGTTACCCTTGCAGACCTTTTGGTGTGTTGATTGTAACAGAAAAACATAATCCTTGAGGAAAGAGCAAAGCTGTTCAGAACCTGTGTAGGGAGTGAGGGGGTCAGGCTGACAGCAGAGGATGGGAGCAGATAAGGCTCCCTACAGGAGAGGTTCTAGACGGGGCAGGGGAAGGGATTACATTAATCCCTGTCCCACTTACAGACCCTGCTGGCCTTCAAAAGGCGTTCTCGAGCTGAAGAGATGAAAATATTCCTAGCATTGGATCTGTTAAGAGGCTCTTCATAAAATGTCACGGAGCTGGTTTAGAGAAAATGGACCTACTTCCTTTCATCTGCCTCCAGGGTTTTGGCAGTTTTTGGGCTTTGTGAGCTTGCTAATGGCCAGAAGAAAGGCTCTAAAGAGGCAGAAGTGGGAAACGAATCATGCTGATGCCACTATGCTTGCGGCCCCCAGACCTGCGCTAAGGTTTCATTTCTGTGATGGAAGTCTTTTGCAAAGGCCAGCCAGTGAAAACGAACACAGAAAGCAAGACATTCCACCAGCCGCTTTCCTGTGTATCACATGCATCTTTAACCATAAAACTGAACCGATTGCTACAATGAGCACTCACCTGCAGAGCAGCTTGCTTGCCTTCCCCTTTGCCCAGACGTTACGGAATGACCTCTTGGTCAAACTTTGCTTTGGCATTTCTAACCAAACCTCCTCTAAAAAAAAAAATATATATTTGAAAGTTCAAATATTGGCAACATTTTTTAAGTGGTCAGCTTTTAAGGTGGATCAAAACCAGAAAGTCTTCAGAGCTTGCAGTGTGCTTATTGCTTTACAAAGTGTTGCTGGCACTAGTCATTTTAATATACAGCAATAAAAGAGGAGGTGTGAGGACTCTTGTGCTACGGTCTGCAGATGGCTGCTTGGCCTTGTGAATGCTGCCGCAGGTGGCTGCAGGGAAGGGGTCTCATCAGGACCCCCCCCATACCCCAGCTACTTGGAGCAGAGGCTGAGCACAAAACCTCACCAGGCAGGCTCCGAGTTACAACAGACTGCTGGGCCACATACTGTCACCTCTATTTGCAGAAGTTGGTGGACTTTCCTCCTCAGTTAAACAGGCTGACTGCTTCAGCGCTTGGCTTTGAGTTTTTGGTTTGAACAAATCAATGAACTACAAGGAAAACTACAAAAACAACAACAAAAGAAATGGTTTCTGCATGTTACCTGCAAATCCACATAGTTTTAAAAGAAAAAATCTCTAACAAAAAGGACACCAGCAACAAGACAAGGGAAGAAGTTCCTCCTACAGTGCACAGATCTGTGCAAAACCACAAAACGCTCAGAGAGTGGTTTGCTGCTTATTGCATACTGACATTTAGCTATTCTGAATGAAAAGAAAGATCTGTTGAGAGTCACCTTTAGGCTGTTTCAGTCCCTCAGTAGAGCTGCCAAATAATTTGTAATGGAACTTAGAAAAAAATATAGTTTTTAAAGTTGGTTTGTGACCCACACTTGTGCTGGTCCCAGAAGAGGAGGATGGTCTGAGCAGTTCCCAGGTGAGGTAAAGTGTGAGTAGGAATATGTAGATGGGATTCCAATTAGTTTTGATCATCAATCTTTCAGCCTAATTACATTCAATTAATATATGACCAACCCTGTTCCATGGAGGACTAAGGAAGGGATGGGGCAGAATAGAAAAACATGACGGTGATTTGAATAGCTCAGGTGCAAACATCAATAAACAATTGTTTATTACTAATGATAATGATTCCTACCTCTTATGCAACACTGAAAATAGAGAGCACTGTACAAGCATTAACTAATCCATGATCTAATTAATGATTCAAGATCCCAAATCAGCAGCGGAATGAGGTGAGTGCTCCGCTGGAGCTGTGCTGCCCCAGAGGACCCGCGGGGCTCTGACCCTGCACGGCAGCTCGTTGAGCGGCAGTGAAGCCTTTTCTCCCTACCAGCAGCATGTGCACGGGGCCACCTGGTCCACTGGTAACAACTGGGTGGCAAGTTTATGGGACAGAACAGGCTCTAAGCACTACCTTTAGTGGGTTTTCAGAGGGGAAAAGCGGTAAGTGGCAGAAAGCACAAAACAGCTTCTATCTTAATAATGCTAAATACATGTGTGAGACATCTGTTTAGTAAGATAAACTCTCACTTATCTGGAAAGCTACTTAATGCCACTTTGGTATTGCTGCTGTGCCAGCCAACCTTACAGGGTCACAAACCAAGCAGGCAGACAGAGGATCAAACATCAGATGCTCAGCTGCAAGACAAACCCCAGTGTGCTGGGGAAACTACTGGCAGGTCCCCGAGACAGCATTTCTCTGCTCTTCCCTGCCCAGCACTGCCGAGTCCCACCGCTACCCCGGCGAGGGGGTCACGGAACCATCGATGCGAAGGGAATTAACTTGCTGAGCAAATTACAGATCCTGCAACAAGTTTCCAAAGACTCTGGCCTACATCCACCCCGATAAGCCATGTTTCACCTAGTTTCACTTGGGTCCAGCAGTTTTGAATTCAGGCTTAACTTCAGCCCCTGCAGAACGGGCTGTGAAACCCGGAGCGGTAAAAGCAGGTGCTGGTAAACTTGGTTCTCCGCTGCCAAAGCGTCACGGATGAAGGAGGCCAGCGCAGGGTGGTGGGTGCAGCCCCGCCGCCCTCCCGCTTCCCACCCGGCCACTGCCCCGTGCCCTGCAGCTGGCTGGGCTGGTGCTCGGCTCAGCCTTCCAGCTGCAGAAGGCTTGGCTGGTACAAAAGATAATCCTAAACTGTTTGTTCAGTGCTCAGAGGAACAGAAGGGGCGCCGGCCGTGTGTGGCTGACTGGTGCAGAGCATGCAAATTTGAGATATGTAAGAGTAAAGACCTTTTCTTTTTTTAAAAACACATTAATTAGGAAGGCTACTATGTTATATAATCTGATGCTGGGTACCTTGGCAGGTTAAGGCTTCTTACAGTAATATGATTTTAAAGTATGCTTTCATTTCTTTTGAGATGATTAAGTCTGGCTTGTAAGGAAATGGAGAGGTTTCAGGTTTATGAAGGGTTTGCCGTGCATTTTCAGAGACCCAGCTGATTTTTTTTTATGTCTATATCAAAATAAAGTTATATACATCAAAGAATATTTTAAGTTTTGAAGTCTGAGGTCCAAATTCATTATTGGTGTAACTGCCGTAGAGGTAACCAATAATCTGACCCAGATTCTGGACTTTAGACAAATTTTATCATCCCTGAGGATTATGTAGAGTTTACTTATCAGGAGGAGAACCCAATCACCTTTCTCTGCCCCTTGCCTAAGAAGTGGACTTTGCAGCCACATTTAGCAGTGGATACCTTGTCTGGGAAATGTCTCAGCATGATGTATAATAAATGGGACTCGCTAGATCTGAGTGCTGGGAAACAATTGTGCTGCCTTGCTTCGGTGTGTAGAGGCATACGCGAGCGGGCTGAGTGTCACAGAGATTTGCAGATAACCAAAGCTTGAAACTGTATGGTTTATATTTTACTGATGCAAGTTCCTGCTTTTCATTGATTTTTATTCACTAAATCTGGACATTTGGCTACTGGAAAGAACGAAGCAACTTTTAACTCCATCTTTCACCTCTCTCCAGTGTCTATGAAATGCATTGCTTTGTTTTAAGGTAGTGATGAAACTGATGGGGAACCTCTATTTTAAACATCCCAAAATATCTGGAGAATTTAAAACCCATGCTGAACTTGGGTTTATATCTGCATCTTGGGCTCCCCTTTATGTTTTACAGGGAAGTAATTGATCCGTGTAAAGTGCTTCTACCTCATACTGAGAATGGCAGCATGTAGTGCCTCAATATTTTATATGAACAATTCCTGTTTTTAATGTTTTATTAATGTTAGCCTGAGACATCATGTGTTACTCTTTAATTGCTTAGCTACACTTGTGCTGAGCAGCGTTGAAAAAGAGATGAAGTCTGGGGTGGTTATTGTCCAAAATACAAATGTATTTCAAAACTGAACCCTCTGAGTTTAGTTTCACATCTTCGAACTTCAATCGGAAATGTGGCTCTTAGATGCCACTCACCCCTAAGATGAAGTCCATACTCCAGCTGTTGATTCCATCGCACAAAACATCTGCGTGATTTAGCCAGGCCTATCTGATGCTTTGCAGAGTCCCAAGCAGGACTGATATTATTCTTTCCAAACAGGAGGGAGGGGAAGTAAAATATCTTCATTCAACTGCTAAGGAAAAACACGCCTCACAGGTTTGTGAGATTTACACCTTCTTTCAAGTGTGCTGCATACGTATGTTTCCAGACATGAGATGAGAACAGCTTGTCTCAGTTGTGTTTCTTTGAAAGGACCTAGGCAATCTGCAAAGGCATTTCTCTATGCTCAGACAGTTTGTGTACATTGTTCTATTTTTGGCTTAACGACTTTCCTGTTTAAATGACTGCAAAACATCAGGTAAGCAAAACTGCATTTTGCACATCCACGACTGAAGTGTTAACATACTGTGGTTGCAGAAAGCATAAAAAAGACAGACTAGGGGAAGGGAAAGACTTTTCATTACGGGATTAATTAGACAAAACAAGGCAATAAAAGAGACTCCAAAAGGCGCTCTCTTCAGAGATTTCCATAACTGTGCTCTTTGCAAAGGAGTTTAATCACCCAAAGGAAGAACCAACAGGCAGATGAGGAAGTGGTCAGTAAGAAACAATAAGCGACCGCTGCATTACTGGGGCATCTCACACGCATCAGACCCAATATCCGGATTGCTAAAGTAATGCAATAATGAATCCTGACCCGTGTTCTTATCACTGTGGTGAGTTCCTGAGATCTTGTTCTATTCTGGGGAAAAAACAGTTCCACTTAATTTTTTCCCCATCATCTAGGGGCTGCTAGCATACATATAGGATGTACATTTTGGAGGTCAAATAAATCAATAAAAATAAAAACAAATCAGAGATATGGTAAACGAACAATCTAATGTTGTTAACCCAGTCAGAACTATTATTTTCCTATTTTTTTTTCTTCTGTGCTTGTTCCTCAAAACAAGCAATAGAAAAAATAAAATATGTAAAGTAGCTCAGTCTCTTCCCACATGTAATAAAATGAAAACAAATGTTCTCACTTCTACAAACTCCACCACATCAAATTAATAATGGAAAACATCACATCAAAGCACTCTTTGTGCTCAATAGCCTGTGGCACATTTGGACTCATCAATAGATGTTCAACAATATTACAACTTGTTTAAATCTTGGTAAAGTGGTGTTATGTACTATTGTTATTGACTTTCTTTTACTAATTGTCACCCAAAGGTGACAGATGATACAGCACTAATGATCAGACTGTTTAAGAGCTGAATCAGCTTAGAATCCCAACTCATTAAACGTCAGCAGGACTAAAAGATTCCTTGCACTTTAAGGCTAAAAGCTTCACCTTGCTGACAACATTTTGGTCAGTTATAGAGGACACACCATGAGGAGATTTAAGGTATTTTTCACTGAGAGCATCTTTGGAGCCTTTAAGGATTCTAGTGCACATAAGCGGCTAAATACTTAAAAGGATTTAAAGCGCATATAGCTGTCATAATAAAGAAAATATTTGCAGAACCTGTTCTGTTATGGCGAACCTTCCCTTGAATCTGTTTAAGTGAATAATAAAACTGGTCTTGATTTTAACACAAGCTGAAGTCAATAGGAGTTGCAGGTCCACAGCATTTCGTTGAACGCATTTCTCTCAGTCTGCTTCAAAGCAGGGACCACGATGATATCTCTGTGTGCTCCTGTTAACCTTGCACAGCATGATTTAGGGTTTTTTTTTATGAAATTAGCCAGTCTGGCAACCGAATGTGGCATTCTTACATCTCTGTTTTAGGAATATGACAGTTTAGTCAGATTTTCTTTCTGTTGCTTCACTGGATACAGGTTGGGAATGAAATTCCTGATGCTGTCCTTAAGTATGAGAAATGATGGCCATCTCATCGGGGGTGGAGGAGATGCAATGTGACACCCATCTACCTGTATGTTTCAGCTTGTCTCAAGACAACAGACCCTTCCAAGACTCCTAGATATTTTTAACAGGCCCGAAGTACAATAGCATATTCAATCTTTTGCTGTTCTTCTACCCCACCTTGTATTTGCTCTATTTGATTTGTGCTACTATCAATACTCCTGGACTAAAAGCTCAAAGACTCACAAAATCTGAACCAACTTTCTCACAAACTGAGCACCCGAGACAGCAATGAGGACCATTATCAAATCCCTGTCACAAAACAAGTACTTGTTTGCAGTTGAAGAACAGTTCAGTTGGAAGAAAATGAAGAGAAAGCCGTAAAGGAGAATTAGTAAAAAATTGATGCCAGGATAGCAGCAAAGCCCGTTCGTTTCCCACAAACGCCGTGGTGCCTCTTGCCCAACAATTACGTGTGAGCTGGACGTTTCAGGATGCTTGCGAGATGCTTATTCTCTTTCTCCCGTGTTTTTATAGCCCGTCTGGGACCTTTGTAGACTTATGCTCATTAATCCCCTCATAAAAGGCTTGGGTACCAGGTGCCTCCATGACCAGCATTCAGGCCATTTGAGCAATTAGAGAGAAATACCAGATCACGCTTAATTCTCTATAAAGAAAAGTTTTACTATAAACCTGCAACTCTGACAGCCTCCTCTAACAGGGAAGCCACAGTACAATCACTCCACCCTATGAATTTCCCACCAGGTCTTAGGCAAAGCATTGCAAAAATGGAGTCCAGCAGAACTTCAGTCCCAAGCGTTCGCATGCTGTATCGTTCATTTGTCTGCAAGGAGAATTTTAGTCTCTGTTACACTGGTTCAGAAACTGATCTGCGGTACAGTCTCCTGACATGAAAATATTCTTATGCTTTTATTTTTTAGGGTTTTAGATTGCTTTAAGTTAACTTGGTAGGAAATCAACTAAGGGAAAATGAGTAAGGAACTCGTATCAGAAACAGAGCATCCAAATATGGGAGGTGCACAAGTTTCAGTCACAACAGAACTATTATTTTCTCTTGAAGAAGCTCTGATATTTCACAGGTCTCCACTCTGCAAATATTTGTTGTGGTCTCTAAGAGCAAGAGTTGATCGGAGATCTCTGAAGCCAAAAGTGAAGTTTGCTAAGGTTAAATTAAGGAGTGGGGACACACTAAGCTCACATCTTTTGTGACTGCATTGAGGGAGAAGCTATAATGCTCTCTGACCGGGAAGCTTGATGCTGCCTCTAACCTGAGGATGTTTGTCCAGAGCAAGCGAAATCCTCACCTGGACAAACTTCCATTTACTTGGCAGTGACCAGAACTAGAAGCATTGACCTCTATACCTTGCACTAAAAGCCCAGACACTTTAGCTTAGTGTGCTATCCCTCGTGTAGGGCTTAGATGATACATTTCCCAGTAAGCTGTGTTGCTTCCACGTATGGAGCTACTGGAATTAAGTTTTAAAATCAGGCAGTAGTCACTCTGATCTCTATATCCAGTTTCTCCCCTTCAAACCTCATGTGATAATTCAGAATAGTAGTTACCTGATTTGCCAGGTCACATTCCTTAAGAACAAAGTAAATGGAACTATTAGGTGTTATTACAAGGGCAGGATTAGCAACTGAAAACTTCTCTATAAACTGCTATCTAATAATTTATGACAGTTTTGATGTTTCCTGGCAACCAGACAAACAGATTAATAAGTCCATAGTCCACCTCTGACATTCTTTTTCCTTCCCCTATCACCAACTGTTGGACCTTGCATCATCCCTTTTCACTTTGGCAGCACAGAGAGTCAGCACAGGACTGGAAGTGGTGCACCAGTTACACTTCAGGAAAGATTTTACCCCAGAGTTAGATGAAACCCATGCATCAGAGCAGCACAGCAGCGAAGTGCAGAGTGAGTTCCTCCACCTGATGCGCACATAGAGTGAAAACACAAAAATATCTTTGGAAAGGCTCTTCCCACATTAACTGCTTCTGTTCCATGAGTTTCCCCATCTGTACTCTGCAGCTGTGTCTCCAGTCCACAAATGATGCCTTGGGGTTTTTTTCCACTTCTTTTTGGGACTAACCACAAGCTAAACCGGTCACAGACTCACCACACTGCAGACAATGTGCATCTCAGTGAATGTTATAAATCTCAGATTACACAGGATTATGTTTTGGGAGATTGCTTTTCCCTTTTATCGCACTTGGTTTGAGAAAATGTTTGAGGCTGAACCTCCTGTGCATTTTGGGTGGGTTTGAGTCTAGCTTAAAATGATACGTCTGGCTCTAATTTTGACAAGGGCAGAATTAATACCTAGTCTGGATCCTCTGAGTCCCAGCTGTGCAGTCCCCAAAGGATGCCAGGCACGCAACATTTGAATCCCTCTAGCAACCAGAGCTATTTACTTCGGACTTGCAAAATGTAAGGGCTAAAGATTCCTTTTCAATATCGACATTCAATGGAAAGGTTACCTATTTCTGTGCGAGTCCTTCAAAACAGATTCCAAACAACTCCCCCATTTCTGCTTCTCTGCATATCTCCCCCCTGAAGCCTCCAGCTGCAAGCATCGTTCTTCTTCACTGCCTGTCAACATGAGCAATTAAGGGCTCTGAAGAGTTGCTTGAATGACCCATGTAGTCCCACCCACAGGAACTGTCTCTGAGATAGCAGCTCCAAGTGGTTTAATGGGACTCTGTAGCGGAGCAGTAGTTTTACCCAGAGGTCATAATATTTTGGACAAAATTGTGAATCAGTTTTTAGCTGTGTGCTATGAGCCTCAGGCTACTTTTAAAATTCTCCCCCAAAGCTTACTGTTTTTTACATGAAGAGACCATATGTCATAATAAACATCAGGCTTGGGGATGGCTCACACTCTAAATGTCAGGCTACAAAGCTACCTTTAAAGATTAAATCTCTGCCCTCTTCAAAAGAGAGGCTGAAGGGAAGGATGGAGAAATTCCAAATACAGAGAACCTTACAAATGAAGTTTACTACTAACAAAACGTATCTTGTAAAAACACACTTGGTGTTTTTCTGTTGGAGCTGCCCTCGATGAAATGTGGGTGTCATTCGAAAAGGACATAATTTCCAATGAATTCTGAAAGTGTCACACAGCGTATTGATCGATCGAGTCTTGCCGTCAGCGTGACCGGGGCTGGCAAAGAGCTATCCCTGTGATCCAATTTTCAGAGCTCACAGACACCTCCAGTCCCAGGCAAATGGCATCAGCAAGTGGCAGGAGAGGTCTGGGGGAGGGGAGGTGGAGGGAAACGTGGAGGGGAGAGTCCTCGCTCTGCTGCCTGCTTGTCTAAGCACTCAATGTGATTAGCCACAAGCATGGCACCTCCCTTGTGTGGCAAGGCTGCTATATTTCTGGTGTGTTACCAGCAATGCCGAACCCTTTGTAAGTCAAAAAAGCCTTATCAGCAAGATATACTCTGATAAGATCATGCTTTTTATGATTACTTCAGTGTTCAGCTGGTGTCCCGCTTCTGCCTGCAAACGTGTAGGCACAGCACAGAGCTTGCAGGGGTGGCGCGAGCTGCAGTGCCATCGCCTTCCAACCCCAGCGGTACAAGAGCAGGCCGTGCGGCCAGCCCCGCCACGCTGTGGCGGGCACTACCTGGCAGGTACCAGG
>Ga0065711_1036256_pt1 | contig 21237 bp, 14 predicted proteins | sample Hoacrofraction12_FD_59098 | JGI IMG/M metagenome (GOLD analysis project Ga0065711, IMG submission 59098) | Hoatzin crop microbial communities from Cojedes, Venezuela - Epithelial fraction 12 v2 (version 2) | ecosystem: Host-associated > Birds > Digestive system > Esophagus > Crop | place...
CTTCCCAAGTGGCCTGCCCCTCTTTCCACATTCCATGGACCTTTCTCTTCTGCCTGATCTCTGCTAGAAGCTCCTTGTTTAACCATGCAGGTCTCCTGCCTCCTTTGCTCGATTTCTTTCTCAGGGGGATAGTTTGAAGTCTTCAGATACCCACATCATGAGAGGAGGACTATTAAACATTGTAATGCTAATCTTGTTCCCTGTCTGTCTGTCTGACCTCTCCTACTCTACTTAGGTGGTCCCTTGTTTAATCTTTCAGGCTACAGCTGGTGCGATTGTAGATGAGACTCATCTCTGGTCATGCTGCAGTAATTATCCAGCTATATGCTATGCCCACCTGTAGCACTGGCTTCATTAGGATTTCTTCAAAGCAAAGGTTTACAGCTGAACAGCTTCACTCCTCCAGTTCCTATGTTTCTCAAGTCTCTTGAGCCAGAACAAACTCTTGATTTCTGGCTGTCTGCTGTGGAGATGAGTATCAGCACTGGAACTTGCACAGTTAAGGAGAATTTGAAGTGACAGTTCTGCATCCCTGCCAACATAGGGCAGCTGGTGAGAAAGAAATGGTGCTGGTGAACAGCTGGAGTAGCTGTGGAGTTCTTCTGGAAGCACTGTTATGTTAGAGTTGAACTGTAAGGGAAGTACCAATAGCAGGGTGGGAAAATAGTCTGCTTTCAAAGAACAAGGGTGGCAGAAGAGATAACCTTGGGTACTCTTGAACACAACAGTGAGATGGCCTGTCTCAACTTGCTATTGACATTGCCGAGCCACTCTCCATAATATTTGAAAGGTCATGGCAGTCAAGCAAAGTCCCTGGTGATTGGAGGAAGGGAAACATGCCAATTTTTAAAAAGGGTAGGAAGGAGGACCCTGGGAACTACCGACCTGTCAGCCTCATCTCTGTGTCTGGGAAGGTCATGGAACACATCCTCCTAAAAGCTCTGCTAAGACACATGGAGGACAGGGAGGTGATTCAAGACAGCCATCATGGCTTCACCAAGGGCAAGTCCTGCCTGACCAACCTAGTGGCTTTCTATGATGGTGTGACTACATCAGTGGACAAGGGAGGAGCTATGGGTGTGGTCTGGCTGGACTTCTGTAAAGCCTTTGATACAGTCCCTCACAACATCCTTCTCTCTAAATTGGAGAAATATGGATTTGATGGGTGGACTTTTTAGTGGCTAAGGAATTGGTTGGAAGGTTGCAGTCGAGAGGGTAGTAGTCAACAGCTCGATATCCAAATGGATGCTGGTGACAAGTGGTGTCCATCAGAGGTCTGTATTGGGACCGGTGTTGTTTAACATTTTCATCAATGACAGCGAGATCGAGTGCACCCACAGCAAGTTTGCACATGACACCAAGCTTAATGGTACAGTCAACACACTAGAAGGACGGGATGCCATCCAGAGTGACCTGGGCAAGCTTGAGAAATGGGGTCTGTGTGAACCTCATGAGGTTCAACAAGGCCAAGTGCAAGGTCCTGCACCTGGGTCTGGGCAACCCCTGCTATCAGCACAGGCTGGGGGATAAAGGGGTTGAGAGGAGCCCTGTGGAAAAGGACTTGGGGGTACTGGTGGCTGAAGAGCTGGACTTGGGCCACCAATGTGTGCTCACAGCCCAGAAGGCCAACTGTATCTTAGGCTGCATCAAGAGAAGTGTGGTCAGCAGGTTCAGGGAGCTGATTCTGCCCTTCTATTCTGCTCTGGTGAGACCCCACCTGGAGTCCTGCATCTGGCTCTGGAGCCCTCAGCACAGGAAAGACATGGAGCTGTTGGAGCGGAGCCAGAGGAGGCCACAGAAATGATCCAAGGGCTGGAGCACCTCTCCTATGAGGAAAGCCTGAGAGAGTTGTGGTTGTTGAGCCTGGAGAAGAGAAGGTTCTGGGGAGACCTTATTGCAGCCTTCCAGTACCTGAAGAGGGCCTATAGGAAAGATGGGGAAAATATTTTCAGCAGGGCTTGTTGTGACAGGACAAGGAGCAATGGCTTTAAACTAAGGGAGGGTAGATTTAGACTAGATGTAAGGAAGAAATTTTTTACCATAAGGGTGGTGAAACACTGGAACCGGTTGCCCAGTGGAGGACCCATCCCTGGAAACATTCAAGGTCAGGCTGAGTGTGGCTGTGAGCAACCTGGTCTGGCTGAAGATGTCCCTGCTCAGTGCAGGGGGATTGGGCTAGATGGCGATTGGGCTAGATGACCTTTGAAGGTCCCTCCCAACCCAAACCATTCTATGATTGAAATTGGAGACAGCCAGTGTTGGGTTCTTGGTGTAGTCCGTGTCCTAATGAGTTACAAATTGTTAACTCTGATGGCTTCTCCCTGAGCCCACCAGTGGAGCGTGAAGGGAAAGGATGTTGAAATACTGCAGTTGTTCATTGGTGGGATGGGCTCAAAGCCTGCCAGATCTGATGAATGCATCTCCCTTAACAGTTTCTCCCTGTAGTGTCCAACTGAAAGATCAAATGTCCAGTTCAACAAATAACTTCCTCCATGGCTTAAGTGACAACTGCTCTCATGTACAAGTGACACACTGCAGCTGCTCAAAACCTCCATACCAGGTGCAGCTTGCTTTACAACTGTAAAGTTTCTTGACCTCTACTATCTGGTGGAGGGAAGGACGTATTGAAATGGCATGTGTATGGGAAGCATAAATAAGGGTACAGTGTTTTTTTAAAGGCTTTCCAGGCTCTAAGTACAGGGTATTCTAATCTTTTGAAGCACTGGATTTTGACTGCAAACCTTCTGTCATCACAGTGGAGAAAAATGACTTTGTAGGAAGACTTTGCCTGCTCTGCTAGAGCTCAAAGGAGAAGTGAACAGCAGCAGAGGGGTCATGGTTGCATGTTTTCTCAGACAGGAATTCAGAAAATCTTCCCCCTTTTTTGTAGAAGAGGAAGGCTGGTCTGGTTTCTGCATCGTCAGAAACTGATCCCTTTCCAGTTTTGGAATGGTTCCTTATCTTGCGTACCACTTCCCCAGTGCCTCAGCTTCAAATTTGTGAGGGCCTGCTTAACTTTTGGGGGATGAGGCTTGAGTATAGCACTCGCCACTGATCTCCCAGTTGTTTCTTGGAGAACGGAAGATGCAGGTATTACTAAGTTCAATAGCTGTCCACTCAGATGATCTCTGCTCCCCTGCGATCCTGTGGTGGTCTGTGGTCTATGTTGTGGAGCTCTGCTGCTTGCCTCATCTTAGTTTATGGATCTGTACTGGTTTTTGCAGTATTGTATATTTGAATGCTGATACTTATTAAAGCTTTAAAAAATAGAACAGTTGTGAACTGAGAATTCTTAAGGCTTGCAGCTTGGACAGTATTAATTCGCCTGGCTTCACTTGTTTTGCTGTTGGGCATCCACTGTAATGTGATTGCTCAGCTTCAGATCTAATCAAGTTTGATCTGTAGCTTGGAGATACATGCAGTGTTGTGTTAGTGAATGGCCTGAAGGTGAGAAGCGACATGGATTCATGCTGCAGGAACGCTGCTGGGCTCCCAGGCAAAGTTAAGTCTTCAGTGGTGCTCTGGTAGTTTGAGAGATGGCTTTGCAGAAGGCCTGTAAATGTCCAACAGGATGACAGCCTGCTTTGTTAAATCTGTTTTCTGGTTCTGCCAACATGTCAATAGTTTTCTGTCAATTGATGGCCACAGGAGTATTTGCTCTAAAGAAGGTACAGAAATGACCAGCTTCTCAGAAGTGGGGAGGAATGAGAGAGTTATTAAATATATCTAACTCACCCTAAAAGTGTTGGGGGGGATGGGGCAGTGTCACCCTGTTAGTCAAATTTTTTTTTTAAACAAATGGCTTTCCTTCTAGGAAGTTGCTTCAGCTGATATCCCATGCAGCACAAATAACTGGACAGCTTCTTCTCTATACTGGAACGTATATGTTGCAGTTGATGGATGAATATGAAGAAAGTGGCACGTGTACAAGATCAAGGCGGGAGTAGTGAACACAGCTGCACTTCTGGTATCGGATCCTTTCGCTTAAAGACATTCTCTTGCTCGATTTTTGATTGTAATGAGGTTATAGGAGGGGGATGTCCACTGATGTGAACTAACATTTTTCCCATTTGGGAATGCTTCTAGGCCTTAGTCAAAAAGTAAGTGTTTGGTGTTCACAGGCTCTTAACACAGCAAAAGGATGGGTGCCTAATGCCCCAGAAGTCAGCAAAAGGACAGAAGGCAGGTTTTTTCCCAGCAGCTCAAAATGGAGAATAAACATACTTGGAGACTTGCGTGCTTTGTAACCAGTGAAATATTTCTTGCACTGATCAAAACATAGTTTGGTTGTTTTTTTCATGGCTGTCTACTTGTCCTCTGAACAGACTGGGCTGTAAGGGTGGGGTGGAGGGGCTGTGTTTTTTTTGTTTTAATCCTCAACAGTGCTGCTATTAGTGTCCAACTGGCATTGGGGTTCAAAGGTTTGAGTGTACTTACTCTTCCTGAAACTGGAACTACACAATACAACTGAATCCTGGTTCAGTGACTGACTACTCTCATAAAGTCTGATAGGAGAAAGTGCAACTACTAAGCAGAAGCTTAAAATTTAGCCTTACTTCCTTCAAAACAAGTAAAAACATTTCATTATAACTTTTCTTCAAATCTACAGAAAGTTCAGGTTAGTGTGGCTCTCACCAGTTGAAGAACCTGATGTATGTCTTTAATGGGTCTGATGTCCAGGTCTGCCTGAAGTATTGAATAATTTGCCATAGTTTCATGAATATGGCTTAAAGTAACCTCCTGAAGCTTCCCGTGGGGATTAAACCATCACTTCTGTAGTTTTTACTGTTCAGTTACAAGATGACACTACACCCCAAGTTGTACTTGAGGTACATGTAAGAGATGCTGGATTTTGATGCCCCTGTGTTCAGGGGAGAGCAGCAAGACACTGTGTGGTCCTGTGTAACATACGTATGCTCTGAATTGGATGTTGGTGGTTTTATAGTCTCCCAAGACAAGCTGTATTAAAGGGCAAAGTTTTTAATCCTTAGGTAGAATTTTCTACAGTTCAGTGAACAGCTAGCATGATGAGCTTCCAGCCAGATTGCCCTCAATGCTGTAGAAAACTGGAAAATGAGCAGCGTTAGGCATCTTGTGTCAAAATACAAACTCCCATTGCTGAAGGGAAAAAGCCCAACTTCAGTTGTTCATCGATGTGGCTTTTTGAGGTTTCATTTGCTTGCTCATGAAGAATTTTACTAAGTTGTAATATTCTTGCTTAAGACTGAAAGCTGTTAAGGAGATGGCAGATACAGGTAAATGTGTCTGACCTGATGGCAGGTGTCACCTAGGAAGAGAAGCTCTGGTGACAGAGTGAGCAAGTGGGGCAGGGGAGAAAGCAGTGGGAGGGAAAGGGACCAGTGTGGACCCCACAGTGCTTGCCATGCCTCTTCTGAGACAGGAATCCACTAACTATGCATCAACTGCACTGATTAGCTGGAGGAAAACGTAGCCTGCTAAAAGAGAAGCAGGTGGACAGAAAAGGCCAAGCATCATGGTTGGTAGGATCCATTCTGACTTGTCAGCTGGGTATGTTCACTTCAGATGTCACTAGTATGTGGGAATATTGGTCTCGCTTTTATCCTCAAATTTCACCTTCATATGTTTATTTTTGCCTTCCCTTTATGGATGAGACTTAGCTGGAGCTCCATCTTTCATATCACTGTTGTGATGAAAAGCAGTCTAAATCCAAGTGTTAAAGGCACTGATGGACACAAATTTGGTAGGTCTCTGCCTGCCTCTTCAGTAATGGTATTAGAAATAAGAAGACAGCTAAGAAAAACTTTTTCTTCCTGATTTCTGTTGTTTCTCATCTACTTCTGAGTGTTTGCTGGGGGAGGGCACACTGCTCCAGACAAGGGGAGGACTGGTTCTTTCCTAATTTCTCACGAGGAAGAATGCCTGTAGCTTGCAGCACTATCAGGTTTCCTTCAGAAGAAAACAATAAACTATTCTGTGAGTAATGAGAAAGAGTTACATTATAATGGAAGCTTCATACTTAATCTGTATTGTTCTTGACACCCCAGCCACCCAGATGATTGTTGCCATGATAACTGTTGGCCAAAGTCTTTCTACTCCTATCAAGGAATTGCATTTAACTGATGCAGTGAAAGGACTCTGCCATTAATTCTTTCAGCTTCTAAGAACCATTTATTCTATTAAAACAAACACACTTCTTGAAAGCAAACTCTATGTAATGCACCTAAGAATATCTATGTTGCTAATGGTGGGAGCACCAACATTAAAAAAACTTGCATAGTTCAGTATTGTTTTGTGTGGATTGCCTCTTCAACACCTGTAATACAAAAGCTTTTGCAAGGCTGAACTGTGTAGATCTCAAATTCCAGCCTTCTACAGCCAGAGGCAATTGCTACAGAACTAACACTCCATGGTTCCCAGTGGCACTATCTGAGAACCTAATGTGATCTAAAACACTAACTCAGTATGAATTTGCAGTGTTTTTTAAGCAGCTGCTTCTCTGGCAGCTTAACACTCAAAACTTGAGCTGCTGAAGGTCATGTGAGCTGCAAAGTCTCCATCTCGGAGCATCTCCCTCTAATTCAAAATGCAAACAGCTGAAGAAAGTAACTCAGCTTTGATATTTTCTCAAAATGAGAGAAGCGTCTTGGAAGTTGTGTCTCAAATTGTTTTGTTGCTTCTGAATCTGGGTTTTGCCACAGGCTTGGTATTCGGGAGATGATATTTGCTACTGTACCAGCACATTTCCAGAGATAAAGTTTTGGCTTTGTGTCAAACTGGAGGAGTTTCTCATTCTCTGAGTTGGAACCAGTTTGTTGTTTGGGTTTTTTTTTTTTATTACAGACTGCTTAGGAGACATGTCTTTTACTTCAGCTGTGTGTAGTACACAGCAAAGAACAACTTCTGCATTAGCTACCATTCAGAAAATTATATGCAAGTAGTGTGCAATACCTAGCAAGAGACAATAAAAGTAAAAGCTCAGGCTCCTAACTGCAGGTATGTCGAGAAGAAGCTAGCTTTTCTACTTGATGTTTTTAGCTTTTATTTCTCTTTCCATAAACTCAGTTAATCTGCACTTGTTGCAGTCAAGGCTGGTAGCAGTGACGTGTCAAAGGTGTAAAATGTGTTTACTGCCTCCTTGTTTGCACTGGCCCTTTTTGCCTGTTGCTTTGCATCACTTACTAACAATGCACCAAGTCATACTCTCTAGTTACCAAAAAAGGAATTTTCACTGAAGTACTCGATCTTGTTGACTCAGGCACTGGTCATGTTCTGCAGGCAAAACAAAGTTGCTCTCTTCATGACTAAAATGAAGAATCTAGTAGCTTTTTGTGTGTGTGTAATTTATGATTACTTCATTTCCTTGCTTTCATAAACCCATGAAGTTGTTGCTTTCTTGCACCTTCCTATTCTTTGAGGAGGAATAGGATTACAACCTCTCCTGTCCAGGGGGAGAGGAAAAGGCAGGGTCTAAATTCCGTAGAGCATATTCCAAATGGTCTAAGAAACACCCTGAATTGCTTCCTTACAGAGAAAGGAAGCATAAAGAAAGGAAAACAGGACTTTGAGCTGGAAGTTTTTTCAGTACAATGAGTAGAGAGGTAGGTGTTCACAATTTAGGAAATGTTGGTAATTCTGAATATTAACTGTGAAGATAACTACATATGATAATTGATAACTGATGAGAATTTTATCTAAACTGTTTCAGCATGCTTCTTCCTGAGAAAGCACTTGAACTAAAAGCACAAGCTTCTTCCATTAAAAATAAGAATGTTTAGAACCAAAGTACAAAGTACATTTTTTACTGGGTGCTTTAAGTTTTACTGGATGTATTAATGTGATTAACATACCACTTCAGTTATGTATTAGTAAATATCCTTGTGGGGTTTAGAGTTTATCACTGCTTTCTCTACCTTACCTTGTCATATATGCAGTTAAGATATTTATAAACATGATGACTACTGTTTTGCTAAGGGAAAATATAGCATTTTACTACTTCACAATTTTCAAGCTCAGTAGTTTAACTTGCTGTGAAAACTGAGATGGGTGAGAATTATGTGTCAGTGATGGTAATATTTTCTGATGTGTGGTGCCAGTTTTAAGGGACACTGTCCGTGAATAAAATCAAATGGTAGCTTTGGACATTATCTCTATTAATTTCCAGAATAACTTATTCCTGAAATAATCGTGAAGGCTAATGGACCTATGGTCTGCCACAGACAGTTTCCAAATGCTGGACTGCGGCAGTGAAGTAACTGGATACTATTATGCGGCTCTGAACTCTTTACTGCTAACTCACATTCTGGCCTCAGAGAAACTGTGCAGACTGTGTTTCCTTTTGTACAAAAGGAATTCCTTCCTCCATCTTTTACCAAAGCTGCAGAAGACTACAGACTGCCGAGTACAGGAGACAGAAGGCTTTGGCAATCTTTGGCTTTCACTAAATACTGTAAGGATCAAGGACCTCTTTTTGTAATGCCTGATGAAAACTCCCTGCGGTCATTTACCCACAGATACAGTAATACACATTTGATTGCAGGGAAATAGGAATTTAGTTTAGTGAAAGATTAGATTTGTCTAGTTCAGGATTAATTTAGTCTTCAGGAGGAAAAGCATGCAAGTATGGTCAGTCCAGTGCACTTCTATCTAATAAGTGTGTCCTGTACTCAGCTTAAGGGACAGTTTTGCAGAGCTTAACTATCGAGCAATTCACATCTTGTGGGAGAACCAAGGTTTAATTTCTTGCTGTGGAAAAGCACAAAATAGCACTGTATTGGGTTTAGCAGCAAGGTGTTGGCAGTGGTGGGCGGAGGGGTCCTGTTGGGGTGGCCTATATGAGTAGAGACCAGCGCCTGCCTCTGCAATGTAGAGAGCTGGCTCCAAAATGAACCCAACATTGCTCAAAGCTGAGCCCTTTAGCCAAATCAGTGGTGCCTCTGTGGAAGCATACTTAAGAAAGGCTAAAAAAACGCTGTGCAGCAGCTGTGAGACAGGATGAGAAAAATGTGAGAGAAACAGCCCTGCAGACATCAAGGTCAGAAAAGGAGGGGGAAGAGGTGCTCCAGGCACTTGAGCAGAGCAGCATGTGGTGAAGACCGTGGTGAAGCAAGTTGGCCCCCTGCAGCCCATGGAGGACCACACCAGAGCACGTATACACACTGCAGCCCGTGGAGGGCCCCGTGCCACAGGAGGTGGACATGCCTTGAAGGATGCTGCAGCCTGTGCAGAGCCCGTGCAGAGCAGGTTTTCGAGCAGGGCTTGTGGCCTGTGAGTAACCCACACTGGAGCAGTCTGTCCCTGAAGGACTGTATCCTGTGGGAAAGGCCCATGCTGGAGCAGAGAAAAAGTGTGAGAAGCAGGGATCAGCAGAGAGGAATTGTTGTGGACTGACCAGAACCCCCATTCACCTGCACCACTTGGGGGCAGGGAGAGGAGATAGATAAAAAAGTTGGGAATGAAGGAGTTGAGCTTGGCAAGAACGGGGGGTGAAGGAAGGTGATTTTAGTTTTGTCTTTGTTTTTCACCATCCTACTCTATTTTTAATTGACAATAAATTAACCTTCCCTGAGTCAAGTCTATTTTGCCTGTGACAGTAATTGGTGAGTGATCTCTCTGTCTATATCTCAACTCACAAGCTTTTTTATGTTATTTTCTCCCCATGTCCTGTTGAGGAGGCGGAGTGAGAGAGCAGCTCAGTAAGACACCAGGCAGCCAGCCAAGGTTAACCCACCACAAGCATGAAGAGCTAAAACTAGGAATAAGCGAAAAACAAGCTGCTTGTGCTAGAATCGGCCAGCAAAATTGGAAACAAATCTCTGAGTATTTTCTGAATGGCTTTTCACAGCTGTGATTGCAGAGACAAAGTCCAGTCATCCACAGGATGGGGTTAATATTTTCAGCTGTCACGATACAAGCTACTTACTAACCTCAATCTCAAGCATGGTTTTTCTAAGATCAGCCATCACTTTGAATCATTCATAATAGGCCACACTCATATTCTTGGTTAGGAATATTTATTAATAATTTTTAATTATCACTTGAAAGAGAACATTGAAATAGTACTGTTAGTTGTTTTATAAAACAGCTAATGAAATGTAGGACTAGAAATACAGCATGTCTTAGTAGGCTCCAGTCAGGATAATGCATACTATGCAGTTCCAACATAAAATGTTGATTGATCATCAGTCTGCTTTAATAATTAGCATACATCATGTATAGATTAAGTTTGGGGTTTTTTTAAATTATGTAACTGTTGTCACAGGTTGCTTGTGATGCTGTTGTGTGTTTTTAAAAAAGAAAAAAGCTTAGATCCTCAGACGATGACTGTATTTAAGAAAACAGTTGGTTAATGATGTGGGTAATCAGCCTATTATAGACCCAGAGAAATCTCAGACATCTAAGAAGTCCTTTAAAGTCTCAAAGTTAGGTATAATTATTGCTGACACATTTGTAATTACACTGTGAAGTCCATAATCCTTTATGTTAAAAGCACCTCTAATTGCAAAGCATTTTCCCTTACATAGGTACATGACTTGGTTTGCTGCTGCTCTTTATTAAGTAGTGTTTTCAATGCTCTTCCCTCATCTCAAAAATCAGGAAAGAATAAGCAAGAAAACAACAAATGATCTTATTTAAGTATAAGAATCATAGAATCATGAACTTGGAAAAGACCTTTAAGATCATGGAGCCCAACCATAAACATAACACCGCCAAGTCCGCCACTAAACCATGTCCCTAAGCACCACAGCTACACATCTTTTAAATACCTCCAGGGATGGTGACTCAGCCATTTCCCTGGGCAGCCTGTTCCAGTGCTTGAGAACCCTTTCAATAAAGAAATTTTTTCTAATATCCAATCTAAACCTCCCCTGGTGCAACGTGAGGCCGTTTCCTCTCATCCTATTGCTCGTTACTCAGGAAAAGAGACCGACACCCACTTCGCTACAGCCTCCTTTCAGGCAGTTGTAGGGAACAATAAGGTCTCCCCTCAGCCTTGTCTTCTCCAGACTAAACAGCCCCAGCTCCCTCAGCCGTTCTTCAGAACACTTGTTCTCGAGACCCTTCACCAGCCTCATTGTCCTTCTCTGGACATGCTCCAGCACCTCAATGTCCTTCTTGTAGTGAGGGGCTCAAAACAAGAAGGATTACTGATTTATTATTGAACCAGACAAACCAAAGCCTACAGTATTGTTTATTTGATTCCGGAAAATCAGATGGCGTTATTTCAGTCATTCCTGTACCAAACGTGTATAATTTAGGTGCTCTCCCAGCTGCAGCTTTCCTGCTTTCTTGGCTACTTAAGGAAGTTGCTAGAAAAGCCGCCTAGAACAGTTGCAGAATATTGTTCTAATCCGCATTTGACTCCCTGAGTGATCCTGCTTTCCAAATAAAAGTCACTATCTTCCAGAATAAACGGTGTGTTTTCAGGGACTGTTGATTATTCAATAATAAACCCATTTTACCTGAAATCAGAAATTACTAAATAGTTGCTGCAAATAGCTAGCTATTCCAGTTTCCCAGAAAAAGCCATTTCATCTTTGGATGGGATGATCAAGCTCGTTTTCCTCATCATTATAAGCGTAGTCTGAAAACTACATTAAGGTCAGAATTTCATCTAGATAAGACTGTACAGTCTGTAACAGAGTTTCCCCTCTCTGACCACTGAATTTAGTAAACAGTTCTCTCAATACGTCCTAGTCTTACCTGGCCCTGACGTGGTACCCTGCTTAGTTTTCACAAGAGTTGTGATCAGTGAAAACGAAGTTTTTGTCACTAGCAGCATCAGCAATGACTAAAGGTAGTAGCAATCTAATGGATAAAAGTCACTTTTGTTTCCATGACTTCTGCCTCTCCAAAGGGTTGGGTTTTTTTGGTTGGGGGTTGAGGGGGGCAGTGTTTGTTTGGGGGTTGGGGTTTTTTGGGGTTGGGGTTTTTTTTCCAGAAAATTCCAGCTGCTGATAGAGAAACTCTGTTTTTCACTTAGAAGCTCCCAGCATTTTTTTTGCACTGCTCTCGTTTTCCTTCACCTAAATCTTGCTCTATGTGTGATGCCATTTCCTAGATGTCACCAGCTTCAAGCACTCAGTTCCTTCTGCTGTTTTTCTGTGCCTTGCTCTGGTGACCCCTTTACACATGCGACCTGTTATGTTGTTCCTTTTGTGGCCTTCCATCACCTTTTCCAGATTCCCTTCCACCATGTTCCAACAAAAAAAAAAAAACTTAGTGACTGAAGAAAAAGGAGGAGGTGGGATTTTTTTATAAGCAAATATAAACTTTAAAAAAAATATGTGTATTTGTCTTGCTTTATCTGTAGTTTTTTGAAGTGTTCTTTAAGTGTTTTTATGTGGAAATGGTCAGCCTCCTTGTTTCTGTGGCATTTTTAGCATAACTGCCTTTCATACTAAGCAAGCTGCGGGCCTGAGATAAAAATCTTTTGCCTACTTAGAGCTGTGCTCTGTTCCTGACAGATCGCACAGGGCACACGTAATATAAAATTCCTATTCAGTACAGAGACGGGACACCACACTGAAATAGTTTTACATGACAAAGATGTATCTCTGCAAATCTTCTGTCCACAAGGCAGCAACTGCGTCCCCACACCCTTCCCGCAAAGCAATGGCATTCCGTTGTGCAGCCGACATATATTGTAACCCCATATCCTCCTGCGTTCTGGTACGCTGTGTAACAAACGGACCGTGAAATGGTTTGTTCACCGTGGGCGGGCAGTGGGTAGAGTCCTGGCCACGCGCCAAACTGACCTCTTACATTCTTAGCATTCATAAGCTTTTAAATCATTAATATGTTAATGCTGCTAATAGGCTGCAGTTCGAGGCAACGGGTGTACGCCCGCCCGCAGTCTCACTGCTGTAGAGTGGTTTTCTAACAGAAAAATGATCGATTCTCTGTGTGTGAACGTTGTCTTCCCCTCCTAACTCCCGATGGGTAGCTCTTGGCCTACCCTGCTCAGAGGGGGATGCTTCAGCTGCTTCGGTACCAGACCACATTCCTCCAGCGGCTGTACCCACCCACCCGTGACAGTGCTCTGGGTTTTGCTTTTGAAAATAAGCCAGGCTTTGTCCAGCCGTAGCTTCTGATGTGCTGTTTGTCCTGGGATGATGGACTTGTGAGGAACCGCGCTCTTCTTACAGATGTAATCCGAGACAATCATTTGTCAAGCAGGCCAGAAGCGGTTCGCTGATCTGGTCTGGACATGTGTGAGAGGTGAGCAGGGTCTGTGCTGGTGAGGGGAGGGTGGCAGCCAGGAGCCACTCACCACCAGAGCAAGAGGGTAAGGCAGAAAACTGTGACTCACCTGTGAAGCCCAAGACCTGACCAGAGCAACTTATAATTGATTTTAGCTGCGAAATTACTTTTATAAAGTAAGTATTTCTCACAGTAAGATGAATCACTTTTATTTGCAAAGCTACAGATTTCGTCTCAAATATATGCTTGGCTTAGTAAGTGTTAAATAACTGGCAGTCTAGACAGGACTCCAATCCTTTGTCTGAGAGGTCTATTGCATTCTCTTTTTTCTCAGAGAATAAAAACATGAGAAGTTATTTTGTGTGATGCAACTTACACCTACCCTTTCCCCCTTCCCCTCCCACACGCTGTAGTACAGATCTCTACTGTCAGGTGTTGCAGGGTGTTTTACTTGAGAATCTTAAGGAGACTGAGCTGGATGGGATAAGATGCAGATGCTCTTCTGCTTTAGCAACGAAAGACAAAAGGAAAGTCCAGAAGACATCCGTTGGCTGTGCTTGGACCTGATTGGCTTGATTCTAAATGATCTGGGGAAAAAGTAATGAGCTGGTGAAGCTTTTTGATTCTATAAAAATCTTCAGGGTTGTCAAAACTGCTATCAGTTGGAATGAGTTTCAGAAGTATTTCATGATACTGATTTGAATAAAACAATACAGATGAAATTGAATACCCATAACTGCATAATACCAGGAAAAACAACTGTGTGTGTCTGCAGCAAAGGGATCTTGTTTAGCTGTCAGCACTCTCAAAAGACATCTTGGAGGTAGTGGGGATAGTTCAATGAAAAAAAAGCTCAGCAGCGGTCAAGAGGGGAAATACAATGTTAAGATTTATTAGAAAATGAAGATCAGCACAGGAAGCATAAATCAATAGCCACGATCTGAATACTGTCATTCTCATTTCACGGAGGCTGCAGTAGAGCTAGTACACATAGAGAAGGACCATCACAGGAGAGGAATGTCCCCCTCACACACAGGGAGATTTAATTAGGCTAATACTTTCAGCTCAGAAAATGTTGGACAGACAGAGAAAGTCAGAACAAAACAAATACCTTCACCTGACACACAGCTATGATGGTCGTTAGGAGCTGTTAGTCACTGTTTCTTAGAAGAATCATGGGGCACCGAATTAAGGCATCAGCTTTGTAACATAAAGAAGTACTTCTTCACAGAACAGAAATCAATTGTGTGGGGCAGGCAAGGTCACAGGAGACTTTGGAGGCTAAAAGTGTAATTGGGTTAAAAAGCAATTGCATAACTTAATGGATGCTTCAAAAGGCATATTAAATACAGTGGTACAGATCCAGTCTTTGATTCAACAAATCATTAAGGTTGGAAAAGACCTCCAAGATCATCAAGTCAAACCGTCATCCCAACACCACCATGCCTGCTAAACCATGTCCTGGAATCCTTAATCACCAATTGCCAGGATGTAGAAGGGCATTTTGGGGCAAACGTTACCATCCTCTTTCCCCGGCACCCACCACTGGCTACTGTCAGAGATGTAGACACATCTTCTGAACATGTTTTTTGCCCTGACAATCTTTCACATGATTTCTGGTTAAAAGACTCATTCTGATGTCTCCCACACTCAAAACACCAGGACTTTACTGATAAGCTCCGCATTGTATTGGCATCTATTCAGAGCTGACTAAACTCCAAAAGCAAGTCAGCAGTATCTCAGATTCATCATTCTTTTACAGCTGCACCACTCACTGTGTGATGCAGAGAATAGAGAGCAGGCATGCCAGCTAAAATTTGTTTTCACTCTGTCCTTCAAACAACTCGGTTCCCCAGAATCTCTGATGTGCAGAGAGGCTGGAGAGTTGAATGTAGATAAATTCCTGACTTAATTTGTTGTTCTCATACTCTTGGGTGAAGCTGTATGAAAACACTAACGTGGATATTTTACTGACTTTGTTGAACACGCAGCGCAGCCCATTCTCTGGCTCTGTTTGTTTATGTCGCTAAGTGACCTATTAGAATGGAAATTAAAAACATAGCCACACCAAACACACATTCTGCCTGACAAAACAGGCAGGTACATGCCTCCTTCTTCTCCAGCAGCTACAGCTGTTGCATAAAAATCACTATGACCAACTCTGCAAAAAGTCGTGGATGAGTTATTGTTAGCATTGAGGCTAAGCATGGGGAGAAACAAAAGGGCTGAAAGAAAATACTTGTTTCCAAGGGACAGAAAAGGTGTTACAAATGGAAAGACGATAAAAGTGCTGGAAAGTGCAAAAGTGACTGAGCTCAAGCACGTTAATATTCAGGGCTGGAGTTACAGTGTTTTTCCATTCATCTTGTCAAACAGTCAGAAAAGTGGGTGAAAATACAGCTAGAAACTCCTTTCAATGAGATGGAGCCATTCCTCCAGCGTGGCTGCATGGTGTCTCAGACATGTCAGCCATAAACATATTTATCCCTGACCTGATGTAGTGACCTCTGCTTTAACATTACAAAGTTCAGACCACATTTTGTAGGCCAGAACACACACAACAGCATTATCTCCACTGACAGCTACAGTTATAAAGCAGACAGGTGGGCAGCATTAAAGCAAGCCCCCAAGTACTACGTTTGAGCGTAGATGGCAATCAGTGACACCACAGCTTCCACAGCAACGAGCTTAATGGGTGGGGAACACAGCAAGAAACTGTTTGAGGACCATATGAAATATAGCGGCTTTTCTAGGCAAAATATAAGCTGCAAAGCACCTGTGATAAATATGTATGCTGGCATTGGCCTCATTAGACTGTACACTCCTGTGTGTGTGTCTTGCTGTCTCCCTTCCTCTTTTAAAAGGTTTGACCATGCTGTCAGGTTCTTGAGCTGTTTCTAGACTTTTCTGCAGCTGCAATATCTCTGGAACTCACATGCTTCTCGCACGTTTTGTCACAAGAGGTTGACAGATTGAAAAGGAGGTGGTGGTGGAGATACATGGGCACACGCTTGCACAGAGCCTGACTTCCCATGCTTTGTTTCCTCAGGAAGCCAGGCCAAAAAAAAAAAAAAAAAAGCCAAATCGTTAAGATAATTTTTTTCCTTTTTTTTTTTAACTTGCATGAAAAGGTTGCAGACTAAAGAGGGGAGAAAGGAACAACACTGACCCTGGGACCTTCCTCCTAAAGGTGACCGTGGGGTTAGTAGCATTTACTAGTCTGCTACAAGCTGTCAGAGTCAATCCACCATGTGAATTATATTAATTGCTTTGGTAGTTAATGTTAGTGCTAATGAGCTTTATAACATTGGATAGACCCTTGTTGATATTCTTATGTATCAACATACAGCATATTTATCATTCTGAAAAAGAAAACAGTAGTTATCATATTTACTGGTCTGCTATGACATGAATTTCTCTCTAGTCCTTAAAAACGCCAGTAAATAGAAATAGTCCTAGCAACAACCCTGATCTAAACACAAATGTGTTTCCTGAAAAGCAGGAAGCAACTTAACAATCATATCATATGACTAGCTAAATACAGAAGAACTTTGCTGGGGATTTTCCAGGGCATTAAAGCAAATTTCCATGTGAGTTTGTGGGAGATGACTGTTGCTTTGGCTGCTATTACTGCAAAATCCTTCTACTCTGTAGCATGGGCACCTTACACATGTTGTCCTGCCTTATGAACTTCGTCATCTTGTAGGTATCCATTTCTTTTTTAGCCTTTGCAAGAGCAAGAAGTATGTGAGAAAGGCTGAAGACAAGAACACTGGAGGCTCTGCAACCCCATGTGGCCTCACCAGTTTGTCTTGACCATGAACGTATACAGCTTTTTCAAGGCAGCTGGATCTTTCAGAGGAGCAATATGAGTATTTCATTTCCTATTACGCTCTGATATCACTGCTAAGACTGACAGCCAAGATCCCTGTCAGCGTTGACTAACAGCAATAAAGAACCGCAAGGGCTCTGCCCATCACACTGGAGCACCGAAGAGGTCTCCAGTGGAAATGAACTGTTCTAGGTTTTCACCATCTTGAAATCTCAGACTAATCCAGGCTTGGCCTGGCAGTCAGATATTCCTCAATCCACATCCTGTCTATCACAAACGGTCATGCCACTCCCTAAAATGCAAGCAGGGACCTCTTTTACTATTTAATCATCTGCTTCCACACCTGGGAGCAAGAGATACTTCGAGAATGTGAGTTGTGTAACCTGGTTGTTTAAGAGGCTGTCCGGACCATGAATTTGCAAAGTTGGGCTGATGGTTTGTAGCTATCATGACATCTTATTAATTTTTCAAGTGGAATATGTTTTTTTTTTAACAACAGAAGTGGTGTTAAACTTGGAAAAGGAAGGAAAAAAGGAAAAACAATGGAGTAAATCTGTAGGTGAAATCTTAAGAAAGTTTTCTTCCTATTTTCTGCATGGTGAAAAAAGGCATACTCTAAGTACTAAATTAGCCTATGAAGTGAATGGGAGGAAAAAAAGACTGTGAGTTATGAAGGTTAGAAGCCAATACATATTACAGGTATCTGAGAAAGAGACTACACAGCCAAATACAAGTGAAAATCCATTGTATAGTATTTCTAGTGTGTTTGTGTGTTAATCTGTTTACAGAACGAATCTCATGCACTCAGTGAGGTGAAGCACCTAGAGAGAAATCTTTAAAGACGTTTAGGTGCCTTAAATTTCCAAGAGGTATTTAGTGGGGTTTTAAAATACATCCAGAAGTAATCCATAGCAGATAAGTACATAGTAGGATTTTGAAACACCTAGGTGTCTTGAAAATCCCAGACATAGCTTGTGAAGACTGAAAGAAGCTGTGTAGACTTTTGTAGACACAGGTCATAATGGCACCTCCACCTCCTAAGTCAGCTGGGCTACTAAGTAAACAAAAGCATGGATGAAAAGGATGTGAAGCTGTATTTACATTCAATGACCAACAAAAGGGTCTTGCTTCTTTCAAATTAGTAGCGATAAAACATGGAGAAGCTGCAGGCTGATTCAGGTCTGACTGAATATTAGCACATGCTTACGTACCTATAAATTGTGTACAAGTGAGATCCAAATTCATAGGGTAAACTGTTGCTCACCTTCATCACGCACATGGCTCTACAGTCTTACACGTAATTCAGTGAGTTACTTTGTATGTGTGGGAAACTGGCTGAAGTTGTGGCCTCTAAATGGTGTTTGACCAACTGCTGCTCCCAAACAGCAGACAAACCTTTCAGAGATGACAGATACTGGCAGTGCAACATACACGGCTTTCCAGTAGGCACATGGACTAAAGGCTCTACTACAATATACTCTCATGGCTTCTTTTACCCCCTCACTGCCCTACCTATGTCCATTTTTTCCTTCTTACTTTTATGCTCAAACTATCATTTGATTCAGATGATCAAAGGGGTTTGATGTACTGCCGGGTTATGTGATTCAAGGCTTATCTCCACGAACACAAAGGAGCACAGAGGAACAGTGGCAAGTTGAGGAACCCAACAACATACCCAGAGACACGGAGCCTCTGCCCTGACTCCTCCCAGAGAGGGATCAGCCTGTGGGTGGGTGTGACACCCATCACCAACAGTCAATGCAAGAGGCTTCATGGATCACTGTACAGAGAGGGGATACTGCCCGCAGGGGTACGGGGCTCATTAGGGGATGGAGGGCAAGGGCACCTTTGGGATTGTACAAGATGACTTATGGGATATTTAGAGGAGGAATCAAAGGTGGGGAAAATGGGATAAAAGTGGTTCGGTATGGAAAAATAAAAGGATACGGGACTAAAATGGCCTGGCTGGGTGTAAACAGGCTGCTGGTCAGTGCATCTGTCTGGGTATGCTTTGCACCTAATCACCTCAGTCTGTCTTGTCTTATTAAACTGTATTTTAATTACTTTCCTGGGTGAGAGGAGGTCTATGTTCTTCGTGTATTTGTGTGTATGGTGGTCTGAGTGCCAGAAATTAGAGGTGGTGGCACAAGTCATAAGCTCCTGTGAGTCTGTGATGGAGCAACTGGAGAGACCAGAGTGCATGCACATGATGTGGATCTGTATGTCAGTGTGTGTCACTGGTAAACACCCAGCCAGGCTAGGTGGAGAGCATGCTGAGACGCTTGGGAGCCAAGCTGTGGAGCAGCCGTAAGTCCAGGCAAGATAATGAAGAGATCAGAGGATCTGTGAGGTGGCTACTGGAGGGACCCGGGGGTCCAAGCCACCTACTGGGGAGACTGTGGTGGGGTCCGCGGGTCACAACCCTGGACCAGCTACCAGAGACTCGTTTGTGTGTTTGCGCCTCTGTGTGAGGCAACTGAGGATCCAGGGGTCACATACTGAATAGGCTGAATGTTCTAAGACCAGCTACAGGAGGAGGGAGCCATAGTTTGTGTGTGTGTGTCTGAGTACCAGCAACTGGAGTGGAGCTGTGGGCTTCCGAGGATGATGTTTCCAGGTTCCAGCAACCAGGAATACTTTGCATCCAGGGGTTAGCTGCTGAATAGGGTAAGTGTCTAAGACCAGCTACTGGAGGGTTCCATATTGTATAGGTGTATACAAACACCTATTTATTTTCCATTAATGGGCTTCTGTCCTGATCAGCGAGTGAGGAGAACAGGATGAGACCGTTAGCGCTGTTGTGTCTGCGTGAGTGCTGTGTTATCCACCTGTTGTCAATCTGTGTGGCCAGTCATGTCTGTATACACATGTGTGAGGGGACGTGTGCGTGTGTGTATGCAGGCATGCGTGTGCCTATTGGGAATACAGTCCCAGCCTTACCACCAGCTGGACCTGGGAACTAAATCAATCTGAAAAAGTGGCAGACCAGCAGAAATAATGGCAAGTATATGGAAGGAGCTGCAAAGCATGGGGAAAGCCAAGCCTGGAAGGCATATTCAAGGACATATATATTCAAGCAAAGCCTAAGACAACCTCGCTAATCAGGCTACTAAACAAATTACTTGTTTGTGGACCTTTTCCAAAAATACAGACTGCACACAGAAGGACATTTATTTGAGTCCTTCAGCAGAGAAAAAGGCACATAGTATCCAATGCTGCGCTGGCGGCTGCTTGCAAGGCAAACACACTGATCCTTCAGCTGCTTCACTGATGTCAGAAAGGCATTTGACTCTGCCTAGCATGGTGTGTGGGGGCTACTCGGAGGTCATCTGCAAGAAGCTGCTAGCCCTACTGGAAAGCATTTATGAAAAAGCAAGGTTAGAGCCCAGAGCACACAGTCTAGCTGACATCAGTCATGTCACAGCAACACAAGGGTGAGCAAGAAGGAGGTGACCTCCCAGCCTAGGTATAGATTTTGGGCTATTTGGAAGTTATTTATTGATTGATGGGGGTTATCTTAACTGTGTTCAAGCTGGAGAGAGCACCCAAGATTCTTCTCCCGGAGAGTTCCAGCTGGGTCACCTTCGATCAAGCAGATAATGAGGTTCCGTAACTCTGGCCTCAGGGCTGCTCTTGCACAACAGCAGAGCTGTGGTCGGACAGTAAAGATGTGCATGGACAAATGAATGCCTCCCACCAGGGCTATATGTCAGAACAGGCTACACAGACAGTGGCATCCCGCGGAAAAGTCACACCAGCATTGAAACAGGCAGCCAAGCCAGGCAGCTTTCCTCTACCTGGGAAACTATGCAACAAAGGGATCATAAAGGAGATAGGGCAGCTGTGGGAGCTTGTTTCCTCTCTGGAGGAGAAAGAAGATCTCCATTTTCATTAAAGACCAAGCTATTCAAACTGTGCATATTCCAGGACACGCTCTACATCGCAGTGACACGAGCTTTCGAGAAAGTTGCTCCACAAAGACTGCTTGCCTTCCCAGCTGCAAGTTTCACGTCGCGGCTTGTTACCCGCTGGCAAAACCACGCCAGAGGACAGCGATGCGAAGCAGACGGCCGTCGGCAAGGCGCCGAGGAGCCCACCCGCCTCTCCGGGTGCCGCCGCTTCCGCGAGGGTCGCAGCCTGCCCAAGGGCAGGATTCCCCGGCGGGTGAAGGCGGAGTGAGAAGCCCGGCGGGGCCGGGCAGCCGCCCCCGGGGCCGCAGCACC
>Ga0065711_1005127_pt1 | contig 21236 bp, 9 predicted proteins | sample Hoacrofraction12_FD_59098 | JGI IMG/M metagenome (GOLD analysis project Ga0065711, IMG submission 59098) | Hoatzin crop microbial communities from Cojedes, Venezuela - Epithelial fraction 12 v2 (version 2) | ecosystem: Host-associated > Birds > Digestive system > Esophagus > Crop | place...
GAGGAGAGGCTGAGGGAGCTGGGCTTGTTCAGCCTGGAGAAGAGAAGGCTGAGAGGGGACCTTAGAAATGCCTCTAAATATCTGCAGGGTGGGGGTCAGGAGGATGGGGCCAGACTCTTTCCAGTGGGGCCCAGCGACAGGACAAGGGGCAACGGGCACAAAGTGAAGCAGAGGAAGCTCTAGCTGAACCCGAGGAAGAACTTCTTCCCTCTGAGGGTGATGGAGCCCTGGCCCAGGCTGCCCAGGGAGGTTGTGGAGTCTCCTTCTCTGGAGATATTCCAGCCCCAGCTGGACGCGGTGCTGTGCAGCCTGCTCTGGGTGACCCTGCTTGGGCAGGGGGTTGGGCTGGGTGACCCGCAGAGGGCCCTTCCAACCCTGACCATTCTGTGATTCTGTGATTCTGTACCAGCTGCATGAGCTCGTTATTCTTACCTGGGGTGGGGGGGATCAAAGGTGGTGGAACCTGCGTGGGTTGTTCGCTCGATGTGAAGTTGAGGGCGTAGAGATCAGGGAGCTGCTCTGTCCCACTCGTATCTTGGTGATGGAGCTTAAAGCACTCGGGGAAGGGACAGATGATTTTCTCCCGTGGATTCGGGGAGCGTCTCAGACCAGTCTCCGCTGTGTGTGCTTGTTCTCACCAGCCCTTATCACAGCCGATAACAACTTGTTTTTTCATTCATGCTGCAGCATCCTCCTGGATGAAGAAGGGCACATCAAGCTCACAGGTAAGGCCCTCCACAAAAGCCTTCGTGTGCTCCAGCAAGCTTGGTTCTTGAAATACAGCGCTCCTCTTAGGCCTCCCTGCCCAAGAGATTGTTCAGAGCATGTGGGCACACGCTGACAGTTTTTTCTCTTACACAGATTTTGGCTTGAGTAAGGAGGCCATAGACCACGAGAAGAAAGCCTATTCCTTCTGCGGGACGGTGGAATACATGGCCCCAGAAGTTGTGAATCGCCAGGGCCACTCGCACAGTGCTGACTGGTGGTCCTATGGGGTGTTAATGGTGCGTACCCGGCGAGCGTGGCTGGGGACCTGCCTCGGCGGCTGCTCCGCAGCGGCTCGGAAACACCCTCGCCCCATCCTGCGCATCCGGCAGGCGTGCTGACCCGGGGGTGTTCTCCGAGCCCCCCGAAAGGGCTCCATGCCAAAAGGGCGAGTTCCTCGGGGGAGGCAGAGCTCCGGAGGCTGTTGTGGCAGGGTGCGCTGGCGCGCGCGGCATAGGGCACGCGGCATGGGGTGCGTGGGGGTCTCCGTGTCCCCCCCAGCGCTGGGACCTCGGGCTCTGCAGATCTGGTGCCACCATCTGGTGGTCGCTGAGTCCGAGGGCTCCCGCAGGAGCAGGCACCAGTCCCAACGTATTCCCACCGCAGAGCGGGCGAGCCGAGCGCCTTCTGGGAAAACACGACGTCTGCGATCTTTTTTGGAGCTGGGCTTCTGATCCCTTGCAAGCTTTTCGCTGCCTTCGGCGAGGATCGGGGGAACTCTGCAACCCTCGGACTTGCTCAGACGTGACCTCCCCTTCTTCTCTTCCCCCCCAGTTTGAAATGCTCACCGGCTCGCTGCCCTTCCAGGGGAAGGATCGTAAGGACACGATGACCCTCATCCTCAAGTAAGAGAAGTTTCTCTTACATATATGCTTAGGAGGCAAGCTTCTGCTCTTTCTTCGTGTTGCAATTTTGAGGGTTCTCGCAATTTAATGGCTTTATTTGGCAAGTTTGTATCAACAGTTAGTTTGAAGGGTGCAGCGTAAATGCCAAACAGATAATTGTACTTTTGGGGGTGGAGGTGCTGCAGTCGGCTTGTGGGTTGACTTCTTGAAACCTGCAACTGATTGCACAACTTCCTCTCCAGAGCGAAGCTGGGCATGCCGCAGTTCCTGAGCTCTGAAGCACAGAGCCTCCTGCGAGCCCTCTTCAAAAGGAATCCAGCCAACCGATTAGGTAAGATATTTTTTCTGGTTTCTGAGTACACCTGATGCCGTACCGGGGCCTCTCACATCCTCGTGGGTCAGCAGCATGTCCACACTTGCGCTCGGTTAATGGGCTCGTTTAATTACGGCTAGGTTCCCGTAATACCGCGTACGTGGTAGTAGCCTTCGCTTTGTCGGTGGTTTAATGCAGCGCTCTCCATGGGTGCATCTTTCAGGTTCTGGACCAGATGGGGCAGAAGAGATCAAGCGCCATCCTTTCTATTCCACCATTGACTGGAACGTGAGTATCAGAAACAGAAGAGCAAACTTCTTCACCGCTCAGCACCAGTAATGGAGTTGTGCTGCCTGCAGTACCAGCACGGTCGTGATGCTTGACCAGCTATGGGAGAGCTACCAGTCCCTCCTTCCATCTTTTCCAAATAATCCTTCCCAAAATTATAATTCTGTTTGTCATGTGAATAGCTGTTTCACCTCTGAGTTGCCCATGGTCCCACCTTGGTTTGAATTCACTCCTCTCTCCACAGTAAGCTGCAGGTTTTCATTGTGGTTTGGCACAACACAGATTGTCTTGCACAAAGTGGGAAACATTTCTGGCAAGGAAATACCTTGTTTTGTACAGAGAAGCAGGGCGAGAACTGAACCAACATTTCTCAATTGCTTCTGGCCAACTCCCTACTTTACCACATAATTTTGTTTCTTCCCTGTTTTCCCTTACCTGGTAAGAGATTTTGGAGATCTGTCTTCTAATGCTTTCAAGGGACCCAGCAAGCTGCTAGACTGAACCTCCAGCAATGCTAGTAAAGCTTATTTCCATTTCTTACTTCAAGAAGCAATTTAAAAAGGCTGCTTGTGGGAGTGCTGGGATACGAACGCCCTCCTGGGGCATCTCCTCTGGCTGTCCCAGGAGAGAGATACGTGTCAGCAAAGCCCTAATGTGAGTTAGGAGGAGGTGGAAGGACCTGGCAAGGTCAATACTTTGTGGATACTGCCTCTGGAGTGGGGCCAAGTTACATACAGAACACCTTTTTTTCTTGATTTAATACGTGGTAGAACTTGCAGTATTTCTCCACAAACTGACTCAAAAGCACCCCAACGGCCGAGAAGTCTTCCCTCAGGCTGCTGAGCTGTAGTTAAATGCTAAGCCACAGAGCAGTTTTCTTGTTTCGCAAAATCTCTTCTTGGCCTCTTGCTCCTAGCAAGCCTGTGCGCCCGGCGAGTACGAGAGCGCTGACCTGTCGGAGCACTTTCGAGCTGTCTTTGTTTTGCAGAAGCTGTACCGCAGGGAGATCAAACCGCCCTTCAAGCCTGCAGTGGGCCAGCCAGATGACACCTTTTATTTTGACACAGAATTTACATCGCGTACACCTAAAGGTTCGTCTGAATTCACGCAGAGCCAAAGTTTCCTGTCTGAACTGATACTGCGCGGCTGAACGCTGGCGTGCGGTGCCAGCAGGGCAAGGTTTGCCTCTGGCCACTGCTGCCAGCTCCAGGTGGTTGCAGCAGCGGGGAGGTGGCCCAGCCAGAGATACGTGGGGTGTTACGGGGTGAGATCAGCGCCGCGTGGTGTGGTTCTTCTCACGAATAACCTAAAGAGGAGCCGTAGCTCCTGGGGAGCAAGGGAAGGCTTCTGCTTCCGCAGAAGAAGAGTCACAGAATCACAGAAGAAGGAGGAGGAGGAGGCTAGCCCTCTTGAAGTTGTCTCTCAACCCCTGTTGCAGATTCCCCAGGCATCCCCCCTAGTGCGGGGGCCCATCAGCTCTTCCGAGGCTTCAGTTTTGTAGCGACCGGATTGATGGAGGACGGCAAGGTGAAACCTACTCAGTCGCCTCTGCATTCGGTGGTGCAGGTAAGAAGTGGGGACGGAGGAACAACAGTGTGAAGCTGCAGTCATACTCCAGAGTGGGTCTGCGAGGCCTCTCTACCACCTGGAGCAGAGCTAACAGGAAGCCGGAGGCAGTGTCGTTCCGTTTTGAATTCTTGCATCCTGTTGTTCTTTCATGTCTATGGTTGTCATGGGCAAAGGTCAGCAGGGCAATGCGAGTCTGCCTGCTTTCCCCTCCCCAGGTGGACCCGAGCTAGCGGGAGGTCTGTCTAAATGCCCGTGGGTTGAAAGGTGCCACCAAAACACACCCCGCTAGATGCAGCTAGTGTTAGCCCACTGACCTGTATCTGCCTTGTTCTCTTCTCCTCCCTCTCCCCAGCCGGGAGGAGAAGCTGTGGGATGCAGCAGACAGCAGTCTGTCAGCTCGCTCGGGGTTGCAGTTAACTCATCACGTTGCACAAACCCTTCCCTGAACTCTCCCAGCTCATCAACTCTCCACTCGCCTCTTGCAGCAGCTGCACGGCAAGAATGTCCAGTTCAGCGACGGCTACGTGGTGAAGGAGGCGATCGGCGTCGGCTCCTACTCAGTGTGTAAACGCTGCGTTCACAAAGCAACCAACATGGAATACGCAGTCAAGGTCTGAGATTTACCATCTGAACTGAACTCCCCGGTTAGGTTTCTGTTCATCCCCGTGATGACCGAAATAACATCCAGGAGTGAAGTTGCTTTCCCTGCTTCCGTAGGGCCTAAGCAGACAATTCCGTGCTGCTGTGCATGCGACTGCACAAGCTTTCTTATCGAGGAATGGCGGGGAAGCAGTGTTCTCCTCTGTCGGGGGAGGACAGGATCTCACCTGGCTTTGCAAAGCTTGCTGTGGCTGTGTCGGCTCTTAACAAATAAGCCAGACTTAAAACTTTGGGGTCTGGGGACACAGAACTGATGAAGCAACTAGGGGGTTTCTGGAGCTTGTTGCTAAAGAGGGCAGGGGACAGGGAATGGCTGTGGTGCAGGGTCTCTGCAGGGCTCCAGACACTTTTGCTTTGTCCTGGCCCCTTTCCCACCCTGTTGTGGCTCATGCTTATCCGTGCTCTCGCAGGTTATTGACAAGAGCAAGCGAGACCCTTCTGAGGAGATAGAAATCCTCCTGCGATATGGGCAGCACCCAAACATCATCACCTTGAAAGACGTGAGTGTGACTTGAACGACTTCTCCTATATTCTGGTTTAGGAAGTGCAGACTGGTCCGTGGTGGGCAGAAAGCAGCTCCAGCACAGGCCACCCCATGCCCCTGCTCACTGTATCGCCCTGGGGTGGGGAAGCATCCCCAGACCCACCTCAGCCTTGCTGATTTCTGTCTGCTTCTTGGTGGCAGAAGTACAAAAGGGAAGCTCTGGAAGCAGTTTTGGGTTAACCCCTCTGCGCTTGCTTCGGTAGGTGTACGACGATGGGAAGTACGTGTATCTGGTGACCGAGCTGATGAGGGGCGGGGAGCTGCTGGATAAAATCCTCAGACAGAAATTCTTCTCGGAGAGGGAAGCCAGTTCGGTCCTGCACACGATCTGTAAAACAGTGGAGTATCTGCATTCCCAAGGGGTGAGTACGGTTACATCAGTTTTCCTGGTAAGCTGTCTGGCATGGCGCTACGCTCCCTCTCCTCCAGGGAGTAACTCTGCCTGTCCCAACTATGGTTTCTAGCTGGTGTTGCTGTTTTGGCAAGCCAGCTGTGGGGCCAGAGCAGGGCTTGAGAGTCCCGACGCAGCTTCAGACCTGCGTCTTCCTGGGGCAGGAGAACAGCACTGTCTTTGCTCCACAGGTGGTTCACAGGGACTTGAAACCCAGCAATATTCTCTACGTGGACGAGTCAGGAAACCCCGAAAGCATTCGCATTTGTGACTTTGGCTTTGCCAAGCAGCTGAGGGCTGAGAATGGCCTTCTCATGACTCCCTGTTATACGGCAAACTTTGTGGCACCCGAGGTAAGCACCTTACTGACCTGAGACCCTTTGGTAGCTGTCACGTCCGTCCCCTGGCCTGTGCTCTCACTCGGCACGTGCAGGTCTGCCCCGCTCCTAACTCCAGCCTGGCCTGGAGCAGGTAATTACAGAAGTACTGCTTGTAGTCGTGGACAAACAGGGGATCTCGAGCGCAGTTCCACTGCAGTCCTCCAACTTGCGCTGTCCTCATGAGGGGGTCTGCTTGGGGTACTGAGGCTTTGAAATCCCACTGGTTTTCCAGGCTGCTTCTCTCCCTGGTTAACTGAGCTTTTACAAGAGCTGGGATGATTTTCCAGTCGGTGATCTTGGTGTGGAAGATAGAAAAAGAGCAGGCATGCAATGGAGCATGCGTGCGCCACACTGGAACGTGGTTTCTTTCTCGCTTGTTGTTTTGATGTCTCTGGGGGGGCTTCTCTGTTCCATAAAACCAAAATCTGATTTGAATCCTGATCTTGAGTCCCAAACTTTGCTGTTCAGTAGGGCTCGTGGAGCTTTGCGTACAGACTGCACACAGGGGTCAAGCCTCTCTTCAGAGCTGAAGTGAGCTCAACAACAAGAACCAAACATTCTTTTTTCCCCTTTGCTTCCTCTGTTCAGGTACTAAAACGCCAAGGCTACGACGAGGGCTGTGACATCTGGAGCCTGGGAGTTCTCCTGTACACGATGCTCGCAGGGTAAGCGCCTCGCTGGAAGGCAGCAGCTGGGGCTGTGACCACCTTGCTCCTGGATGTGCTCTGTGGTGGCACTTGGACCTCTCCTCGCCGGTCGGTGCTGCCCAGAGGCACTCCCTGGCTGGTCACAGGACAGTAACTCAGATGCTCTCTCTGCTCTCCTCAGCTGCACTCCGTTTGCAAATGGTCCCAGTGACACTCCAGAAGAGATCCTGACCCGGATAGGCGGGGGGAAGTTCTCCGTCAGTGGGGGCAATTGGGACACTATTTCTGACATGGCCAAGGTACGGGTTGATGTTTGTCTGCCTTGCATTAAAGGGTTGGGGTCAAGCACGGCCGTTTGCTGTAGGGTAAGTTTAAAGCAAGTTGAGGAGGGAGAGCAGAATAGGAGAAAACCAGTAGTGTAGGTTCTACCCCATGCGTATCTGCCCCATGGCAGCTCAGCAGCGTGCCTCTCCCCGTCTTGTTTTAGCTCTGACTGTGAATATTTGCGTGGAACACGAACCTCATGCTTGACCCATGCAGGGTTTGCTGCTGTGTTACACTTCCCAGGCCTAACGAAAACAGACTTTACACAAAAGGAGATTGGGGTCTGGGGGCTTTGAACTTGGCCTCTGAATTTAAATCCTAATTTGGGGGCAGACAGGTGGTATTTTTACATTTGAAGTATGAAATCTTCTGAAATCTAACTTTCCAAACGATGCCCTTAGGATCTGGTATCAAAGATGCTTCACGTAGATCCTCACCAGCGTCTAACAGCCAAGCAGGTCCTGCAGCATCCGTGGATAACCCAGAAGGACAGCTTACCCCAGAGCCAGCTCAATCACCAGGACGTTCAGCTTGTAAAGGTACCGAGGCTGGGCTGGGCCTTCAGGTGGTCCCTCATGTACCTTGGGCTCTTTGGAGAGCAGCGGTCTGGGTAGGGTGATGGTGGTGTGGGCAAAGCAGGATGGCAGCTTCAAGAGGTGTGGGCCATTTTTTCTGGCAGGAAGACCTAGGGAGGTTCTGTAACGGCGTGTGAGTACAGGAGGGAGACTTAAACTAAAAAGAAAGATGCTTCTGGCTTTGGTTGTGGGTCTGGCTACTCTTGTCTCTTGTCTTGTAAAGCCATGAGTATGAAATATCTCTTCTACATCTGAATGACCTCTCTGGTGCCTTCTCTCCAAGGGGGCGATGGCTGCCACCTACTCTGCACTGAACAGCTCCAAGCCAAGCCCCCAGCTGAAGCCCATCGAATCCTCCATTCTGGCACAGAGGCGGGTGAAGAAACTTCCTTCCACCACACTGTGAAGCTGGGGCGCTCAGCGGCCGCACGGTGCGGTGCCTGCACGCGCTGGACTTTGCACACCTCCTGAGGACGGGGAGCGGGAGATCGGGTGGTCAATGCCTGCACAGGAGCTCCCTTGAGGACTGCTCCAAAGGCCAAGTGCCTTTCTGTTTCTGAAAGACTGGCTCCTCCTTGTGTGGACTGATCTTCGCTGAGAGAACTTCACTGTAAAACTGTTTTTGAAGTGTAAATTGTCAATTTTTAAAGACATCCGTCTGTGTATATGAGAACTAGAATGTATACCCGATGTCAAGTGGCACTAAAAAGCAGCTCTGATTCACCCTTTCTTGTGTAGGGCCAGATACTTGTTGTAGCTACATCATTTCTTGGAATGGGTCCTCTCCAACGCCATTGCAGCTGGAAGACTGCAGAACGTTTGGGCTTTAGGCTCTGGGGTTTTTCCTCCCTTGAACCTTTGGATGCCCTTCCCAAAGCCAGCCCTGCAGACTCCCGGCCAGCAGAACTGGGGCTTGTAAAGGACTTCCCTCCCCTCCACTTTTTGCGCTGTGTGTTCAGAGTGTAAGGTCGGTTTTTCAGACTCCCTTTTTTCCTCTCTCCCGGCCTCCCCCAGCCCAGGCAGCAGTTCTCTGAGTGACATAAACCATGGGTGTTCCAAACCCCCCCTTAGATGCTCGGCTGTCCAGGATGCCTGCTAGGTTTGGCTCATTCCTTCCCTCTGCCCTCCCATCTTCATGTTCTCCCCATCACGCCCTGTGGACTTTGTCACCTGCACTGGTGGGGATGGCAAAGGAACCTTCTCCTCAGCAAAGCTGAGCCTTTGGGCTGGCTCTGGCTGCTACTTTTACCATTTTTGGTTTTCCTTTCCTTCAGCAGGAACCTACAAAACAAACCATCCTTTTTTTTTAATTTAACTTTGTTCTACAGCTGGTAACTCAGGGTTTCTTTCTGAATTGTACAATAAATGTGTCATTCAGCTGATGTTTTTTTACTGATTGACTTTTAGCTGCAGAATAAGCGACCCCGGTCGTTTCCCCGTGTCGTACGGGGATAATGATTCTCGCCTGCCTTTTGGGAGATCTGCAGAGCCTTTTCATCTGGCCCAGTGATGGGGAAACCAGCAGTACTGTAGTGGGGCTGCATATTACGCCACCTTCTCTCCGGTGCGATGCCTCACCTTGCAGTGGGAAGTAATTGGAACTGGTTATGGAATAAGGCCGTAATCAGCAAGAAAGGGGGCAGGACGCAGGCTGTGGAGGGGAACTTCGTATTCTCAGGACATTTTAGTGCTAATAGAAACGAACGCTTGGAGGCAAATTGCGCTAGAAATAAATTCCCGACCCGTTCTGACTTGCAGGGAATTGCTGGAGCTCCCCGGCTTGGTGCTGGCTGTTTTCTCGGGAGGAGCGGGATTGCTGCAAGGACTGCAAACGCTCACGTGCTGGAGGAGGTGACTGAAGCCAGCAAAGGTTCTCGTGAATTTCTGCTACTTTTGGTCGATCCTATAACGAGAGGGGAAACTGTCTCTTTTGCTTTTCCCTTTTATTTAGTCCCAGTTGACTCTAAAATGGAGAATTCCACAAAATAATTTTCTCTGAGATGTACAGCTCTCTCCTCCTCTACTCGTATCCAGGCAGGTCCTGTTTTACTCCCTGGAGCAGCCAGTGAGAAGCTGAAGTAGTCACTATTTTTTCTATATTTATTCTAAGTACTGCACTAATGTCCGGTGCTGCAGAGAGGAGGAGGCCGGTGCACGCTGGATCTCACTGGGTTTGCCACCAACCCCCAGCAGAGCTGGTTTTAATGTTTTCCTGAGAACTGGGGAGGGGGATGCTCCACCAGGCAAAAATGCCTTCCTTCAAAATACTTGCTTTCACCTCTGGCACGACGTTTGCATTGGTGCCAACAAACCTGCCTTACGCTTCCTACAACCGCAGTGACTCCTGTGCCAGTGAAAAGGTGTGCAAAGGTTAGGTGGCTGAAACAAATACAGTAACTATAAATAGCTTCTTTCTGGAGCTGGGGTCAGTCCCTTTGGGTGCTGTTGGGATTGATGCAGGCACTTTGACAGTTTTTCAGGATATTTCCTGTGTTGGGGGGAGTCTGAAACGGTGGATGGGGCTGGACGTGTTGGTGGTGATCACCGCTCACTGCGAGCTGCTCAGCAGCACGGACCCTCGGGATGGTCTTAGGCCAAACGTTCACCCTGCTTGGATGGTAGCTGGCTTGTTTGTATGAAATGGTGAATGTTTCCAAGATCAGTCAGGAAGACATGACACCCTCTGCTTAATCCTCCGTGTAATGGTGCTGGTGTGAGGCCAACTGGTGACAACTCCAAGATGCGCAGGACAAGGAGGTGCAGAGCTCTGTGGGCGCAGGGAGGGCAGCCGGCGGCTGACTGCAGTCAAACCCCGATAGCCGGAGCGTCAAACCCCGATACCCAGAGCGTCAAACCCCTCTGCCTCACTGGGATCTTCAGTCAGAGGAACTGTTTGGTGCAGCTGTAGTTTCTGGGACCTCCATCACTGTGGGGAACAGAGTGACCAAGAAGGGCTATACCTTGCTTTCTGGGGTGCTTTTAACCAAGTTGTATTGAGTGATCCTTCGATAAGTGAAAATAAGTCTTGATTTTTACTTCCAAATCAACCAAGTGCTTTTACTTTTTGAATTCCAGTGCTCAATAAAAATGGACTTGTTGACCTCTGTGTGTATGAGGACTGTAGGTGTCTGTAACGGGTTGCGCGGGCCCCCTCGTTCCCTTTCTGGTTTTGTCCTGACAATATTAAACCTTTGCCAAAATACAGTTGGGACCAACTGCTGTCATCTTAACTCATTATTTGAGGTGCAGGTTGGACCTGTGTCAGGCTGGGTCTCTAAAGCCTGCTGGGGGGAGCTAGAAGGTGTCCTAGAGAAGACCAAATGGTCTGCTCTCGCAGGAGTTTGAGGTCATTCAGCTTTAACATGGGACAAAGAGGATATACAGCTTACCTTTGTCTTGATTTGAAAAGGGACAAGAATGTATTTAACTTTCATACATAAGGAAGTCTTTACAAGGAAAACTGCTGGCGTTATTTCAGGTGTTTAATAGTCAACTTGACCTTTAAGATTTTTGTCCTGTGCGTCTATATGAAAGCTCAAGGGAGCAGAAATCCTGGAATCCAGCCTCTAAGAGCTGAGCCTACCTGGAATTAACCTGTGCGGAAACACCGTGTTCGTCCGTAGACAAGGAGCATGAAAATAATATTGAGCAGCTCTCTTTATATAATAGAGCTTCTGTACAAGAAAAGTTAAACTTTCCTGTTTGGGGATGTAAATCAGCAACGTTTTCTGTTGTAAAAGAGGTCGACCCAGCTGAGACGCTGTTTCCCTTCTTCCCACTGTGTAAAGTAGCTGTGCCTTCCTCTTAATGATGTGGTCCTGACCTCTGTCAAATTAAACAGAGCGTAAATAAATGTATTTTGCCCTGATAAATATTCCCATCTTTATTATTTAGGCTGCCTTTGAAACTGAAGGCCAGTAACTTTCTCAGCAATCACCCTTTTTTTCTTTCTTAGTGAAATTTCACCGAGCAACCGATCTGCTTTTTAGCCTTCCAGCCGACAAAGGCAAATCTCCTCTTCAAATCCCCACCTTGAAGTTAGCTCATTTCATTCTTTTTCCTGCAGCTTTTGCCATCTGTGGACAGTGAGCTGTGCAGCCGGTGGCCTCCCGGGTGCCACCACCTCCTCGCGGCAGCCACTGCCGCCTTCCCAGCAACACGGAGGCTTCGGAAATGCTCGGTGACTGCAAGTGTGTTCGACGGTATGTGGGGCGGATGCTGCGCTTTCATGTAATATTCAACAATTTAATCCCTCTTTTAATGCAAAGAAAACATTTAAAATATTTCGAAGTGGTCTTTGCAAGTACATAGGGGGCTCTGAATAAAACCTTCATTCATGCTATGAAAGCTGGAGGTCCGCTGCCACTCCATTTTCTTGCCCCTGGTTATTAAAACATCAAGCTGTCTTACGACTTAAGCTCAGCTAACTTGCTGCCTTCCTCCTTTTGTGCTGCACGGGGACACCTGCCATTAACACTAATTCTACTCCGGAGAGAAACTCCCTTTCAGATATGCTTGTCTGAAAATAAATTGACATGTAAAAGGTCTCTTTTGTCAAGCAGTGCATGTAAAGTGCTGGGGTAAGAAGCCGATCGCTTACAAAAGGAGCCACTGACTCTTCAGATGATGTGTGCGGAGGGGGTTATAAATGTTAAATATGGAGGGCGATGCGGTAAATGGGCTGACGTGATGCAGCTAGAGAAGGCTTGCAGAGCTGCATCCTCTGTTTGGTATTAGACTTGAAGATTTGGGGTGGTTTTCATCTAAACCTGCGGTGATAAAACCGGCGTTGTCTGGGGGTGAACGGCCGGGCTCTGCAGGGACCCGTTTGGAGAAAGGTCATTTTTTTTAGAAAAAAGTGGTGTTATTAAGAATTCCTCCCTGCTTTTTAACACATGCAACAAAAACTGAGAGCGTTGGTGGCGAGTCCTTTGCTTCAGGTGTGTAAGGAACTCCAGGGCTCTGCTGTTTTTCCTGGGACAAAAGTTTGTATGGCATTCAATAAGGAAGCAGTAAAAGAATCCTTGGTTGGAGTATTTATTCTGTCATGGAGACAGCAGTGTGAGACGGCAAAAGGTAAATATTTTTATTGTTAATGGAAAGAATGATTTTCTTTGAGTTCGTCACACCCTGTGGAGGCTGTGGCTGTCTCTGAAGAAAAGGTTTTTCAGTAGCTTTTCTGGGCCAAGGTTTGGAGTAGAGCGAAACTGCTTCGAAATCTGCTTCGATCCTGAGAAGATGGACAGGGTGCCGTGACTGCGGATGAAGATTTAAGTTTTGTAGTGTGGGCCTGGCTTTCAGCTGGTGCTTGTTGGGTTTCTGGGTGTTGTAGCAAAGAAATAATTCACTTCATAATTATGATCAAGTCGAGATTTGTTCAGGGTTTGAAAGAACAAAAGTGAAATGTGCCAATTACAAAAACCTTCTTGATGCGCCGGTGTCGCTTCTGGTTTGTCAAACGGGTACAGGCTCTCATCTGCTGCGTAGCTCAAATGCTGTCTTATTTTTAAACAGCAGATGGTGTTAGAAACCTGTAACAGGTGGAACCTCTTCAGTTTTATGTGAGAGATCAGAAGTCGCAGCAATTCCTCGTTTCCCTCGGAGTGGTTTCTTCACAAGATAAACAGCAAGCTGGCCCTCTACTGGGATATTTATTGCAGAAGGAAAAACTTTTGAATCACATATGTTCATATGAAAGAAAGCCATTCTGGTTTGACTTATTCTGGTTATAATAAAAGGAACATGCTAATGTTCTCCATAATCCTCTGTTAGCAACTCTAAAAGAGAGATGTAGTGGGAGAAATGAGCTGTGTTTGCTGGTGCGCCTCAAGATCCGGCTCCAATCTGCCATAATCTATTGGTTTCTTGTCTATGATAATAGCACTTCGCATGCTTCAAGTGTTTTATAAACATTTAATTACCGCAGCATTTGACTCAAAGCCAGGAATCTCTCATTCATCTGCATCTTGCAAGGTTTGTGAAAATGATATTCGAATTACAGAATTACAAGAAGGGCGGAGTTCAAACTTCACTTAAAGAAACCTCCATTAATTGGCATCTGTGAGCATCGCCCGTCTCCGCTGCCGCGTTTGGAAAGGGAATGAATTCCTCAGCAGTGGGAACAGTAACGTGGCTTGCAATGCCGATAGATTTGAGGGTTTGTCACTACCCCAGGACAGGGAGCTGCATTTTTATCATATTAGGGAAACGATAGGCGAAGTTGTCCTCAGTTCTTGTAAGACAGGCAGGGACTGCAGCGGTGTCTAATCCAGAGCCGCGTTTGAGCCGCAGTCCCTGCCGTGTCCTCTGCTGCCGTAAGCAGTAGGAAAATCATTATTTCTTAAAAGTTGCTTTTTTCCCCACCCACCAAACTACTTACAATTTTAACACATCTTCTCCACACCAACCCCCAGCTCTACTTTTTTTAAAAAAGGTAGAGAAATGTGAGTTTAGAGTGCGGTTTGTCTGCTGTGCCATCAGCACGCCCACAGCCTGCCTTCCTTGGTCAGCGGGGAAGCCCCCAGCAGCCGTGGGGTTCGTGACAACGAGTGGAACCAGCGCCTAAAGGTGAAAAATCTTGTACTGGATTAATAATTTCTATCCAGCCTCTTTCACCAGCTCCCTTTCCTGTACAGCAGATTGCTGAATGCAGACTGGGTGTGCAGTTCTAGAAAACGTTTACTCGCCATGAAAACAAAAACGTTGCTGGGTGGCTGCGCGCGTGTTTTTGTGGATGCGCACAAATGGTCGCTGCTGGTCAGGGCAGGAAACCCAGCTGAGGAGTTGTTCCTCTGCAAGACGCGTGTGAGCTGACCCTGCTCAGGCTGGAGGAGGGCTGAGCCTAAGCTATCGAGGAGAAAACTGGGGCCGGCAACTGCTAACGTTTCCAGCCTGTACTGTCATTCTGAAGGCAGACTGGGAGCCCCCTTTAATAAATGCCATTGCTGGCAATTAGACCCTTTTTAATGAGACAGATCCCCGATTTCAAGACCCCAGATCACTCACTGCTCGCTCTCTCTTCAGTGAGTTGGGAGCACACGATGAGCAGCCACTCGCGGAGTAAATCAGGAGCCCCTTTCCCCGCTCGGTTTAAAGAAGGGGTAGGGAGCTCTTCTGATGTTTCATTAAAGCCGGCTTTTCTCCTCGTGGCAGAGCAGATTTAATCAGACCCGCCTCCTAGTTCCAGCTGCTGGGCTTGAACGCCTTGATCTGTGCACTGGGTGCACGGCTAATTATGGAGGCAATTCCCATGGATACCGAGAAGAATTGTCTGTACTGGCAAAAATGATCCCAGCTGGGAAAACAGTGGAGGAAAATGTATTGAAATATTCGGGAAGAGACTTCAAAAGTTTCTGGAAATGTAAGTGAAAAACATTTCTGGTGTTCTTGCACCCTAATGTGCCAAACTTTATTGTTGTAAAACTAAGATAGGGGTTGTTGTCGTTCTGGTTTGCAAGAGCTGCTGCTCGTTGTGCTACTGGAGAATTTACCAGCACAGCAAAACTGAATTTGACCCCTCCCTTGTTACCTCCATCCACTTCAGACTGCTTTTTGCCCCTCGCTTTTGCACCCCGCGAGGTTCCCTCGGCTCGCCCGCAGCAGAAGCGCGTTTCCAGCAGGGCAACACCCTGGGTGAGGCAGCCCGCTCTCCCCGGCCAGGCGCCCGCCCAAGGGCTGGAAATTCTGGTTCCGTCCCCAGCGCCGGTGTCTGGGACGTCAGTGAGTTACTCCCCTTTATGCCTCCTTCTCTGAAACGTATGAATTCAAAGAACTTCCATCTGTACAAATTAGTAGTTGAGGGGTCTGCTCAAGGAAAAAGAGCACTCCCTGGTTAAAAAGAGAGGGGGAAATACCTAGTCATGCACTGCTCAGATGTGGAAAATTAAGAAAGTGTGATATCAAATTATTTTGGAATTGTTCAGCTGCAGGGCCTTATGTTCAAACTACATGAGGAAAAAACAGATTTTTTTTTTGTTTAACTCCAAAAAGTCTTGTTGAGGGTTTGTTTTTTGGTTTTGGTTTTTTTCTTGCTTTGGGCTTGTTTGGAGGTTTCTGGGAACATCCCGATCAACTACACAATGGTTGTAACTTGTATTTATTTCACTATTTATCTGCACAGGAGCTCAGACACTTTTCAAGACATTGCTAGCTAATGTAAACACACAGAATCAGAAAAACTGCAGAACTATTTGGTTGGATTTCCATCTTTTTCTCATCCAGGGCACCTGCTCCCCTTTCCCTCCCTCCCCCAGTCTTCCCAGCTGTCTGTCTGTCTCATTTATGTCAATTAGAGATTCAATGCTGCCTGATTTAATTGGCCTGACTTTCCCCTCTAATAGAAACCCAAGTGCAGGCAGGGCAGGCAGCTCGGCAGCTCTCCTGCCTGTCCGGGGACGGAGTCTCTCTCAGGCTGGGGCTTGTTTGCAGAGCACAATAACCTGTTTGTTACCCTCCTCGCCGGAGAGGTTGGTGACCTCCTAACGGGGATGGGACCCGGGCAATGATGTCATTTGAAAGCTTGAGGGTATTTCTGAGCCGTTAAGGAATACGTGCGACCAGTCGCTCGCCTCAGGTTGGTTTTTCGTGTGCTGCAGAGGTCAAGATTTGCTGCCCAAGCCAGCGCTTCCTCCTGCCAGGAGGCTGACTCCACGTGCGCCGAGGTCAGTACGCCACACAGCCTCCATCGGCCGCAGCCGCAGAGGGCTCGTCCTTCCTCTTGAGCCCCAGCAGTGTTTAACCACGAGCGAGGCTGACCGAGACCTGGGTTTCACAGGGTTTACACAAGTGCCTGACTCTCCCCGCTTTGGGCAGAAAACCTGGAAGAAAACCAGCTCAGATGAAATCTTTGCCATCCCTCCGCTCTCCCGCCGACAACTGAATCCCAGGAACCAGACCTGACCTACTTCTTCTCCCTGGCTCCTGGCTTGCATCTCCCTGACAGATTACACAGCCCTTCTTCAGCTCTCAGCAGAAATGTGAGTTTCCCGAATCGCTGGCCCACAGAGGCGTCAATATTAAACAGCAACAGTACCATCTAGTGACTTTGGCTTACAGAGAGCATCATTTAGAAGGAGAAGAGGAAATCTGTGAATCAGGGAGGCCAAGCAAGGTCCCAGATTTGCAGCTGAGATCCTATCTCTCGGTTCATTCGGATTTAGGAAACAAACCGTGCTGATGCTGCAACAGTTCTTCTTTTCGAGAGCTGTGCTGCGACGCTTCCTTGGGAGACTGTCCCATTTTTAGCCTAGTGACTCCTCGCTGAACCCAGCCCTGACCCACGCTCCCTCTGCTGGTAACCGACTAATTGATTTAATGTGTTCACAACTTCTTGCACACCCACTCGCACGCACAACAGCAAATCCTTGCAAAGGCATGAGACAAAATTCAGAGCCGTGGTGATTTCTCAGTCCCAACAAACGCGCACATTTTCCCGAGTGGTGAGCCACTGGTGAAATCCTGAATTGGGCATGTGAAATAAGCAGATAGAATTCCGTTTATTGCATCAAAAATAGGGCCAAAACTGAGCATAAAGGACTCTGCTCCATGCAGATCTGAAATTACACACTCTCCTTCACAGCTGAAGGGAGGAAATCAAATTAGAGCATTTCTTTCTCCATCAAAGGGCATTCATTAGTCCTGATACAGGCTTGTTACGCCTCGCCATCGTTTATCGTGCACAGGAGTTGTCCCTGTAAGAATTCCAGCTGACCGAGGCATCGTTTGGAGGTACCAGGTTAATGACGGGCTATGGCGTGTTCTGCGCTTGAGGTGGCAACTTCTTGCAGCTGTTCTGCGACACGCGTGTGCACATTACCTCTCTCCCCGTGAAAGAGGCCGTTCTCACGTGCACAAAACGCACCAGATTGAGGCAAGGCGACACAAACCTAACGCTGCAGAACTTGGGTGCTAAAGCGCCCTACCAAGCCTATTAAACGCCATTGGTAGAAGAAATTGCTTTGCTGGCTGATCAAATGTGTCCGCTCTGCGCTGTCAAGAGTGCAGCACTGCCCTAAGCCCACTCAGCCTTGCTCGTGGGCTGATGAGCGCCTGACAATTTTCTGGTTTCAAATTAAACAGAAAACTAAATTAGCAAATTAATTGTTTGCCGTGTTTTTCCTTGGTCGCCATCAGCTGTCTGCAGACCCACAGCCAATCCAGAGCCCCTCTCCGCAGTCCCGAGTAGAAGGTGGAGCCCTGCGCTGGGTCCTGCTATCTGCCAAGTGTCAGTCATGTTAATTTTAAATTACTTTTGTACAGCTTGGTGTCAAAACGATTAAAGCATGAAAAGAAAAACTGAACTAGAGGGAGGGAAGGGGGGGGGAGAGAGAATGAATAATTTACCTTGCATTTACAGCAAGGACACTTAGATTTCTTTAACTCCTCAACTCTGAGAAGCCTGAAACTTGCGTCTCCTTGGCTGTAGCCTGCTCGGGACCACGCCTGCGCAGGTGCTCCGGATCCTCGCAGTCTACAGGGAGGCAATAACTGCTCACAGCACAAAGCCATGATTTTTATCTCAGTTTCATCCCAGGTAAGACTTCTCTCCACGCTGCACTCACTGATTGTTGCAGTCGCCACCACAGACAAACCCACCCACCCACGTGCGGGCCTCTTCTCCCCTTCCCAGCGCTCCGCGCCCAGCTGGGCTTACTCCATAACCCGCACGTACTGTGCTAGATTATTACATACACAGAAAATATAGAAATGCATAATCAGATACAGCCTTGAAGGTGCAAGAATTCAAGTTTGAGGATTGCAGTGTAACATCCCTGTATCTCTCTGCATCTAGTTCACACCCCCAACCCACGTAAGTCGTGAAAATTTTGGGTTTGGGGCACAGACTGCTTTTATTTCTCTTCTTAACTCCATCCACAGCTTCTTTCTCTTTCCAGCTACCGAGTGGTATGATCAGTGGTCTTTGAAATATCATTCTAAATCTGTTTAGGCCAGAAGAACAGCAAAAAAGATTTGTAAGAGGGCAGCTTGACATCATCAGAAAATGTAAAACAAGTTTTGTGGCTTCTGGTGATGTTTAGTGTGTCTTCAGCTTATACATAAGGGCATCTTCCATTCGTTACAAAAAGGGTATAAATATTTCAAATTATTTTGACTTGAGGGACTGCAACTTGCAATGAGGTGCCTTCGCCAGACGATCACTAGTAGCGTGACAGAGCTGTTTGGGAAACAGGAGAGGCTAGATACTGGAGTGTAATATGTCCTGCAGGGTCTGTGTGGGCTTGAACTGATTTGTCAAATGTGAGCAAAGAAAACAACTCCACTAACGGGTGTTTTCTGAAAAATGAGCATGCTGTCTTGGCAATTTTTGCTCTGTCTCATGCTACCTTCTCGCTGCGTCTCTTCAGCAGCCACAGAAAGGAGACACCTGTACCTTCTACCTGCGTTTTACAAGGCTGGCCTCAGGACTCACACAGCCTTGCCAGATCCCAAACAGGTCATGCGACGGGTTGAAAAGTGTGCTTGAAATCTCCTCCTCCAAAAGTACTTGTCTGACTTCTCTAACGTGTTTGCTTTGCCTCGGTAATCTCCACCTCCCTTCGTCCCTGTGGCTATAGTTCCTGTGACCTGCAGCGTAGTCTCTGGTGGGAGGGTGGGGAGGCAAACACAGGCACCCTCGTTTGAGCCAGCGATGCCTCCTCTCTCTGCTCGCCCGCGTTTCTGCTGCCTGCGCTTGGAGCACGGAAATGGTGTGGGTTGGCACGGTTTAGCAGCTGTGACTGGACCGCAGTGTTGCACGGGCTTTCACTTAAGCATGCAGGCAAGGAAACATTTCTTTCATTAACAGTGGGATTCCCTTCACACAACAATGTTTCTTCAGCTGCTGATTCACAAATACATCATTTAACTGATTTTTTTTTTTTTCCCTTTCCCATTTGGGAAGCTCTTGTAAACTTCCCTCAGCCTCCGCTGGTAGCCTAGCAGGAGGCTTGAAAGATGGAGAGTGCCGTCTCGTGCAGTATATTTCAGTAATATCACTTCAGACGTACCATGTGGGAGTACCGAGTATCAAGTACTCCGGTCTGATAACCACAGCTTTCCCTGTTTAATATGCGCTTAGCGCTAGAGCAGCAGCTATATAAAACTAACACCTTTTTTACTACATTCTGCTAGTCTGGATTCAGAGCGATCTCTTCTCACTTGAGTGACTTTAAAAATAAAAACTGTTGTCAGCTGGAACATTAAAAATACAGGTGTAAATACTACAGCGGACCTGGTAATTATTTAAAATAAAGCACAGTTCTCAACCAGATTATCTTTTTTTCCCCCTAACCAAGCAGGACTGCCCTTCTGCCTGGTGCTGGGGAAGCAATGGAACAGCAGGAGAGGGATTTGTATTGGATGTGTTATCAGCGATCCTGTTAAATCACTTCCAACTGCAAAATCTTCATGTATCAGTTATGAAATGGTTTCAAATTCTAAATTGTCTGCCAGCCTGGCAATTAACGTCATTAACTGCACAAAATTCAGCCAGAATAATTGGTTTATACTTAATCGCAGAACCTGAGACTTGTCAAGGTGTATCCTTACCTCTCGGGCAGCCGTGCTGAGGAGCCCTGTGTGGGGCTGCGGGCGCGGGAGGCACGTTGTCGCTCACACGGCTCTCAGGATCACTGCAAACGGTCGAGTGGTTAATATTAAAGTGGCCAACACTGGAGTGGGTGCCATAAAAACAAGAGGACAGACAATAACTTGCTCAGACTAGAGCACACTAAAAGGACATTTAGGAATAAACCACTTTTCCTCAATTAAGAGTTCATGAAATCAGGGAGCGGTGAGGTTTGTTTTTTTTCCTCTCCAACGCTTGAATTTCCTGCAGTTGGATGAGAAGAATTTGAGTTCTTTGTTTTAATGTGTTGGAGGTTTTTTTAAGGCTTTTGATAATCCTCCCATGATAATTTAAACTATCTACCAGGCAACGTGAAGCTTTTCAGTCCCGACTATTGAATCAGCTCTTTGTTGGTAGACACTTTATCCCCTTGAAGTATCCAGGATGATTTATTCTTATGGGACATGTAGACAAAGTGACATTTTCCTATCTCCTGCAATCTAAACACAAGATTGCAATTACTCCAAAACAACTAGCATCAGAATGTGGTGCGCTATCGGCTTTTCAATAGCGGCTGCTTATTAGCTTTCCCCAGAACCTGCTTTTTTATTGAGGAAAAAAAAAAAGGATCTAGAAACAATCGATTCTCAGCCAAAGTTTTTTGAAGGAGTTGTTCTTAATTTGCTGAGTTGCTCCAAAGAAAGCTGTCTGTGTGTAAATTCGCAGATCTTCTGATGAGTAATCAGCGAGCTTTTGTGGTTTAATAGTTTGATGGTAGAAGGGAATCAGCGCAAGACTGACAGAATAAATACATATATTTACAAGACATTCTGTAAAGATTGGAGTACAAAGACCAAAATAACAAAGGTGCAACAAAGAGAGCAACTAACTAAAAGATACTAAAAGTGAGCTGAGAACTAAAACAGAGCACGGATCATCTTTAATTGACCGGTGCTGGAGGAACGTAAAGCTGATGATAGATGTTTCTTTGTGCTCAAGAGCTGGAGGCTGCTCTTTCCAGCATACTCTGAACTACATAATTTAGAGCTAAAACCGATGAATGAGACAGCAACTTCGACGAGATTGGGAGGTCGAGGACAACCTTCACCCTCAATTTACAGCTGGATTTTAGAGTTGTAAATGAAGCCACGTAGAGATTTAGGAACGGCGTTAAGGAAATGGAAGCGTATGAAAGGTGCCGGGTATCTAGAGTCAGGAAATTTCTATGGAAATGCTTGGTTGCTAACAGGATTTACGGGTCCCTATTTGCCATAATGGATCTTTCCACTTAATTTCATTACATGTTGCCTGCTTTTCCAGAGTAGTCCCAGCATCGCCGAAAGTCATGGATTCAGTGGAGAAAGGGGGGG
>Ga0065711_1036257_pt1 | contig 21236 bp, 10 predicted proteins | sample Hoacrofraction12_FD_59098 | JGI IMG/M metagenome (GOLD analysis project Ga0065711, IMG submission 59098) | Hoatzin crop microbial communities from Cojedes, Venezuela - Epithelial fraction 12 v2 (version 2) | ecosystem: Host-associated > Birds > Digestive system > Esophagus > Crop | place...
AGCCTTTGGGTGTATCCACCACTCCTCCCAGTTTGGTGTCATCAGCAAACTTGCTGAGGGTACACTCTAACTCTTCATCCAGGTCATTGATGAAGAAGTTAAACAAGACTGGGCCCAGTACTGACCCCTGGGGGACACCACTTCTTACCAGCCTCCAACTAGACTCAGTGCTGCTGATGACAGCCCTCTGAGTTTGGCCATTCTGCCATTTCTCAATCCACCTCACTGACCACTCATCCAGCCCACACTTCCTGAGCTTCCCTAGGAGGATGTTATGGGAGACAGTACTGAAAGCCTTGCTGAAGTCGAGAATCAGTTCTTATAACACACATGGTCATCTTAAAAAAGGCAAAATTCTACGAAACAGTATTGGAAGGGCAGTGTACCCAAGATGGAAACATCTCTAAGATTGCGTATTGATTTTCTACCCTGTGCAAGTAATCCCCACTTGCAGTACATATAGATGCCAGTATCTTTGGAAAATCAAAACACACTAAAAATCTGCTGAGGATCTTCAGCTCTATCTTCACCACAAGCTCCCCCTAGTCTGATGTTAAGGTATAATTAGAACATATGATTTCTTTTGTCACACAAAGCCAAGCCGCAATAATGCACGGTAATGGGTACTTCCCTTGTTATTGTTACTGTGGGGCAGACAGCATATAGCACAGAAGCACCATGGTGAAAGAGTGCAACCCTAATTGCCTTGAAACTGGGTCTAGAGGGAGAAGTTTCCTGTCTAAATCTGCTCTGTTAATTATAGTCAAGAAAAATGAACGTGAACTTTGACCTGTGTTTGCAGACATAGCTTGAAGACAGCCCTTAGTCTGGCTCCAGTAACAACCTCCAGGCAGGTGGGTCTCAGCACTCATGATATCACCGCAAAAGCAGATCCTCCATGTGTACATTGAAAGAGGTGAAAAACTGCTGGCTGAACAAAGAGATTCTAAACAAAATCTGTAATGTGAACAGGGTGGGTGGAAACGCACAAAAGTAAAGATGGCAAACAGGCCTTGTGAAAGTATATTTGTCTAAGCATAGCTTGGAGAATAAGATTGTTTTATAATGAAGACACGAATTTGAAGGGAATCCAAGTTCGAACTCTGGCTCTTGTAGACACTTGTTTCTTATTTTTCATCAAGACACTGATTTGATCCTTCAGCAATAATAAAGACCTTTGAAGAGCTGGGTCCCAGGTGCCCTTCTTTCTGCAAGATGGAGAACTTGTAAGCTCTCTCTATACCTCTTTTTTTTTTTGCATGAGCCACTCCCCCGCAGCCTTGTAACAATATGAAGAACAGGTGAAATATGTAGACATAGCTATAGACTTTGCATTCATAACTTGTAAATAGAGCTTGCATAAAACTCTAGGCTCTGAAATAAAGAAAAAGTATGAATAATAATTTAGAGAATCCGTCAAATGTCTTAAAAGTTTAATTTCCTGGGGATATTTCAGCAGTAACAAAATTAGCTGAACCTTCTTGGATCCTTGGTAACTGTCAGGCCTAAAATACCAGGAGATAAGGCTGACTTATGTCAGATGTGAGATTATGCTGTCTGAATTTAGTAAGATGAATCCCTCCATTGGTATTGTCCCTCATTGATTTCTCAAACACAGACAAACCTTTCAGATATCAATGGTACCACTATAACGTGGTAAGACATGTAAACCAAGAAAATGGGGAAAACAAGGAAAACTATCCTCAGCAGTCTTCCCCCAGAAAAAATACCAGTGCAGCAGTGAAATTGTCACTGGAATTGTTCAGAAGGATCTTGGGATATGGAAAGACTTTTATAAAGGAGCGTTTTTACACAGGTCAATTCATCCACTGCAGCCTTTCACAAACCCCATTTAGTTTTCCTTCTAAGCCTGGTGCAAGGCAACGTAGCCAAGGCTGCATGATTAGACTTTGAGTGTGAAGGACAGTAAGCTTTTCATTAAGGATGGTTTTCGAAAGCATCCAATTTCAAATGTGTTGTTGAGCCTCCTAGACACATCTAAAATGCTTACAACTTCTGTAGGATCATGCATTATTGATTATTTGATTCCAGCCAGAAACAACAAATGAATGTGCTAAATTAAAATGAGGGTCTGCCCTAAAAGTCTTCAGCTTTTAGTAGGAGGGTCTGATAATTTTGTCTTCAGCCTCTAAAAGCTAATTATTATTCAGTTCCAAAACTCTGAATGCTGACAAAGTCTGACCATTATTTGTCAAAGCACTGCATTAAATACGTCTGACTGTGGAACAAGATTTTGAAAAAAATTTCAGCCAGGATGGGATTACTGATGTCTCGTCTGTTACTACAGGTAACTGAGTACAGTAATCAACACTAGTGATGAGATGACAAGGGGAAACATCCAGAAGTGGATCTCTGTTTCAGTAATAGTTTCTCTGAATACGGCTGTGTAAAAAATTGGAGTAAAGGGAATGTTCAGCTTCCAGGTTTCCAGGTTATGTTAGTCACACTGGCATTAATAACACTTAGAAACGAAATGGCTTCTTGCAAAAATCCAGATTTACCTTTGGTAAAGATGATAAATTTTTTATTGATGTAGGCACTGAACATAATCAAGAATAACCTCTGTTTATCGCATGAGAAGCCCACAAAGTATCCAGTACCTGCTTTTTCTGGGTTAGGGAACAAAAGGATCATACAGCCACAAGCATGGTGGAATTTCCATTACAGCAGACCAGAAACCCATGTTTTCTCATCTCAACATGAAATAAAAAATGAACACATGCCTTGGAATTATGAAACTGTAGTTGAATTTCCAAGAAAGCTTACCAGCTGTGATTGAGCCAAATGCCTCAAGCCAGGAATCCTGGTGTGCGCGCATTTGATGAGGAGAGAGAGTTTGGGATGCTTGTGGCAAGGAATGTCTTCAGGCTCAGAGAGGTCAGAGAGGCTGCTCAGAGAGTGGGACAGGCTACTGTGCTGGTGAAAACCATGTGGAACTGGGTCTTCTGCCAAAGATACTACAGCAAAAAACAGTCAGAGATGCATGTTTCACTGAACAAAACAAGACCTCCTTGACATTTCATGCATTCAGAACTGGCTGTTATTGATGAGCTCTAGCATAGTCAGGCAATTAAGAATCCCAAGAAAGAGAATTATGAAGAAAAGGCCCCAAAACTGAAAGATGGTTGTGAAATGAAAACTAATCTTCAAGGGAAAGCCAGGGTTAGAAATGTGTCTTTCAGCTGTGTTTTCTTCAGTCCTTTGTCCCTTCCTTAGCTCCTTCTCTGTCTCAGGCATGGACACTTAGACACAGCTGTGAACACAGCTCAAAGGAAAAATAACGCTTCATATTAAAAAAAAGATACGAAGAGGGAAAAACCAAAGCCTAATACACTTGTCACTGCAAACTTTTATTCAAAATGTATTCAAAACTCTGTTTTCAGGATGGGTGAAGGCAGAGCAAAGTGGAGACAGCTAACATGTTGACTGACATGTGGGTACCCTTACAGCAGATGGGACTGTTAGCATTTCACTTTCATAGTTCACCCCAGGAGAGAGCCACTCTGAACTGCGAAGTCCCCTGCTCACACTGGCATTTTAAGATCTCAGTGTGGGATTCCTCTGGCTATGCTCTCACAGGCATCCCCTAACAGATGACAATCAGTCAGCAGACTTCTAAGCCATGAAGCATCTCTTCCATGAGGTGCATCAGCCCTGGGAGAAGCCATTAGGTCACGCCCAAGACTGCTCTGCCTCGCATGCAGACGAACGTGTCCAGCCGGAGTCACATCCTCCACCAGCACCTGCGGGTGGTCGCTCCCTTCAAAAGGCTCCAGGAAAACCTACTCTCAACATCTGGCAATTTATGAGGAAAAAAGAGAGATGTTACTAGTAAATGTTAGAAAATTGAGCCGTTTTCTGGAGTTACTCATGTCTTTCCATTATCTACAGCAGCTACACCTGTAGGAGTGAATTAAATAAAGCTGGGACCAGTCTCTAGCCCTGAGTGTGTATATGGGGTGTCTGCACCCAGGCGCTGGCCAGAGGAGGAGGAGGAGGAGGGCAGGAGGGGCTGCCGGCCCGGAGCAGGGCTCCCCAGAAGCCCTGGAGAGAGCCCGCTGGAGCAGAGGTCCAGCAACATCTGTAATGTCTTCCCTAGATCTGAGCTCAGAAAAAAAACATTTGGCCAGCACTTTTTTTTTGTTTTCACACCATTGATGTAGAGATGAGTGTCAAGTTCCTAAAAGTCGAGGGAGGTTCTCCTTCCCCTCTACACTGCCCTAGTGAGGCCTCATCTGGAGTACAAAGGCAAATGCAGGGTCCTGCACATGGGGAGGAACAACCCCATGCATCAGTACCGGCTTGGGGCGGACATACTGGAGAGCAGCTCTGCGGAGAGGGACGTGGGTGTCCTAGTGGACGACAGGTTAACCATGAGCCAGTAGTGTGCCCTGGCTGTCAAGAAGGCCAATGGCATTCTGGGATGCATTAAGAGGAGTGTGGCCAGCAGGTCGAGGGTGGTTCTCCTTCCCCTCTACACTGCCCTAGTAAGGCCCCACCTGGAGTACTCTGTCCAGTTCTGGGCTCCCCAGTTCAAGAAAGATGAAGAGCTACTGGAGAGAGTCCAGCGGAGGGCTATGAGGATGGTGAGGGGGCTGGAATATGTCTCCTACGAGGAGAGGCTGAGGGAGCTGGGCTTGTTCAGCCTGAAGAAGAGAAGGCTGTGAGGGCACCTAATAAATGCTTATAAATACCTGAAGGGTGGGTGTCAGGAGGATGGGGCCAAGCTCTTTTCAGTGGTGCCCAGTGACAGGACAAGGGGCAATGGGCACAAACTGAAGCACAGATAGTTCCATCTGAACGTGAGGAAGAGCTTGTTCACTCTGAGGGTGACGGAGCCCTGGAACAGGCTGCCCAGAGAGGTTGTGGAGTCTCCTTCTCTGGAGATATTCAAGACCCACCTGAACAAGGTCCTGTGCAGCCTGCTGTAGGTGACACTGCTTCAGCAGGGGAGTTGGACTAGATGACCCACTGAGGTCCCTTCCAATCCCGAACATTCTGTGATTTTATAAGTGAAATATTTTAGCCCCATTATCAGATCCCAGAGGGATGCAACATCCAAAGTTCAAGAGCAGGACATCGATGGGATGACAGAATTCATCCTTGCACTTGTTTATACCCCACTTCAGTGTTTTTTTGAAGAACTCTTTCATGTATTGTTTCTACTCTGGCCTTTTGCAAGGTTGGTATTTTCATTAAAGGATCCATGATATTTGTCTTTCTTCAAAAGGCAGCTTTTGAGGTCACGTGATTTTGCAAGGATTTGCCTGTTATTTTTGAATAAAAGTACATTTCTAACCCTCATGATTTGGTTGAAAAGGCAAATCTATTAGTTATAGATGTGTATGGCAAAGGAAAACAGCCCCAAATTCTGAATGCGGAGCAGTATTAATGTTGGCTTTGTCCTGTGGTTTTTGCATCAGTGGTGAAACTGGGATTGCTGGTGAAGAACTACCAGAAAAAGAATCTTTTTACTGTAATGTGCTTGTCCTCCATGCTGTGCCTGAGATATTGCGTTATTAAAGAACATCATTTGGAGCATGGACAGCAATGCAGATTGGAGTCATATCTGTTTTTATTTTCTGGGTATATATGACATTTAGCTGTGAGTAATTTTATTCCTGGCTCCTGAGCAAATTATTGTGATTAGTAAATATTCAGAAATAAGATTTGTGAGATCCTATCTAGGATTTTATAGGGGAAATTCATATTCAACACGCAGTAAAAAAGAAAAAAAAAACAGAAAAGCTCTTCTAGAACAGTATGTCCATGGTGTTATAATTAGTCACAGATGAGTAACTTGCCCAAATAAATTCAAACCCAAGAACAATAAAACCTCTCCATCCCATTCCTCATAAACAATGACGCAGAACCAAAAATAAAAAGAGGACACAAAAGGTTTGCCTTTAACTGGTCTCATCATGAGAAAAAATGTTAAAATACAAGGCTGATTAGATCCTTTCGTGGTTTCAATCTGTGATGGACTTCTCATCCCATGACTGGGCTTGCAGTTTTGCTATATTTCTGTGTCCTTTATTTTGGAAGACATCAGGTGTTTTAGTCCCAGTAAACCCCCACAGTTTTGTCTCAGAAATGAAAGCTGGCAACACAGGTTCTACTTTTGAACCCCAAGTCTGCATTTCATCTCACGACGAAAGCCTCTCTTAGCAATCATGTAGCAGGGGCTCAGCTGAGTACAAAAACGCTGCCTGCCTTCCCGGCCTGGCTAAACTTTTCCTAATGATCCATAGGTTAATTTTTTATTATATCCTGCCCTAAGGGAAGAGACGATCTAAATCTCAGAACGCAAAATATTTCAGCACCGCAGGCTTTGTTGTGTGCTCATGCTGCTCACGCTGCAGGGAAAGAGGGCATCCTGTGTGAGAAGCAGCTGTTAACTGTTTAAATATGACAACTTACATAAAAGTTACACTCCACACATCAATGTTTAGCCAACACGTCCTCTACTTCACTGTAACAGACATTCCATCATCTCACCAAGCATCCCAACCAGTGCTTTTATTACATTTTTTTTAAGGAAGAAAGAGAAGGAAATATTTTGTAATCGTGGAAGGACAGTTAGCTGTGGAAGGGGGACATAAATTATCTGCACCGCTGCAGAATAGTCTCAGTTTTTTGTCTTGTGAGACATCTGTGATACATATATGGAGTGATAATGAACACATTCATTCCTGGCAAACCTACATCTTTTTGTCTTATGTCTTGTAAAAATGTGAGCCTCAACTGCCATGAAATAACACTGGCTAATGAAATAACGTGAGGTCTTAATAAAGTATGACCCTCCGGATTTTTTAGTGTCTGTGCTAACTTGCAGGCATTCATCAGGATTAGGAACAGCAAGCTAGATTCGGACTTGTTTGTACAGCTACAGTTTTAGTGTTAAAATAGGGAAATGGGTTTAACCATACCATGGTCATATTTAAAGTTTAGTTGCTAGCACAAAAGCTGGTCCAGTTTTGACCCATGCCAACCAACACTCCCCTTCAGGTGTTAGAAGCAGCCTGTCGATGGCCTAGGATCAGGCTAGTTTATCAGCCTAAGAAAAGAAATCCGCATTAAAGTTCTGGGCTGTTGACACTCATCATAGTCAGTCTAAGGCATATCTAGGTAACTATATGCTATAAGTTTGTCACTTGCCATAGGCACAGCTTACAAATCCCTTCCAAACTGAAATTAATTTCTAGACTCAGTAGGACTGTGCTAGGCAAAGCCATTCATTGAGGAAGTTGCCAGAGCCAAGATATGACAAACTAGATTATAATAACTTTACTATTTTGTGTTCGCTAAGGGCACAATCTTCTCCTAGCAAAATGTGTTCTCCCTGTACAAAGATGCTCCTGGTTTTGAGAAGCCTCACAGATTTAATAGTTTTTCCTTGAGCAGAGTCTGTGTATGGCTCTGCAGCTTGTCTGAACGTGCTTTGGATTTGAGTGATCTGGATGGAGAAGGGTTAATCTTCTGCCTCTGTCTTAATCATGCTGCAACACACGGGAAAAGAAAAACACTATCCCTGTAATAATAAATACAATTGTCAATAAAAATCAACATAGCACTGAAACAGCTTTACAAAGCCAAACATTGTTCACGTTTAGACTATATTAAACTTGCTGTAAACTTGGGTCATTACTGAAGAACTGTGTGTGAGGTAAAAAGTAATTTACAATATGAGCAGCAGGACCTTAACAGATAAATTGCAGTCTTGGAGCGGACCAGATGAATCGGGCACCGAGAAGGATGGCAACAGTGAAGCTTCAGCTTGTCTTCAACTGATCTGCTGTGCTTTTATGGAACACATCATTCGTCAGAGCAATGCCCAAAGTCAGGCAGGTAGCTGTTGGAATCACTCTGCATGACCGTGCTGCACCTCTGCATGATGTCCTAGGACTCCCTCCAGAACAGTGTTACAAGCTGTAGTGAACCTGCATTGGAAGTTCAAGGCAGGCCATACTTTTGCATGAAGGTGGTTAGTTGTATGAGCTGACATGTTTTAGTCTCCAAAAAATACATAAATTTATATAGATATTCTTTAAACACTTTTTTTGACAATATCTTCCACAGGAAGGCATGTTGTTGTTGCAGGACCTGGAGTAGAACCCCATGTGCTGGATGAGTGTTTTGGTTTGGCCTGGATAAATGCCAGGTGCCCACCAAAGCCACTCTATCACTCCCCTCCTCAGCTGGACAGGGGAGAGGAAATATGAAGAAAGGCTTGTGGGACGAGACAAGGACAGGGAGAGATCACTCACCAACTACCATCACAGAAAAAACAGATTGAACTTGGGGAAAAAAGGGAGTTCAATTTATCACCAATCAGAGTAGAGTAGTGAGAAATGAAACCAGATCTTAAAACACCTTACAACCACTCCTCCCTTCTTCCCGGGCCCAACTTCCATCCTGTTTCTCTACCTCCTCCCTCCCCTCCGAGCGGCGCAGGGGGACAGGTAATGGAGGTTATGATCAGTTCATCACACGTCTCTGCCATTCCTTCCTCCTCAGGGGGAGGACTCCTCACACTCTGCCCCTGCTCCAGCATGAGGTCCCTCTCACGGGAGACAGTGCTCCACAAACGTCTCCAATGTGAGTCCTTCCCACGGGCTGCAGCTCTTCACAAACTGCCCCAGTGTGGGTCCTTCCCATGGGGTGCAGTCCTTCAGGAACAGGCTGCTCCAGCATGGGTCCCCCATGGGGTCACAAGCCCTGCCAGCAAACCTGCTCCAGTATGGGCTCCTCTCTCCATGGGTCCACAGGTCCTGGCAGGAGCCTGCTCCAGCGTGGGCTCTCCATGGGGTCACAACCTCCTTCAGGCATCCACCTGCTCTGGTGTGGGGTCCCTTCCATGGGCTACAGGTGGATATCTGCTCCACTGTGGATCTCCATGGACTGCAGGGGGACAGCCTGACTCACCACTGTCTTCATCACGAGCTGCAAGGGAAGACTCTCTCCTCTGGTGTTTCGAGCACCTCCTCCCCCCTCCTTCTTCACTGATCTTGGTTTCTGCAGAGTTGTTTCTCTCACATAGTCTCACTCCTCTCTCTTCACGGTCATTTTCCTGCATTTTTTTTCTTCCCCTTCTTAAATATGTTTTCCCAGATGTGCTACCGCCGTTGCTGATTGGCTTGGCCTTGGGCAGCGGTGGGTCCATCCTACAGCCAGCTAGCACTGATTTTATCAGACATGAGGGAAGCTTCTCGCAGCTTCTCACAGAAGCTATAGCCCCCTCGCTACCAAAACCTTGCCACGCAAACCCATAACAATGCTGGAAAAAATATGACTCTTCAGACAGGGTAGGGTATAAAATATTCCAGACCTCGTTACTGATACGAGCTAGCATCCTATGAAACCAATGCACATGAGCTAATGAAGACCCTATGCTCTGTGTGAGTTTAAAGACCATGTGAATATCATACCCTGCTGCCAAGATTTGTGTTTGGGCACTTGGCCAGCTGAGCTAGTGTGGGTGCAGCATCTCTTGCTACCTAGTGAATCTTTCTTCAGTGCTCCCTATTGCACAAAGGCCAACATTTACCAGTTAAAGATCTGCTGCCTGGAGACATATGCCCAAACGTATTTTATTTAGTTTACTTAATTAACTGAAGATCCACAGGCAGGAAAACAGCTGGCAAAGGTTCCCTCAACTTTGAAAGAAGAAAGTCACCTGGGTAATCCTCATTAATGTAGGATGAACTTCCTTCTGAAAGTTTCTACTCCCTCTTTTTTTCTTTCTCTGTCTTACTTATCCTTTGACAATATAGGAAGCCCAGACTCAAAACCAGTTGGGCTAAATCCAGACCTAGGTGATTGTCCAAAGTCACCTAGAAACCTTGTGAGATAACCCTGTCTCCTAAGACCTTTATTTGATGCTTTATCTTTTAATATTACGATGATAGAAGTAAAAAAAACAAAGCAGTAGTCTTCAACAATTTTGCTATTAACATTGCCATATTTAGGCTGCTCTTGAATTATTTGAATCTTATTGTAAAAAAACAGATTCTACTGCCAAGATTGCAGTATTTGAGTAACTTTAATCATCACTCAGAAACCCACAGAAATAAAAAGTTCAAGAACTAAGACAAAATCCTTTCCAATCCACCCAGACTGCCTGGGTGTAGAAGCACTCTTCAGTCCCTGAGAGACCCCACTGTAAGCACAGTGTGAGACATATGCTGTGAGAGTTAAGCAATCTGGAGTGAATCAGAGGTAAACTGGAATCCGTAATTAAGCATTTTCATTACTGTCATGGGTTTCAGCCAGGCCTGCAATGTTATTTAAACATAAGGTTTGTGGGTTTGATTCCGTGACATTTTTCCACGGGAAATGATGGTATTCAAGAACAGAGGATGCTTCTTGCAGTGTGTAAAGAAAATGATGTATCTCAAATAGCATTCCCATTACACACTGTGATAATAACAGTCATTTATTTCTGGAGGGTTGCTGGGGATTCCAGGGTTCTTTCACCATTTATGGATATTGGTATGTTCTACAGTACTGGGAGGCTGCTTAGTGAAAAATTAAGTGGGTTATCTGCATGTGTTAAGCATGGATTAAGACATATCGCTTGGATATTTCCACTTAAAAAATGTGTACTCTGAATGTTTTAGGAGGAACAGAAATGTAAAATCTGTTTCTTAAACCTAGAGGACTGAACACAGAGGAGTCATGTGGAGACTTTATAAGCCACATAGCCAAGGTAAAGACACTTCAGGCTGCATTTATATTGTTAAATTTATGTGTTATAGCCATTCAGGGAGTCAGTATAGGCCCACAGCCAAATGGTGTAGAAAGTTTTTATCCACATCATTCAGTGCTGGCACATTCTAGTTGTCACACTATATAGCATTTGGCACTGGTGCCCTGTGCCTCTAAGATATTATTATCCATTTATCTGCATTATTTTTGTTTCATTTGTCCAAAACAGCTTGTTGACCACTCTGTGGACCAGGGGTGTTCTGATGGCATGGACCATCAAAATTCATGACATGCGTTGGAGGACTGTTCGTGTTGGAGGATGCGGTGTGGGGGTTGGAACCACATACACTGTGGTCTCACTCATTCTATTTATTGGGAAGGGCCCTTAAGCTGAACTATTCCCCATGACAGTTTTTGTGTTGGATGAAGTGACAGTTCACTCCAGAAGACTTAGTCAAAGTGAAAGATCAAGGGAGTAGACTTGAAAATATATTTTGGGTGATGTTATCTGACAGTGTGAATATATCACCCAATGTTTGCTAAGGAAGAGTGGAAACAGGCATGTACATCACTCAGAGATTAGGGTCAGCCAATAGATCATGCTGACTTTTGCTGGTGCCATTCATATTTTGCATCCTGCTAGCTGAAACCATCAAAACAAGATAATAAATGTGGAATTAAAAAGTGCCCTCAGCAAAAAAAAAAAAATAAATATAGACACAGACACAGCACTTTGAGTTGATGACATGTTGTTTGCAACTTTTCAATAGAATTTCTAATAAAACTTATTTTCCAGCATCTTTGGAACAAGACCCATTTAAAAATAATGCCGAAGACAGTCAGGAAATACAGCTATGAGTTTAAGTTTCCTATACAAATGTTCAATCTGTTATTCATTTGAATAACTACAGAAATCACATTTCTAACAGTTTCCTAAAAAGTGTTCCAGGGTAGAAGAGCACAGCTGGTGTCACTCAGCCCTCAAAAGATCAGCCAGTGACTGCTTTACAGAAAAGAGCATGCCCTGCCAGGAGTAATCCCATCATCAGTAAAGGAATCCTCCACAGATATCAGTAGCTTTCAGGGGGTAAATTATGTTCCCCCCCTCTGGTCCCTGTGTCTCCTGCATTGCCTTCACAGCTGGTAGGTCACAACATGCTTAGCAACAGCCATGATGGTGATGCAGCGTAAGAATTGAGCAATACAAATATTTACCTTGACCTTGTCATAACATGGGCAGAGATATAGAGATACTTGTCAGACTTCCTGAATTATTCTAATCTTTTTAAGAAATGCAAGAAGAGCCTTGCTGTCTGTTGGCCTTTGAAATTTCACTGCAAGGAATTCTCGGGTCTAGAGGTTCACCTTTTTTTTTTGCTGTGTGGAATTTCAGACGCATTCATTAGAGCTGCATTTAGTCATAAAAATCAACATTTTTCCATCACGGGTGATTTTCAAGAAAACTCCATGAGCCTGCTACAATGTTGGAGCATGAATGTGTGGCTACCTATATTCGTGCTCTACATAGCAGGGCCCCTGCCAGTAAAGAGACACCGATGGTGGTTCAGAGATATAAAAGCAGGAGGCAAAAAGCGAAAGACAAGATCTCTCTGTAAACTCACCTGTGCCTACCACATCAGGCTCAGCAGTTCAGCGCTTCTCAACACCTGGCTGGCTGTGGCTGACAGACGCTTCCTGCGAGTGGTTAATATTAGCTCTATGCTCTCTGCTGCGGCGTTCAAGACATGGTTCAAGCTGTGTTGCTGGCACATAGTGAGAAGACTGATGCAATACATTGTGGGATGCTTCGCTTACCACAGAAAAGGAGAAATCCATGGAAGCACTGTATTAAAAAAGCAAGCAAATAAACAGCAATGTATGAATAGAAAGCTACTTCTTCCCTCAGTAAATACAGCTGAATCCATGGGAAACAACATATTAAAGAAAGCAGCAAATAAACAAGAGGAAATATGCAGAAGAAAACTATTTCATTGCATAGCAACTCTTCAAAGAGTCAGGAACACCAGATTTATGATTGCATCTGCAACCTCCGTGGAACTCTTCTTGGGCATAGACATTTACTATAAAATTTATTTATTGTTATCTGTTCATATTCAAAGCACAAGTAAAGAGAAAAGGTTGACCATGGTCACAAAGCCAGGCAGTGACAGAGGTCAGCCAACGCGTTAATTCTCCTGATAATTGAACTGATGCCCTGCATACTGCTGTGATGCCCTCAGGTAGATGCTTTAACAAAATCACCAATAGATTACTCACACTGATTTTTTTTTTTTTTTTGATGCTCACGACTATCTTGTCTGTATGCTGGGACCTTACTGCTGGAGTTTCAAACTCTTTTTAACACTTGTTTAGCATTGCCTGTAGTGCAGTTTGGTTTGCCTATAAGCTTGTGTCTTGCAACCAAAAAATGCACTAAAATGCTCTAAGAGAAAGAAAAGTAAAAGACATCAGGAAGTACAATTGGCCTTTACTTACGAATAATGTGTCAGATCATCAGAAAACTAAAAAACCCACACCAGTTTGAGTTAAAAGTGCAATTGGAAGTAAAGGCAATGAGTGGAAACAATTTAAAAATAAGAAAGTGTAACAGATGAGAAGGTTGGAAATATGTTTTTTGATTTGTCTCTAATTAGGTGGTTAATAATGGAAACTGAAGACATCAGACTTTATCCAGAGCTGAACAAGCCAAAGACAGGAAGAGAGGATTTTTTTCTAAGTCTATCAGGAACAAATTAAATGCTACTAACAATAAAGGTAGCACGCTTCTAGTCTGTATTTGGGAGCAAGCAGGATGATACATTAAGATCACATGAGGATGATAAATTACTTGCTGAGTCTTTAGTGGTTCAGAGAACATGAAACAACTCTTTTTGAAATGAACAGGACTGGATAACTTTGACTCAGACATCTTAAAGTGAAGCTGATGTGGTCTCTGGTTCCCTGAGGTTTGCTTTTAATCTCACAATACCGGAGAAATTACAGATGCCTGCAAAAATGTTAATTCTCTGCCAATATTTGCTGAGGACAAACAAGACAATGCAAAGATAGGCTGCAGGCCAACCCACCGTTTGTATAAAAAACGGATATTTTCATAAATCAACAGTGAGGTTAAAGGCTGGGACTACAATTAATGACTGTTAATGACATGTTAATATGAAAATAGCTCTTATCTAACAAACCTGATATTTTGCATACATCAGTAAATGGAAACATTACAGAGACTGCATAGCTTGAACATACTGTAGTCGTTTTAGGCTTTTAGTACCACCTGATATTCTAAATAAAATAAAATAAAATATGCCCTGTACAACACTGAAGAATGTTTTTAATGAATTAAAGAACCACTTAATTGACAAGTATCCATTTTTTTTTTCAGTGAGCAGATTTGATCAAGCAATAGATCTTCTAGTGGATTTCACAGATATTGGTCCAAAACCTTCCAAGTTTTTCTCAGCAACTTTGGGGTTGAATCTAGCATTCCCCAATGGGATAAAGATTGGCAGACTAATAAATTATCTTGTGACTAAGCAGTAATATAAAGATGATGAAAAGTTTTGTAAATTGGGCCCATCCAAAGTAAATGCAACTGAATAAAGGTGACACCTGCATCCTAGGAGCACAGATCAAAGCAGACCTAAAGATGATATTGGATGCACAGGTGAATTTTAACCTTCAGAATGATGCTGGGGAAAATGACATCACAGATGTGGTCATCAGACATACACAGAGGAGGAGAGTGAGTAAGAGAAATGATGAGATTTTTACGGGGGTTTGTAGCTGTGGTGTTGTATGGCATCTTAACCTGATAGCCATGTTTTCAAAGGGATGTTAAAAAATTGTACAGGAAGCAGAGAAAAGCCATAGAAAAAAACTAAAGGGCTGCAAGAAAATATCTCACAATGAAAGATTTGGCTTCTGTAAGTTACTAGATAAGAAGTATGAGGTGCCTCTTGAAGGCATGACGAAACTACAAAGTAAGAACAGTTGCACAGGTAAGAGTGACTAAAAATGAGACAAGCTTAAGGCAGACGTAAGGTTTACCAGTGTCTTCACAGGGAGGCTGGTAAGATCACCAGAACAAATCAGCAAGAAGAGTGGAGGCAGCTCAGTCTCCTGCTGTTTCCAGCCATGGTTGGATGCTTTTCAAGATACTCCTTTAGCATGATCTGATTGTAGTCGACTGGGTGATATTCTGTGACTTGAGATTCACAGGAAACAAGAAAGGTGGTCTTAAATTCTATAAGAATGGCCCTGCTTTGAGCTGCTGGTAGTGCACAAGGTATATCTGTAAGTTACTTTAGAGAGATTTAAATAATTACATTACATTAATATAGAATCATAGAACAGAAACATAGAATAGTTTGGAATGGAAGAGACATTTAAAGGTCATCCAGTCCAACCCCCTGCAATGAGCAGGGACATCTTCAACTTGATCAGGTTTCTTAGAGCATCCAACCTGACCTTGAATATTTCCAGGAAGGGGGCATCTACCACCTCTCTGGGCAACCTGTGCCAGTGTTTAACCACTCTCGTTGCAAAAAATGTCTTCATCACAGCTAGTCTGAATCTACCCTTTTTCAGTTTAAGGCCATTACTCCTTGTCCTATCGCAACAGGCCCTGCTAAAAAGTCTGTCCACAACTTTGTTATAAGCCTCCTTGATGTACTGAAAGGCTGCAAGAAGGTGTCCCCGCAGCCTTCTCTTCTCCAGGCTGAACAACCCCAACTCTCTCAGTCTTTCCTCATGGGAGAGGTGGTCCAGCCCTCAGATCATTTTTGTGGCCCTGCTCTGGACTCTTTTCAACATGTCCATGTCTTTCCTGTGCTGAGGTCTCCAGAGCTGGATGCAGGACTCCTGGTAGGGTCTCAACAGAGCACAGTGGCAGAATCACCTTCCTTGACCTGTTGGTCAATATGTTTAGGCATATTGCAGTTTTTAATAAAGAATTATGAAGAAGGATATATGAGAGCTTCCCCATTTTTCTCTGTTCTTTTTGACCCCTTTCTCTTCCTTTAATGGTAGCAATCCAGCATGAAAAATATGGCTATTACCTCAGACCCTCATGTATGCATCTGACATTGCATATCCATCAGTGATGCATTTTCACCACATAGCAAATTTCCTACTGAAAAAAAACCCAAACCCTTGCAGTTCTGTTGAAGGGCGACTTCTGCAGGTTTCCATAGAAGTCAGTAGGTGGGTCTGACATCACACAGTGCACATCTCTACAAGGTGTCTATCCGTGACCAAACAAACTCAGGCTTCCTTTATGGTCAGTGAAGAACCAATTAGCATCCATCGGGCTGAGGGGGTGGCTCATGTCCTGAAGTACACAACTATAGGTGGGTGGATAAACCGAAACATAAACTCCACTGACTCAAATGGCTGTGATGGCAGCCCAGACAGCCAGCTCAGGTTTACCTCCTACAATGGCAAATATGACGAACTCCACCTTTTTTGGTCCTATAGATCATCCCTTAATGTTATTTTGAGGGTTTTCATGTGAGTGGCATATAGGGCCAAAATGAATACATTGCTTTGGCCTATGTTGCAGTTACTTTAATTTCATATGGTAAAGCAAACTAAATGTCTCTGCTTTTTTAGGATACAGCCAAGCAAATTACTTCGACACATGCATAAATGGCATGTGCAGGACTTCACATAGAAACTTTGGCCAGACTGGGGAAAGATGGGGTTTTAGTTCTGTTATCATACATCTGTCTTAGGTGAAAAGTTATTTTAAAAATTAAACCTTCTATCTTGATACAGCTCTACCTGTCAATGGTTTCTTTCACCTTTCTTCTCTCATCTGAACATGTAGTTAAGCAACAGTTCCCAGAATTCTTGCCAACTGCACATGACAGTGTGATGATGTAATGTAATTTCCCCTCCATGGTCCACATGTGCTAAGGCAGAGACTATGCAGATATGCCATAGTTATGGGATAATGACAGTATTTCCTAAAACAGAGCCATTTTTTACTGCTTGTGCTGGGCTTCATGTTATTACTGCATCCTTCAAACAGTATTTCCCTAACCTCATGATTAGTAGGGTGAATGTAAGGAAGCGCTGCAAGGAATTACTCAAGGTCAGAGTAATTTATACCAAAACTCCATCACATTTCATTCTGTTTATAAAGACAGAATATGGCAGTCACATCAACTAGGGTTGATTTTAGATCAATACATGCAACATGTCGGGGATATTCAGCTCTGCTAGATGTGCTCAGCCCTACTGGAGGGGCAGCTGTCAATGGGGCATCGTTCTCTCATAGCAGTGTAGCTGGAGGAAGGATTTACCTGGTTCCCAAGTGTGGGGTCACAATCTTATGTAGGATAGTAAGCCCAAAGTTTTGTGAGTCCTTGTACAAGTCCCAGCTATTACCAGGAGAAAGGAGTTCTGCTACTATTTCCAGTGCTGATTCCTGTCAGCCACTCTAGAGTAGGTAAGAAAATTGTACAGCAGACAGAAAGAATAGACTGAGGATTCGCTGTGCAAATCTCTTCTGAGATCTTGGTCATTCTGCATGTGCAGGTACAAATCAGTCTCCAGAAATATACTGTGTAAACACCTTCAATTTTAAAAAAGGCATAAGCACACCTTTTCAATTGTAACCTATCTCTAACCTTGAGCCCACCTCAGTGTCATCTCCTAAAATCCCTTTGAGCATTATGGCTGTGATTTTCAGGGTTATGCCTTTTGTGCAACAGAAACTGGTCTGTAAATGCCAGATTCCCTAGGGTAGTGCAACTCTTTTACGTTGCTATGGGGAAGCAGAGAAATTAACTGCTTTAGCTAGTTTTATAGCTGATTTGTGTCTCTGTGGCAGTACAAAGGGGTTTGATGAATTCTCTCTTGCAAAGCCTAGAGCATGCTAATGGTAGGTGTAAAAATATATATTCTCACCTGGGAGAAGACAGCAGAAACAGTCATGCCCAGAAACCTTTCAGAGACCCAGAACACACTGAGGGACACTAGGCTTAGCATTAGCTGGGGACACAGGGATATATATTTTATGGAGTTTTCCAAATAATTTGCCAAAAGTCTCACTTCCAGCTAAGAATTACTACAGAAATGCTGCTGGATGTGCAAGAACTAACATGTGTGGGGTTTAAAGGATTAGTTGTGGAAAAACTATATCATCAGGAGCTAGATTTGGGACTTATATGCCCTGTACAGCTCCTTGTTCCATGCTGTAATATATAAAAACAATTTCACATCATCTAGCCAGCCTGCAGCCCAAGATCATGGGAAGTTCATGTATATGAAACATCTGTTTTATCATTCATGACAATAACTCAAACAGCAGATAATTTACTCTAGCACTTTCTTCACCATGCTTCTCCACAGGCAAGTACAGTGGAAACAGCTATCCCTCAATAACTACTTGCATCTCACAGGAATGCTTACAGGGGAGATCGCAAAAGAAATGTAGGCTTTGGGCTTGCTGGTGAGGACGTGCTGCCATTTTCATTTTTTCTAGAGAAAAATTTTTAAGAAAAGCTGGGAGGAGATTCATGCATATTACTATGTGTCCGAGACCATTTGATACCCTATTCCTCTTCAGAATTCCCAAGCCCCAATTTTCAAAGAGAGCGTGTAATCAAGAGACATTGATAACTGAATACAGAGGGCTGGTACCTTTTGTCTTTTGATGGGACAACTCTTTCCTAGGCATCTGCTTCTCCAACCCAGAGCAACACTGAGGTTACTCTTCACTTTGCTCACAGAAGCAATGATCCTACAATATTTCTTTTTAGTAACATCATCTTAGTGAAAATGAGTTGATAAGGGATCTCAGTTCTCACCAGTCTCCAGATTGGAGATAAAATGCAGCCTGTGCTGGTAACGGCTGGCAATTGCATGCATCAGACAGATGATCTACAAAGACATGCAAGAAGTGGAAACTAGGTCAATTTACTAAAGATGCATATAAAAGAATTGCTGGAGCATGTAGGGACAAAACCATAAAGGCCAAAGCGCAAAAGGAAGTACAACTAGCAAGGGACATGAAAGGTAACAAAGAGCCTTCTATTAATATTTCAGCAGAGAGAAGAAGATGAAGGAGGAAGCTGGTCCTACCCTTAGTGAGAAGGGAAAGCTAATAATGCCTGGAGGGCTGAAGTAGTTAATGTCTTTCACATTTCAGCCTTCTCTAAAACTGCTATGAGCCAATGACTAATACACTAACATCAATGAGTGGGAAGGAGTAATTTGGTCTGCAATAATCAAAAGGCAGTCTAAAGAAGTTCTCTGAAAAGACAATTTTTTATGTTTAAATCAGAGAACTGGCTAGCCACTATCTTGAAGGGTATGTGAGACCTAAGAGAGAGAAGAGGGAAGAGACGAGTCTATCGATGTGGAGGAAAAGGAAGAGCTAGGGAATTATCAACCAGTCAGCACACTTTCAACACTTAGAAAAAAGTTGAAACAACTAGTGCAACAGATAATTTCTGAACACTTTGAAGATCAAAAGGAGCTTCGCAGCACCAAGCATATGTTGTTTAAAAACAAGTTATGATTAAAAGAACACCAGATTTGTGACAGATCATAGAATCATAGATCTCGAGGATACAGGAGACAGAGTACATCTCAAGAAGGTGATGAAGTTGCTGTGGTGTGATTTGATCTTCACTGTAGTAAGACTTTTGACACTATCTATCTCACATGAAATTTGCTGAAGTGAGATGGAAAACTAGCCCAGGTTAAATCCTCTGGTGTGGATGGCTATCTGGTAGGAGAGTTATCCTCAATGGGGATTATCCATGCTGCTCTCTTGCCTGGAGGAATAGCTGGGGTGGAGCTCTGGGATGTAGCCTGTGGTCTTTCAAAATCTTCCTGTCTTGGGCAGCAGCACATAGGAGCTATATCTGCTGATGATACAAGTGAAGGTTTGAAAAGAAAAGATCCCACAGAGATCCTCTGAAATAGTTTATAAAGGAGTTCAGGACAACAGTAGGCCTGAGGTTAGCTCAGGGTCCTCAGCTGTATCAACAACACTGATACTTGTTTTTTTTTCTCCAAGGATGAAGGAACAGGACTGACATGCATTTGCCATAGGAAAACTAACACAGAGGAAATAACAGAGAGGCAGAGAAGTAAAGCCCTGCAGGTTACTGGTTCTGCCAGGGCATATCTGAGAGTGGTTACTGCTGCTGTTGAGATTTTGCCACTATTGTCAACCATTTTATCCCAGCAGATGTAACTGGTGCTGCAGACATCCTCCCTCTTCTGCTGCAGTAGTGACCAGACTTGCTCTCCCAGATGCTAACAACAGGGTTGTGGCCGTTCAGGTGACTGCCTGCTCTAGCTTGGCAGTCATTCACCTCAGCTGGAGCAACCGGTGTGGTGGGAATAGGTGGCTTCCTGCAGAAGTAATCTAGGGATTACAAGTCATGAAGAAGTACTCTAGGAAGTGTAAACAGGAGGTCTCTGTCTAGTCCCAGTGCTAGTCCTGGTTTTGAGTACCTCAGAGATTACAGGGAGAGTAAGAAATTATGATGTCTGAGCAAAGAGTGGGATAACTGGGGAAGGAGAGAAGGCTGAAATGGACATGTATGTATTGTCTTTAAACTGGTTAAATGCTTCAATGAAGAGGAAAGAAATAATTCCTCAGGTGTGAACAAGGAAGAGTGGACTTACACTGCAACAAGGGAAATTTAAGGTAGCCATTAGGGCTTAACTCTCTGAGGACAGTGAAGACCTGGAACAGGTTGCTGCAGAGTGGGTAGAGGGAAGTAGTCTTGCTCTCTTAAGACAAGGTTAGATAAACATCTGTCAGGAAGAGCTTATTTAATGGAGTTCTTGCCTTGGGGCAGGGGATATATCAGAGGACCTACTGAGTCTCTTCTAAACCTCTGACCGTGCCTCAGATGCATTCCTTTGCCTCCCTCTCCCATCCATTTTCCTTCTTCAGCTCCTGAGTCAGAATCACAGAATCACAGAATCACAGAATCACAGAATGTTCGGGGTTGGAAGCGACCTCTGTGGGTCATCTAGTCCAACTCTCCTGCCAAAGCAGGGTCACTTACAGTAGGCTGTAGAGGACCTTGTCCAGGCAGGTCTTGAATATCTCCAGAGAAGGAGACTCCACAACTTCTCTGGGCAGCCTGTTCCAGTGCTCCGTCACCCTCAGAAGGAAGAAGTTCTTTCTCATGTTCAGATGGAACTTTCTGTGCTTCAGTTTGTGCCCATTGTCTCTTGTCCTGTCGCTGGCCACTACTGAAAAGAGCTTAGCCCCATCCTCCTGACACCCACCCTTCAGATACTTATAAGCATTTATAAGGTCCCCTCTCAGCCTTCTCTTCTTCAGGCTAAACAAGCCCAGCTCCCTCAGCCTCTCCTCATAGGACAGATGTTCCAGTCCCCTCACCATCTTCGTAGCCCTCCGCTGGACTCTCTCCAGTAGCTCCTCATCTTTCTTGAAGTGGGGAGCCCAGAACTGGACAGAGTACTCCAGATGAGGCCTCACCAGGGCAGTGTAGAGG
>Ga0065711_1036259_pt1 | contig 21234 bp, 20 predicted proteins | sample Hoacrofraction12_FD_59098 | JGI IMG/M metagenome (GOLD analysis project Ga0065711, IMG submission 59098) | Hoatzin crop microbial communities from Cojedes, Venezuela - Epithelial fraction 12 v2 (version 2) | ecosystem: Host-associated > Birds > Digestive system > Esophagus > Crop | place...
AACTTCTTGAAAACCCATGTGGATGACCACGGGCACAATGTCTTCAAGGAGAGGATCAGCGACATGTGCAAAGGTAGGGCTGGGGGATTAGAGGCTCTCTCCTCTTTACGTGGGGCATAGTACTTTGCAGTGATCCAGTCCATAGGTGGATTTTTTCTGTCTGCCCTGTTAGTCCCAGACATTGAGTCAGCACTTAAAGAAACTCAGATGCTGATGGACATAAATGAATAATGGAGACGTGTCTACTATCTTCTTTGATTCTGGCTGACTAATTAGAAGGCCCCTGGCGTCTGCTACTCATTAATATTCATATTGTAGAAATGCTAGCGAAAGAATATGTGGGGCAGCAGACAGTGGTCTGCAAGCTTGTGATCTGAAAGAGACAACGATTGCTTGCTGTCTCTGCCAGTTGCTTTCTCCCACTGGAAACTGGATTATCCCATGAGGGGACACAAATAGACCTTGTGACTTTGAAAACCATGTCAGTGTTTCAGCCTTGTGTTCTAACTAGGAGCTGCCAGAAGAAGCAGTCTTTAAGGCTGTCACTGATCAATTTTAAAGGCAGAAATTGTCACATCTAGGAACGGCTCATGTAACTGCAGTTGTTTCTATTTCTTCTTTATACTGAGGCAGAAGCTCCAGAAGCTTGAGTAGTGGATCAGGGTCAGTGTCATACAGCTAGGAAACAAAAGGCATTTGTCTTGTCCCTTTCCAGGAACAGAAGACAGAGCAGGTTTTTGCCAGCCATTCAGCACAGTTGTCTCTCATGTAGACTTCTGTTTCCTGGACGTGTCTGCGAGAGTGGTGTGTTGGGCTGAGGCTTTTGAGTCTTGGGAACACTGAGCCTGGGGAGTATCTGTGCTGAACTGGAGAGGAACAATCACAAGTTTGGTACTGATGAAGAATTTGTCAGAGACATAAATTGAGTTTTCCACCCGGTTTCAAATTCTTGCCCTCTAAACATTTTTCAGGGAAGGTGCAGGCGTCTGCAAACTGCAGCCTGCAGGATAGAGGCTTGTCTGTTCTGGCTATCTTTTGCAGACTCTTTGAGGAGTGAGCAGGTTGAAAATACAATTCACACCGTCTTTTTCTTAAAGAGAACAGAGAGAGTCTGGTGGTGAACTACGAGGATCTGGCAGCCCAGGAACATGTCCTTGCCTACTTTCTGCCTGAGGCCCCAGCAGAAATGTTGAAGATCTTTGATGAAGCAGCCAAGGAAGTGGTGTTGGCCATGTATCCCAAATATGATCGTATTGCTCAGGAGATCCATGTCCGTATCTCCCACCTGCCTCTGGTGGAAGAGTTGCGGTCGCTCAGGTGAGCAGCAGAATTGCCAGCGGTGGCTTTGGGGCCTGCAGCAGGCTTTGGGGTGCTCGGGAAAACTAGTCTGCAAGCGAAAGCTCTGGAGAAGTCCAACAGGATGACTGAGCTGAAAGTCAGATTAAAGATGAACTTCCAGTGTCCCCAAAGGTAAAACACAAACCCTGCAAGAAAACTCCTGCTGGTAACTGTTTCTTACTAGACCTTAGGGAGGTGTGGCTTGTAGCAAGCATGTTTCTGTAGGAGGTTCTGCCTTGCGTGCCCTGCAGGCATCTGTCATCTCTCCGCAGGCAACTGCACTTGAATCAGCTGATCCGGACCAGCGGAGTGGTGACAAGTTGCACAGGGGTCCTGCCTCAGCTCAGCATGGTCAAGTACAACTGCAGCAAGTGCAGCTTCATCCTGGGACCCTTCTTCCAGTCCCAGAACCAGGAGGTGAAACCCGGTTCCTGTCCGGAGTGTCAGTCCCTTGGCCCCTTTGAAATCAACATGGAACAGGTGAGAGATGTGCTTGCCTGGACGGGGCTGTCTGCTTGTCTTGCGCAGGCTGCCACGCTGCCTGTTCCTCCCTGGCCTGCCTTGGCTCCCAGCCTTCGAACAGGCTTGGTGCCGGGAGAGGGGTCTGCTGCTGCATCCAGGGGTCTGTGCAGATAGATCTTGCCTATTTGAGCTCTTGACCGGAATCTGCCCAATTTAGCAGCCAAAAGTCATTGACTACCTCATTGTAAGTGTTTGGGCTGAATCTTTTGCCACGATCATTTCTGTAGGTGCGCAGTTACCTATCCATACTGTAGAAATGCAGCCACAGAGTGTCCAGCTCTCCTCCTTCCCCAGTTAGGTCAGTATTTCCTGATCTGCCAGCTGAGGAAACTAGAGGACAGTAGCAAAACCATTGATGTGGAGCTTCTGACTTTCATTCTTACTTTGATATCTTTAACCATCACAAGTGGAGCATCCTCCTCCCAGGATCTGATCCAGTATTTGGGTGGACAAACACTGTGGTGGCTGAAACACAGTGGTGAGGCGTGGCAAAGTGCTGTCCCGTCCCCATTGTTGTCTATCACGCACTGGAATTGCTCCTCACAGCCTCCATCCTCCCATGCCCATAGTTTTCTAACCAAAGTATAGTAAATCTTTGAATGGACCTTCTCTGGTGAGGTGCCTTTGAAGAGCATCAGCTGTGCTGATGCCCACCAGGCTTGATGGGTAACTTTTATTTTGTTGCTGCAGACAGTCTATCAGAACTATCAGCGCATCAAAATCCAGGAGAGCCCTGGGAAGGTAGCTGCTGGCAGGCTGCCCCGCTCCAAGGATGCCATTCTCCTCGCCGATCTGGTTGACAGCTGCAAGCCAGGGGATGAGATTGTGAGTACACTGCTGAACTTGAGTGTGGGGTGAGCACAGAACATTTTTAAACACTGACAATGGCATCACCTCAGCATCTGTGAGGATGTGGGAAGTGGTTATCTTCAGATGCATTTGGGCAACTACTTTTGAGACTGGTGTCTTAAAATGGAGAGGGGGCAGTTTTGTGCTGTGCAGGCACTGACATGCCGTCTCCTGATGCCCAGGAGCTAACAGGGATCTACCACAACAACTACGACGGCTCCTTGAACACCGCCAACGGCTTCCCGGTGTTCGCGACTGTGATCCTGGCCAACCACATCGCCAAGAAGGACAACAAGCTGGCTATTGGAGAACTGACTGATGAAGATGTGAAAGTGATTGTGGGCCTGTCCAAGGATGAGCAAATTGGGGAGAAGGTGGGTCAGCCTCAGACATCCCTGCTTTTCCTGTTGCTGGCTTGCCATCACCTGGCAGCTGGATCCAAACGTGGTGAAAGGTGTCAGCTGGCTAAACAGTGGTTAAAGGAACTTAAAGAAATCCCAGGTCCCTCTGAATGGTCTTCTGTAGCTCTCAGACAGCTGTTGATGAGAGTTAAATGAGAAACTTTCCTGGCACTTTTGGGGCTCAGATTTTCTGTTTCTCCCCTTCTCTAAGTCTTGCACATCACAACAGGGCTGGAAGATGGGTGAGAGGCACTCAGACGCTGCTTATATCTGATCCTTGTTTTCCCTCCCTGTATCTTGAAAGCAGAGCTGGGGGAGTTCTGGTGGGCTAATGCTTGCATCTCTAGTGCCTTAAGGGGATGTTTGTTACTTAGCTTAAGCTGTGGTAGAGATCGTAGCTTTGTTTCCCTCTGCATGCTAGGACCTGAATCCAATATTTCAAAGAGAAAAGCTCCTGGATTGGTGTGTGTTCAACCTCACTTGGGTCAGGTTTAAGCTCTGTAATAGGGGGACTTCACTCTGTTGCCTCGCTTGTGCTGGTTTTATATTGACTGCTGTTCCCAGTGGGTGGAGCAGCTTCAGTCGAGCCAGGACTGTTTGAAGGTCAGTAGTCTCCAGCATCAGACTATTATGAGAATACCCTTGAGAAAGCACGCCAGTTGTTCATAATATTTGACCATGATCACAATTCATGTGCGGCATAGCCCATTCAGCTACTATCATGTGCAGTGAAGAAGTCTCAAATGAAGGTCTCCAGCTTTGCAGCAGCTGATAACAGCCACGGCGATGTGCTTTGTTTACAAAACGAGTGTGGAGGCAGTGGCAGCAGCTCCCAGCACCAGACTACACAATCCGCTGTGCCCCAACAGCACCGGTTTTGTGAAGCACCTTTAGGGGACTCTGGGTGGGTAGTTACCTTTGGAAAAGCCCTCCTCACCTTGGATAATAAAAGACTTTGGAGACAGCAGTGTCGTAAGGGTAACTGTAGGTATGGCACCTTGCTGATGTTCTTGCCAAATTCCATCCAGAATAGGAAGTGGTATTCCCTGGACAACAACTCTGGTTTTTCTTTCAGATTTTTGCCAGCATTGCCCCATCTATTTATGGGCATGAAGATATCAAGAGGGGCTTGGCTTTAGCTCTCTTTGGTGGAGAGCCCAAAAACCCAGGTGAGTGTCACTGCTGTCACTTGAGGCTGCTTCACTCAGCTGAAGGCAAATGGATCTGGGTTTGCCTGCGCTGTTGCAGTGAGAGTGGTTAGACTTGTCTGCGTGTCTTGGTGACAGATGAAGTAACAGACTGAGGGATATCTGTGGTGGGAATGGCTGCTTTTGTCATGCTGAAAACTGTGGTGTGACGGTAGAAAAGCTAAGATTGAAAACAGCTCCTGCTGCAAACCTGGGCAAGCTTTTATCCCTCCTCCTCTAGGAGGTTGTGCTTGATGCCCCGTCGGAGGTCTGACCTTTTGGTGTCCTTCTGCTTCTTAGAATAGTGTGTTCAACAAGGTTAGAAATGCTGTTTTACACGTGTGACTGCCTCCAAAGCTGACTTTCTTTTTGCCTCAACTTCCCTGTAAAGTGGTTTCCCTGCCTGTTCTTTGCCGTCCTCTCAGCTTTGTGGTGTTCAGGGCAGGGCTGCTATCAAGCCGTTCACTCAGCTGCCAATGTGTCTTTCCCATTACTGTTGTAGGCGGCAAACACAAAGTCCGTGGTGACATCAATGTGCTTCTGTGTGGAGACCCCGGTACTGCGAAATCACAGTTTCTTAAATACATAGAGAAGGCATCTAGCAGAGCAATCTTCACCACTGGCCAGGGTGCTTCTGCTGTGGGCCTCACAGCCTACGTCCAGAGGCACCCGGTCAGCAAGGAGTGGACTTTGGAGGCAGGAGCCCTCGTGCTGGCTGACAGAGGTGTCTGCCTGATCGATGAATTCGACAAGGTGAGGCCCAGCTTCATCTGTGGGAAGGATTAGCTGTGGAGGGACCGGCTATAACCTCTGCTATGTGGAGATGCTATAACTCATGGTGCCATCTCCCAGTTGACCAAGGTTCCTGCAGTTTGATTGGGCCCTTGCTGGTGCATAGTGCAGTTTGGTACCTTTTCAGAGCATCAGGAGCCCATTGCCCTTTGTGTGCTGGGCTGTGAGCGTAGACACAGATTTAGTTTAAGTCATTTTTGCTTTCTCATAGATGAATGATCAGGATAGGACCAGCATCCATGAAGCCATGGAACAGCAAAGCATTTCCATCTCCAAAGCAGGCATTGTCACATCCTTGCAAGCCCGCTGCACCGTTATTGCTGCTGCCAATCCCATAGGTAAGGGTTGAGTGACCACAGGACCATCTCAGGCTTCCAGCATCGGTCTGCTGTTGTAAGAACTGTGGCACAGCTTCACTTACCTCTGCCTGGTTCCTGCAGTCTGGAGCAGAGATCAAGTGAGCAGTAAAGTCTCTAGTAAAGTGCTGGAGGTCTATGCTTGCTTCAAAGCTGCAGCCCCGGAGCCCGTGTTTGACTTGGAGGTTTGTCTCTATGATCTAGGTGGGCGATATGACCCATCGTTGACTTTCTCGGAGAATGTAGACCTGACAGAGCCCATCATCTCTCGATTTGATATCCTGTGCGTGGTGAGAGACACAGTGGACCCAGTGCAGGTACAAACTGTGCTATGAACTGGAGCTTGTGATGCTGCAGTTGCCTGATGAGTTTTGCTATCCAGCGAGTGTCTCCAGTATCTGTTAGTCCACTGCTCTTTTGTAGGATGAAATGCTTGCCCGGTTCGTTGTTGGCAGCCATGTCAAGCACCACCCAGGTAGCAAGGAGGCAGTGAATGGGGACGCCGATGAGGTCATTCTTCCCAACACATATGGGGTTGAACCCATTCCCCAGGAGATCCTGAGGAAATACATCATCTATGCCAAGGAGAAGGTCCACCCCAAACTCAACCAGATGGACCAGGACAAGGTGGCCCGAATGTACAGTGACCTCAGGAAAGAGTCTATGGTGAGAATACTGAGGAAAGGGGGGGGGAAGAAGTAGGTACCCAGACTGCAAATCAGCCTGAGCCTGCTCCAGCATGTGTTGACACATTCTGGCCATTCCCATCTCAAAAGCCTGTGCCGCTGTTTTGTGAGAGACAGGCAGATCACGCAGTGTCTGCTGCACAGATGATTCCTCATCTATATGCAGAGTCTTGCCTGTTGGTGATCTGTGGACTGAGGGACTGGACACATGTACTAGTGCCTGCCATGGTGAAGTCCTCTTACTGTCGCCCAGTCTGGCAGGCCCACAGATGTTTGCATTCACTCAGAACCGTGTGCTTCAGGCACGTTACAGGGAGCTGTTCTGTGTAGAAGTGCTCTGCTCTCTTGTCTGTGGGGTCTCTCAGGCTTGTTCCGTCCTCTCCGAGTGGAAGGTGAAATTGTTGAGGACAGTGGGAGATTTTTGGAGCTTGGGAAAACTATACCTTTTCTTTCTTGCTTGGCTTTTTGTTTCTTTAACTCCTTCTAAAAGTTGCTGGAGGAAACAGGATTGCTGTTCCTGGAAAGGCACTAAGCAATGGCAAAGAGGGACCCCACGCAGCATCCCCTCGCGCCCTGCTGAATTTAGACGTTGAGCAGGGAGCCTGTAGCACTCCGCAGAGCGTGCCAGCAGGTGGCAGAGCCTCCTCAGCCTGAGAGCCCTCAAAGGTCCGGGAGCAGCTCCCTGCAGCGTGAAGCAGGCCCCGGGCCAGGAGGCACCGGTCTCGCCCCGTGTCTTTTATCCTTCAGTAAGGAGTCGCCTCCTCCTCTCCCCTTTAGGCAACCGGCAGCATCCCCATCACAGTGCGTCACATTGAGTCCATGATCCGGATGGCCGAGGCTCACGCCCGCATGCACCTGCGGGACTACGTGGTGGAAGATGACGTCAACATGGCCATCCGGGTGATGCTGGAGAGCTTCATCGACACGCAGAAGTTCAGCGTCATGCGGAGCATGCGCAAGGTGGGCCCCACTGGCTGAGCGGAGGGCTGTAGCTGCACCGCAGACCCTGGGGCTTCGGCTGCAGCCTCCTTGCACTGCCCTGGCTGCAGGAAGGGACTCTTTCGTGCCCTGCAGGGGTCTGTGCCGCCAAGTCTAGCGCTGAGCCCCAAGAAATGGAGTGCTGTGAGTCTGAAAGCGCTGCTGCGTGACTGCCCTTCGTTAGTCTGCGGTGGGGCAATGTTTTTCTTGGGGCTGATAGAAGGAAGTGCACCCTGAGCCTCCGTACTGAAAGCATGTCTCCTTTTTTGATGCCTTCCCTGCTATTTTGGCACAGGACTCCCACTGCCGCTGCTGCCAGGTGATGGAGCCAAGCAGGCAGTTAGCTGCTTCACGTGTCTTCTCGGGCTGCTCAGGGGACAGTTAACCACAGGGCAGCACTCGCTGTGGGTTAGGGCACAGTCTGCCCTTTTCTCCGAGTGGCAGGGGCTGGCTCTGAGCAGCTCTTGGCTGCCCACAGCCTGGCATTTATCCACTCCGAGTGTCTGCCCTCAGTCTGGATGACTCGTGGCCTCTCTCCCTGGCTGCAAACAGCCAGCCAAGTGCGAGCGTCTGCTGGGGAGGCACAGGGCAGTCTGGGTTAAGGGAAACAGCAATATGCCTTCCCCAGGGCCAGCCTTCCCACAGCTGCTTCCCCGTGGGCAGCACACCTCCACAGTGCCCTGCCAGCCCCCAAGCAGCTCCAAGGCCACTCCAGAGATTCTGGATGGGTGTAAGAGCAGCCAGCAGTGTTGCGGCTGTCACAGGGCTGCCCCTGCATGTGCATGTGGCAGCTTGGCAAGGCCAAAGTCCCTTAAGAGATGCTAAGGGCACAGGTGACAGCAGTGTCGTTTTGTTCCCCTCGTGCTCTACGGGAGGAGGGGGTTGGCTGGTGCTGGGCACTTGAGACCGCAGTGCATCACTTGGTTCCTGACCCTCTTGGCTCATCTCATCCTCCCTCCCAGACATTCTCCCGCTACCTTTCATTCAAGCGAGACAACAACGAGCTGCTGCTGTTCATCCTGAAGCAGCTGGTCGCAGAGCAGGTGATGTACCAGAGGAACCGCTACGGGGCCCAGCAAGACGCCATAGAAGTACCAGAGAAGGACCTGGTGGATAAGGTACGGGCTCGTCATCACAGGTGTTCTCTGGGGGTGGTTCCTGCTCTCTCTGCAGCCTCAGAACCGGAGGTGTTCTCAGACTTCTAACTTCCCAAGTTACGATAGCAGAAAAAGACTGGTGTGAATCAGTTTAACCCAGAATCAGGACTGTCCCATCTGCCTCTGCTCCTCTCTTGTCTGGAAGCACCATATTCTTCTGCCTCCAGTCATGTGCACCCCCATAAAGCATTGGGGTTGGAGTGGTAGATCCTGCAGTGCGGCTGGTGCTTTGCAGGTGAGTGAGAACACCTGGCACCTGCATTTGAAGAAGGACAAAAAGCAGAAAAATCTCTGTTTGTATGAACTTTCCCAATCCCTCCTGAGGCTCACCCTCCTCCTGCTTAATGCGTCGTCATCCAGGGGCTGCGCTCCTGACTTGGCCTTTCTGTGCAAAGTATTGACCTTTCTTGGCACTAAAGGAGTATTTGATTTGGGTTGCTACTTTTCTGCTCCTTGCATCAAATCTGCAGATTCACTACTTCCAGAGCCACAGTTTGGTGCTGCTGGTGTGACCACCCCCAGGCAGAGGTCTCCTGCAAAACTGTCTCCCTCTGGGTGAAGTGTTAGGGGCTTTTGGATACTGGATACATTCTGGCTTTGGTGTAAATAGAAGGACAAGCCGAGAGCAGGTAGATGCTGAGCCAGCGTCCTCCTTTTGCTCAGCTTGGCTCTGCCAACACTCCTTCTCCTGACCTGCAGTCTCCCCTGCTACTGCAGTTCTGATTCCTGCTGAGCAGAGCAGAGATTGCTGACTGTGAAATTTTATGCGGCCTCTGCTATGGAAAACCACGTGGTTCTCATTTTTTTTTTTAAATAAAAAATTACCTCTCCCCTCCCTCCTCCTCCTCCCAGGCTCGGCAGATCAACATCCACAACCTCTCCGCCTTCTACGACAGTGAAGTGTTCAGGATGAACAGGTTCAGCCGGGATGTGAAGCGGAAGCTGATTGTCCAGCAGTTCTGAGGCTGGCGGTGGAGCCCACCACCTGCTCCTGCGAGATGAGACCTCCAGCCTGCAGCCCTCCCAGGAACGCTACAGAGATCAGGATCCAGAGGGACTAAGCTGCTCATTTTCTTGCTTGCTTTGTGCCTTACAGAGTAAGGGGGTGCTGAGCTGCTGAAGACCTTGTAAATAGAACAGAATTAAGTAGTTAAATGCCCAGCCAAGTCTCTTTAGCAACTTCGTTCACTGTTTTGCCTTGTAGCTAAGCACAACAGGGAGAGCATTGCTGGCCACATAGATGGCATGTTTGCTGTTTTGTTTGTCGCTTGCTAGTTGTTATGGGCTCATCTGCAGGAGAGACCTAGTGGGAGCATTTGAGAAGCATTTGTCTGCCTTGTCCACGCCCCTTGGATTGCAAGCACCCTCAGGGATTCTCTTTTCCCATCTCTGGTGACTGTGCAGCCTGCTGGGTGATAATTGAGACTGCTTTCAACTCCCCGTGAACCAGCCAGCCTCTCAGCTTCAGGCCTTTGTGCCTGACACTTGACATGGGCTGACCTTGTGCTTGGTTTCTGCAAGGGAGGGGTCAGGCAGAGGAAGATGAGAGCTGAAATAAAACATAACTATTTCTGATATTAGTGGTGATCCGTATGGGCAGTGAAAGATCCTTTAGTAGATGCTGGAGAGTGTGCAGAAGCCTTAGGGAGGGGGCTTCCCCTGCCTTACTGGGTGTTACCTTTGTGCAGTTGTCAGCAGAGGTGAATTTACGACTGGATCGAAGTGCTGGCACCTAAACTGAGCACCATCTCACGCCCATTTGTTGAGGGTGAAGTACTCATGGTGCTATTTTTGGGACCAGCGATGGAGGAGCCCCGAGATGGAAGTGTTCAGCAAGGACAGGATGGGCTCTGTTCACATGCAATGTTCTTACTGTGTGCGTTTTGAATACATTTGTTTTTCAATACTTTGTGTTTCCTCCTCTTTTGGGAACTCCTGCAGCCACGGGGGAAGGAAGAGCATAACTGAGCAACCTGGATGCTGGACCAGCTGCTCAGCAGTTGGTGGGGTTGGGTTTGGGTACCAACACATCGCGTGTTTTCAGGTTAGTGGGAACTGCCAGTGCCGGTCTGTCAGCTGTGGCACATCCTCAGTGTGGATAGATACCAGGACAGGGTTGTCCCCAGGATAGCGTCATGAACGCTGCAGTGCCCATCCAGGGCCTGCCTGCAGCGGCTCCTTCCCTGTATTGCCTGCTTGTTGGAGCATCGATCCCTCTGTGGGACTCTCTCCTGTAAATGTTACTTTCGCCTTCAGACTTACCTGCCACCTCCCTTTCTCCCACTCTTGGGTTAGACAGCTGTGATCTCACGTCTTGGCTGCCACTTGGATTCCAGTCTGGGAAATCTCCAAAATTTAGCTGAGGTCCATAGTGAATGTGCTTTGCCTGGCGAGACTTACGGGACCGTAAGGCACCTCCAGCCTCCTCCCACCTGCTCGAGAGAATTTGTAAGCTGGCTGCTGCAATTCTGTGTTGGCCAAGCAGAGATGACCCTGGCTGTCAACACCGTGGGGTTTGTCATGGTGATGTGCGTGCGTGTGTGTCCTCTCAGCCCGGTTGTTACTCGGGAGCTAGGAGTGCTTGAGCCCTGCTGGGGGCTTAGCACATGACTCTCAGCCTGAAACTGGCTCCTCGTGTTGCCTTTTCTGTCTGCCAGCTCCCCTCCTGCATATTTGTTTAACTGTTTTGGCTGTTTTTTTCCCTTCCCATTGGGTCTCTGTCTACCAGAGCTTTGTGCAGGCAGCCCGTACAGACACTTTCCTGGCGTGCCTGCCCTGCCTGAGCTAGCCCTTTGCCCCCCGAATGCGTGCCGGGATCAGGATGGCAGAGCTGCCATGTCCCTGGAACCGCACGGTGAGGCCCAGCGTGGCTCCTCAGGGCTGGGCACAGAGCTGTCAGCACCTTGATGCCTACTGCCAGGGGCCACAGGCTGAGGCCGTCCCTGGGGAGAGCGACTGCCAGCGCTCGCAAGCTGTGCCCGGCTCTGCGGGAGCCCACGTACCTTGCCGGGGAAAGTGCTGGCCCCGAGACAGCAAAACCAGCAGTAACGAGGGCTGCAACGAGCTTGTCAAGCAAACTGAATTTGTGTGTAGCGGGGAGTGTGGGAGGAGGGAGAAGCTTTGAGTTGCACTGGGCAAATAAATACAAAATGCTTCCCAAACGCTTGCAACCTTGTGAAGCCTCTGCTATGCCTGTAGTGACCTACGCAGAGTTAAATATGTGGCCAGCACGTCACCGCAAACCAGGAGCGAATACACAGGAATGGAGTGGGACTCCTGATTCTCCCAGCTCCTTGCCCTGCTGCTGGACAGGGCTGTTGACAGTCACCCTTCAGTTTTGTCCTACAGCTTGCTCCTACCTCCCACGCTCTGGTCTCACCTCACTTGGCACACGATGTGAGCGGTGACGATGGAGAGATGCCGTTGCTGGAGTCACTTGTTTGCCACTTTGCTCACTCTGCCTCCTGAACCCTCACTGCAAAGGCAGTTATGCCCTCCCACCTTGTTGGGTTGCCAGCACCCAGCAGGGCAATGAATTCTTGCAGCTGCGCCCTTGCTAACGTTGGCATCAGGCGCTCAGTGGAGTGTTAATGCCAGTCTGAAGGCATGTTCCTCCTCTCACGGCCACTGAGCTTCTCGGGTTCCCTGGAGCAAGCTTTGGCTGTTGACAGCATCAAGTGTCTGGTCTGGACAGGGGTGCAGGCAGGGGTGAAAACAGATGCTGCTTTGAGCAGGGACAGCCTAGCAAGGGGGCATGTTCCAGCCGAATGTAGCAAGGATTTTACTGCAGGGCTCTGGAGATTGGCAAGCCAAACCACGCTCTTGTGAAACACGGAGTTGCTCTCCTGAGAACGTTAAGTTTAGCTGAGCTTGAGCACTTGGCTTCTGGCTGCTGTGCTTCGAACATTGCACAGAACCTCTGACAACCTGGGGCAAAAGCAAGAGCCCTGGGAGGCGAGGTTTGCCCACAGCAGGCTGTGCCTGGGCTTAGACAGAAGAGGCTGAGGGTGCTCCTTGCAAAGCACACAGGGATTTGTGAAGCCAGGCAGCGTCCCTTGTAGTGGTCATTCCCCCATCGGGATTGTGGTTGCTGGCAAATGCTGGGTGAGGCTGGCTTGGAAGAGCATCTTCCTTTGAAAAGGGCACGATGGGCCAGATCCTGATCCAGTTTAATTTGAATGTGCTGTGTGCATGCTCCCGAGAGAACAGCTTGGCTCTCTGCATCTCATAAAAAGCCATTTGACCTTAGCCCACCATGGACCATATCTGTACACACACATACATACAGACAACACATACGTGCCTGCTTGGGGGACATGAGCAGGGGCCTGCAGATAACCAGCTAACACGTCAGGGTATGTGATCTGGAAAAAAGGGGGAGACGAGTCCCTCCGCTTCCTGCAAGCTCTTTCCTACCTCCTGGCAGGGTTCAGAGTCTTGATAGCTTCTGCCTTTCTTGTGATCACAAACCAACACACTGCCTCTGAAAGTGCTAGGTTGTACCCAGCGTGCTAGCGGCTGTTTCTGAGTCTGCTTGTCAAATGGCAGATGCCCTGTGAGTAGGGGAAGTTCTCCTCCACTAATACATTTTTTTCTCCTCAAATTAATGCCAAAGCCACTTGGAAAAATTAGCATATGCAGCATTTCTGGACCAGCAGTGCTTCACTTTCTCCAATGCCAGACCTTGGCTGGAACCCGCTCTGTCCGTTTCCTGGGCGTTTACTAAAGCGCTGTCTGGAGACTGGTTGACAAGAGCCTTCCCAGTGTAGCTATGCTCAAGGTGTAGCAGTTGTGTTGGATAGTGTCATTGCCCTGCCCTAGAGCAGGCCAAGCTGTTGCAGTGCAATCAGGAGGCCATTTCAGGTGCTGATGGCTCTGTCCTTGTCGACCTCGCTGACCTGAAAACCTGAATTCCAGCGTGTGATGACAGTATGGGAATATGTTCACAGCAGATGTGTATCTACAGGTACAGGTGAGTCACTGCAGACAGCTACCCCTCATGCTGTGCTGCAGGGAGGATGCACTCTGAACTTCCCAGTATTTTTCCATCTCCTAAAATACTTTCCCACTTAACAAGGCAGAGCCAAAATCAGATCAGGCTTCTGGCGTATTTTGCATCCATTATGCAGTTCTTGCTGCCATGACTGATTTAGTGTCTCCATTACCGTGGAGCACTGGTCTGCCAACAAGTCCAGCCGTCCAGCCTGCTCCTAAGCCACAACTGAACGTCTGCGAGGAGCCTCGAGGGGCTGCTGAGCGCTGCATCTTTAGAGCAAAAGCTCCTTGGAGGGGGGGTGTGCGCTTTTCTGTTCATCTTGCAAGTGACTTCCCTCTAAAGGTGGGAACCCAGGGGAGATGCCACATTTCCTCTCCGGGTTATCTAGTGCTCAGGGAGATGTGAAAGTAACTATCCTGTGTAAAAGATCCCAAGGAGCTTCAGTCCCATCAAATCACATGGGAACACGTGTGTGGGAATGACTGTAGTCCCCATGAGCCAGTGCATGCCCTTTTTCAGTCAACACACACCAGCCCTCTTCAGATATGAACTGCACCCTCTGCTCTGGAGACATCCACAGCCCAGCTTAGCCAGCTGTTAAGAAATTAGGACGTGCTCTGAAGATAGCACTGGGCTTTTCAGTTTAGCAAGGTAAGGTGTAACCCACAAGTCACCTCTGGGTTCTTCCCAGTGAGGATACATTGCTCATTAAAGAGTAGAAACTTCCCTCGGGACAGTTTCTCAAATCATTGTGCAAGGAGAGAAGCTTATGTTGTCAGGGCCCAGAGGGTGCTAATAGGCCTTAATGGCCCTCACTGGGCTCACCTGGGGCCTCTACCCACACCAGGTACTCTATTTAAGCTCAGCACTGGGACACGCAGTGCCTGCCTGAGCTATGAGGTGGGGGTGTTTGTTTATGGCTCACTGTGCCTGGTTGTAGTTCCTGTTGCTTTGGACTGTGACACATCAACTGCCTTCCTGACCTTGGTCCTCTTCTGCTGTTATGAAGCTGCCAGGTGATCACTGGATGGTGTCTGACTATGGTTGTCATCAGCAGACCTTGGCTCTGACCTGCAGGCTGACTTCCTGATTTGATGTTGGACTGGCTTCATCACCGTGAGCTTCTCTGAGGATCTGGACTTCAGGTTGAGGCTGCTTGCTATCCCTGCACTGCTCTGCTCATCTGCCTTGGGTGCTGGGGGCCCTGTCCTGCTGGCTGTTACTGTGTTCTGCTCCTCAAACCCTGCATGCTAGGGGCTGGCAGTCACTGATCTGGGCTTGGGTTGTACTGCCAAAACAGGCAGAGCTAAGACCAAAACTCCTGCACTCCATCACCAACCTCCCGGCTCTACTGGGCTTTAGCCTGCTTATCCTTCTGCCCCTGTAAAAAGCTTCAGAAGGTCTGAGGTTTGCCTGCCTTCATGATATTTACTTTCCTGCAGATTTTTCCATCCCTTCCAGAAGGGCATTTGGTCTCTGCTTAGCATCTGAGCTGATGAGCTCAATACAGAGATAAGGGGGTTCTCCAAGCTGTGCTGTACAGAAGCCCAGCTTAAATGATGTGAATAATCCATGGGAGATGTAGTCCTTTCTCCCGGCTGGGAGCTCAGCAGTCACCCCTCATGCAAGTGGCAGGCTGTGACCATCCCTCTGCACACTAGCTCCAACAGAGCAATGGGATGGGGCTGCTGTTCCTCTCCAGCAAGCAGCCCTTGGCTATGAGGAGACCTGCTCGGGCTTTCAGCTGGAGAGCTGGCTGCTTCCTTGCCCCTGGTGGCTCCGTTAAAGGTTATTCTGGTCCCTTAATCAAATTCAATATAGCTTTGTTTTCCTCTGCCCTCCAGGAGTCCGCTGAGGTTTGCTGTCAGAGCCTGCTGCAGGAGAACAGCATGGCTGCTAAAGCGGCAATCGACTCCGCTTTAGCGAGGAGAGAAACGTAAAGCTTCGGGCATGGGAGGCAGCAGGGGCACGTGAAAACTGGAAAAGTTTACAGCAGGGGATGGGAAACAAGCAGGGCTGGTAAGGGTGCTGCGTCCTGGGTGGGCAGCGTGCCCTCCCCTGAGGGGAGTGAGCTGCTGCGGAGAGACGAGAGAAGGGTGGAAGCAATACAGCAAACCTCGCTCCTGCTCCTGGGTGCTAAATAGAACAGATTCTGCCCCCTTCTAATTACAGTGTATCCTGGAAGGCATTCACTGCTCCAGGTCACTCCTCTTGAAGTGTTTATTGCGTGTCTTGCCCAGCAGGGTTTTGGGTGAGAGCGGAAGCTATGTGATTTACCCAGAGAATGGCTGCGTGCCTGGGCCACAGGAGAACAGAGCGGGTACCCGCCCCTGCCTGGTACAGGCAAAACGTTTCACTGTCTCCCAGCGTTAAAAAGCCTAAGTCAGCAAATAAGCTTATATAAAGCTTTTTGGAGGCTCTGAAGTAAATTCACGTATGCTGGAACAAGGGAGAGGTTAAATCTTTCCTTGTGCCTAAGGCAGGAGGGGCCGGGCAGGGTGGGGGAAATTCTCACGCTTTCCTCTTTCAGGGGGACTCGATGCCAGAAGGCTGCCCAGCGTCACAGGAGACGGGGTTAAATGGCATGGTGTGGCACGAGGCTGCAGTGTCACCCAGTCTCTGCCCCAGAGAGCCAGCGGTCGAGGTAAAGGGACAGAGTCGGAGAGTCGGGTTCTTCCTTCTGGCCTAAGACTGGCACAGCTCACTTTCCCTTGTCTGGCCAAACGTCAGTGTGCGAAGGAAGCGGGGTTAAACCCTTCTGCTGGTAGCAGTGACATCTTGCATTTTCTAACATCTGACTGCTTATTTGTTTTGCTTATTGTTTACTTTCTTGCTCTGCTGAGCAAGGGCAATAGATCACTTTCACCTTTCTAGGTGGATTCAGTTTTGCTGTATTTAGAAGAATAAAACATGTCACCAGCATATTTCAAGTTTGTGTTGCTTTGTGTTTTTAACTAGAGTTTCAAAATAAGTTATGTTTCTGTTGAGACTAGACTTTGTGGTTAATTTGTTCTTAATTACCAAATGCTAAGCACTGAATTCTTTCCCTTAGCTATCACCTCACTCTACCTCTGTAGTATTTGTTTGCAAGTATTGTGGAACAAAATGTGGCCCTTTTACACCGAACTCGGGAAGCTGGCTGAATTTCCTGAAGACAAAAGCTGTTATGGTAACTTACAGGGGGAGATGGCAGAAGGATTTTCAGTTTTGCCAGCCTAAAATACATGCTTGCTTTCTGATTCTGCCTAACAGATGTAACTGTGAAATTGAACAATTTTGGGGAAGAACAGAAAAGCACAGATAATGGTAATACTGAGAAAAATTTCTGAACAGCTTTGAAGTAGCTATAAAAAAGCATTTAGTGCAATTGTAAAGCCGCTTTTACCAGTGCTCTGAGCATCGTTGGAGAACATACACCAGGTAGGGATGCTGGAGGAGATCAAATGAGAAATGATAAGCCTGTAAAGCTGTCAATACCTCAGAAGAGAGCTGAGCCAGCCATACCTTTTCCAGGGAGCATAAAATGAAGACACAAGGGCTGTGCTGGGTTTAACTTCACGCTGTTTCTGAAGAGAACTGGTGTTGCCCGTCTCTGCTGGCTGTTTTCTGCTCTGCTGGCAGCGCTGCCCTGGCTGATCGATGTTGCCACTAATTTTATTTAATTTTGTTGCCTAGGATGTGTCTTCTCTTTTCATACTCTCCCTTTGTTGCTCAGTCTGTGGCCAACATATAATGTCAAAATAAATCCAGGGAGCTCCACAAGCCACATAGAAAGTGTGCACGCTGCCGTGCCCACGTGGTTTCCTTCCCTCTGAGTCGAGGCTGTGTAATAGATGAGGGTGCTTTTTGCACTTTCTTTGGTGTGATTAGGCTGCTTCAGACACTGGATTCAGTTTCTAAGATTGGGAGCTGGATGTGGCAGGGTCAGGAGATCTGAAAGGCTTTTAGTTACCCGCTTGCAGTAAGCCACCTGCATGCTAAGACAGCCAAATTACCAGTAGCAAAGTGAAAAATGACAAGAGCATTCATTAAATGCCATGCCTGGACTAGAATCTGAGAGCACTGAAGTGTTTTTATCTCATCTAATGGGCAAGTGACAGCTCGGTGGTTCCTGCTGCATTTCCTGCTCGGTGGGGGCTGGGGGTGCATTGATTCTGGGACAAAAAGGACTTTCAGAGCACTGCAAGGACGTGGTCCAAAAGAAGCCAAAAGCGGGTACTTTGGTCCCAGCCTGTCGGCTTTGCCTTGTGGCGCTGGGTAACGGGTGCAGCCAGTCTGTTCCTGCCCGTGTCACGCTCGGGGTAGCTGCTGCGTGGGAGCAGATGATGGAGGGAAAGAGCTGGCAAAAAGAGGCAGGCAACTGCACGAGGGGGTGACGTGTGCCGGCGTTGGTCTGGTAGGAGCTGTAAAGGTCGGTATCAATAATACCGAGTACCCTCGGCTGGCTGCTTGATTCACTACAGGGTTCAGTGGGCTGTGGCACATGGCGCCTTTCTTTAGTTGTTGAAAACCAGCAAGTTCATGCCAGAAAGAAATACCACCAGTATTTTATTTCAGGAGATTCACTCTTCAGCCAAAAATAAGGTTCAATTCTTACAGGGGAAAAAAAAAGACTCTGGAATATTTTTAATGAACTCTTATTTGGGAAATAAGAATGTTTGGATTTAACATCCTGAGCGCCTTCAGACCTACTTCCCATCATCTCAGCGACATGCCAAATGGCAGACGTAGAGCGCTGGGCACCTGGTGCAAGCATTGCAAGCACAAAGATGCTTGGTGGGGCCATGACAGCATGACTGCTTCCTCACTCGGGGCTTACAATGTTGGATTTTAGCATCTCCTGCCCTCCTACAGTTGTGTGACAAGAGAAACTTGTTTTGAAAGCAAAGAAAAAGGCTCCTAGCTGCTGCTGTTGAGGAAAGCTTGAAAACATGAGCTGTCTAATGAGGAGGCACCGATACGTTTTTGGGTCCTTCGGCTTGGAGTTGTACTGTGTGTGCAGCCTTGCAGCGCTTGGGGCATCACCGGGTCTCTGGAGTATTGGGCTGGGGCTGGGCTGGGAGCTGCGCAGCTCCTCTGCGGTGGCAGGCGCTGGAGCCCTGTGGGAGGGCTGCAGCTCATCCGGCCGGCGAGAGGGGCTGGGGCGTGGGGAGCTGGAGGGCCTTTCCTCTCAGCTGCTGCGGTGTTACGGACCCGCTGAGCCTATTTCTTGGACACCTGTCTGACAAAGACCTTGCTTGAGTCATTTACTGTAATGTCCCCTGAGGCCACTAAAGATGTGTTTGATTTGAAATGGAATGTAGTTGGAGCAGTTGGCCTTGCTGCTGTAATAATGATTTTCGGCATGATATTCAGCGTATTTCTGTGCTGTGCTATCCACCACAACTGCTCCAAGAGCTACAAATCCAAGAACCGCTGCACTAGAGAATCTTTTATCTTTTTTTTTTTTATTATTATTTTACAGATGCAGCAGTTGGCACAGCAGTTTTTGCAGAAGGGCACGAAGAAGGGGGCATCAGCTGAATTAGTGTCACCGTGACAGTTTCAGATACGGTGGTGACACACCACAGGATGGTTTCTCCAGCAGGTGTTGGAGCAGCTGTCCCTGCTTGGGCAGAGGCTCCAACGCAGACCCAGCCTCAGACAGCGGACGCAGCCCTCTGAGCCCCAGGCTGCAGCGAGTGCCCAGGGCCTCTCTGGCACCAAAGACGTGGCCTTCAGTCCTGCAGAAGGTATGCCCTCTTGGAGGAGCTGTGCCACCAAGTGGAGGAGTTACAGGAGGAAGTGAGCAGGCTGCGCAGCATCAGAGAAGATGAAGGAAGATAGACAAGATCTTCTCTGAGACAAAGCTCAAAGAGCTTCCAGCCCCAACTGAAGTAGAGAAGCAAGCAGTGTCCACCCCTAACATTAAGGTAAGTACAGCCTCTGGAGAAGGTGAGAGATGGAAGCTTCTGACACCAAGAGGGAGGGTCCTGCTCCCTGGGAGGACTTACAGCTACAAATAAGTTCACCTTCCTCAAGACTGAAGAGGAGCCAGATGTGCTCCACCCTGATATCTGCTAGAGTGATACACAGCAGGACATAAGTAATCCAGGAGGTTCCTGGAGTGTATTGACAGTAACTTCCTCCTCCAAGTGATAAAGCAGGAAACAAGAAGAGATGCTCTGCTGGACCTCATACTCGCCAACAATGAGGAGATCTTTGGGCATGTGAAGCTCAAAGGCAGCCTTGGCTGCAGTGACCATGAGATGGTGGAGTTCAGGACCCTGAGGGGGGAAGGAGGGTAAAAAGAAAGCTCATAACCCTGGACTTCAGGAGAGTGGACTTTGACCTCTTCAAAGATCTTGGGCTCGTCAAAGAGCACCCATGAGTGCAGAGGGAGCTGGCAAGTGTCATTGCAAGGCCGCTCTCAACAATCTTTGATTGATCATTGTGACTGGGAGAAGTGCCCAAAGCCTGAAGGAAAGGAAATGTCACTTCTATCTTTAAGAAGGGCAAGGAGGAGGACCCAGGGCCAGTCAGCCCCACCTCGATCCCTGGGAAGGTGATGAAGCAGCTAATCGTGGAAACCATTTCCAGACACACAGACAAGAAAATCATCAGGAGTATTCAGTATGGCTTCACCAAGGGAAGGTCATGCTTGACCAATTTGATAAACTTCTATGATGAAATGACTGGCTTGGTCGATGAGGGGAGAGCAGTGGATATTGTCTAAATGGACTTCAGGAAGGCCTTTGGCATTGTGTCCCACAACATCCTCATAGACAAGCTGTTGAAGCATGGGCTGGATGAGCAGACAGCGAGGTGGATTGAAGCCTGGCTGAATGGCTGGGCCCAGAGGGTGGTGGCACGAAGTCTAATTGGGGGTCAGCAGTGGGTCCAGTCCCGTTTAACATCTTCATTAATGATCTGGGTGATGGGGCAGAGTGTACCCTCTGCAAAACTGGAAGGAATGGCTGATAAACCAGAGAGTCAAGCTGCCATCCAGAGGGACCTTTACAGGCTGGAGAAACGGGCTGACAGGAACCTCATAAAGTTCAGTGAGACATTCAAAGTGCTGCACCTGGGGAGGAACAATCTCACACACCAGTAAACGCTGCGGGCCACCCAGCTGGAAAGCAGCTTGGCACAAAAGGACCTGGAGGTCATGGTGGACACCAAATTGAACACGAGCCAGCCACGTGCCTTTGCCAGAAAGAAAGGCTAACGGCATCCTAGCCTACATCTGGCAGAGTGTTGCTAACAGGTCAAGGGGGGTGATCCTGCCCCTCTACTCAGTGAGGCCACACCTGGAGTGCTGTGTCCGGTGCTGGGCTCCCCAGTAAGAGAGATGTGGACATAGTGGAGAGAGTCCAATGCAGGGCCACGAAGATGATGAACAGACCGGAGCATCCCATGTATGAGAAAAGGCTGAGAGAGCTGGGACTTTTTTTAGCCTGGAGAAGAGAAGGCTCTGGGGGGATCCTATCAATGTCTGTAAATACAGGCAAAGAAGCCCGGCTCTTTCCAGTGGTGCCCAGTGACAGGACCAGAGGCAACGGGCATAAACCGAAACGCAGCGCCTCCACGCCTCAGGAAACACCTTTTTTACTGTGAGGAAGACCTCACACAGGTTGCCTAGAGAGGTTGTGGAGTCTCCAGCCTTGGAGATGCTCCGAAGGTGCCTGGTCGTGGTGCTGGGCTGCAGGTGACCTGGTGGAGCAGCGAGGTTGGCCCAGCCGAACTCCGGCGGCGGGGAAGTGAAGTTGCCCTGAGGAGAAGTGAGCGCAGCTGAGCGGTGAGGGGACGCAGCGGCTCCGCGGCCCGCGGGCACCTGAGGCAAGGCCCCAAGATGGACGTTAAGGGTCTTTGGCCCGGGGCTGTCAGTGCCCCGAGGCCGCGGCTGACAGGGAGCTGCCCCCGCCCCGCCCGGCGGACGGGGAGCGTCGCGCGTGGGGTCCGCCGCGTCGCGCGTGGGGTCCGCCGCTTCCCG
>Ga0065711_1036258_pt1 | contig 21233 bp, 13 predicted proteins | sample Hoacrofraction12_FD_59098 | JGI IMG/M metagenome (GOLD analysis project Ga0065711, IMG submission 59098) | Hoatzin crop microbial communities from Cojedes, Venezuela - Epithelial fraction 12 v2 (version 2) | ecosystem: Host-associated > Birds > Digestive system > Esophagus > Crop | place...
GTTTAACCATTCAGATGCTGTAATAGTTTTGCTATATAAACCTTGTTTTTGCTGACTAATAAAGGTGAACGATCATACTCATATTGGGGTCACATCGTTACAACGGATCCGTAACCCACGCCAACAATTCTAGATCGAGTATGGCTACCAAATTTGTAGAGAAAGTTCTACAAGCACCTTGGCAGGATTAGCATCTTGACCACTTGAAGAAATGGTCTGAGAACAATAGGATTCGGTGTAGTAAGAAGAGGTGTAGACTATTACACTTAGGTAAGGATAAACCCCCAAATGGAGAGCAGCCAGCAAGGCAAAAGACCTGCACAAAAATGCCTTGGGGGTTTTTGAAGAGCTCAAGCTGACTAAAAATTAACAATGACATACTGGTGTGGAAAAGCAAGTATTGCGCTGAAATGTTTAAATTGGCTAGGTGATATGTGAAACAATTTCTCCACTCCTACTCAGCACCAGTGAGGTCTCAAACTCGAAGATGGACTTGGTCACTTTGGTCACTGAACTCAGGGGATGAATGGGCAGATAGAGGAAGTCCTGAGAACAACAAAAAGTACTAAAAGTCTTTCAAAATTGACCCTGGAGGGAAATCTCAAAGAACTGGATTTGTTTAGTCTAGAGAAAAGAGGACTGAGAAGAAACATGATAACAGTCTTCAAATATGTAAAAGGTAGCTGCTCAGTGGAAGGCAGTAGGTAACTCTCAATGCTTAGAGGGGAGCAGGGAGCTTAAATAGTATCTAGAGTAGCGGTTTCTGCTATATATAAGGAAAAACTTCCTAGCTAGGAGGCTAAGAAAGCCTTGGTGCCAGTGGAGGTCATTGAGTCTTTAGCACTGATGGTTTCAAACACAGCTGAAAAAGTCATCATGTAGATATTGTTGACTGTGTTTGCGAAGGGGGGTACTAAACCCAAGGGCAACAGCTTATGAGGCAAGTAAACATATAACTTGCAGATAGATGTTTGAAAGGCATACGAAGCATCTGGAGCTGGGAGTCATGGCATCATGAGAGTGTCACTGTTGGATAAAGCGTCTCTGAGCTCCCAGAAGGTTCTTTTCAGCGCATGTAACCCCAAAGCAGGGAAAAAGAAATCAGATCTAATATGCAAACTTTGAAAGGATTCTGACCCCTAGGTAATTTCTTGAGGTCTCTTCCTACCTTCTACAGCTGTAAATAGACACAGACCATGCCAGAATGGCCAAATTACTGTTGCAGTGGTTTCCTGTTACAGGTGAAAAACAGATATTAAGCCTTTACTGGTAACTTACGGGAAAAAAAATCTAGCTACATCATGTACATTTCTGGCAAAAGGAGCTTGAAATCCCATCACCTGGGAGACAAGCAAGTACTAGCGTTTCTCCTTTATGAGAGGACTGAAAGGTTTTGTCATGAACCTGAAAGACTGTTTTTGTTGCATTGCTTTGCAAACATTTGGGAAGCAACAGTCCTTATCCTTGTCCTGGGGGCCTGCTGTTCTGAATAGCCAAGCCAAGAAAATGGTATGAGAAGCATCAAAGGTACAAAGAGGTGGAAATAACATGCATCAAGCTGCACAAAACATACACGACATGAGTGGGAGTAAAACCCAGGTCTTTGTGGTGTTCACACCAGTACCATCCATCTTCTTGCACTGCTGTCATACTGCAACAGTATTAGCTTCAACAGTTCGTTTTGCTTTACAGAGAACTTGTGTGAAGGTTGCGTTTTATGTTGGCAATGACCGCAGACTGTGTATATTGCTAAGGCATCTTTATAGTGCTATGAACGTGATGTCTATGCAATTAAAATGATGCTTCCTACATGCATAATGCCTCTCCCTAGCTTTACAGCTGTTTGACATGTTCTCTGTGAGGGCATTTGCTGATAATAAATTGTGTTGTGGAAATATAATAACATGAACAAGGAAATCTAAACTGATCCAATTGTTTAATCTAGTTTAAACCTACATTTTCTCAGAGGAATCCCTAACCCAGATTAATTTAGAGAAGTGATGAGGTTTTATCCCATCACCCTTACAAATCGTGCATGCAAAACCCATGCTATTAGGTTGCTATTAATAGTTCTGACATGTATATATATGCTCATAATCTTGTACATCTATAAGAAGAGCAAAAAATAAACAATTCTCCCTCATTTCAGTGGAGCCCACCTGTCTCCTGCTTCCCGAGGGAAGCCCTGCATCACAGCTTCCGATTATTCTCTTCCCAAACTCTAGTTCATTATAGAGAAGAATGCTCAGCCAGCCTTTGTCTCTGCCTCTCTTACAGAGACAATAACTTCTGTGCGAGGTTACCATGTATCCAGGTTACCCTGTGCATTTTTTCTTTTTCCATTCAAAAATTGTGTCCAGGCAGAAAATGCAGGTTTCATGCATTTCTTCAGAATTTTCAGATCTCAGACAGTCTGACTGCAATTGTGACTTTGAGCATGGCCGACAGATGTCCGACTATCCCTGACTCACCTCATGCACACCTGCAGATCACCTCTATGCTTCATGCACGGTGAGGCCAATGCTTCCAAGAAGCGTGAGAGCTGTTGTGCGTATATTGTAGCGCTGATTATCACCTGTGCAGGACTTCTGATGCAACAGGAATGTCTGGGATTCGCTGTGCATTCACAGACCAACTATGCCACCTTGCAGAGTAAATCTAACAGTTTCAAAAGCCTCAGATTTGGTGCAAATGTGTTATCCAGAACATGCACAAGTATTTTTGTCTGAGAAATCCCCATGAAAAAATAGCCTCTGTAGGTCTCTGTGGAGATATTAGAAATACTCGATAAACAAGAAATAGTTAAGGCTAAACCCTAACTTACACTATGCTTTTTCAAAGGTGCAGGGGAAAGAGCGTGTGAGAATCTGTTGAGAAGAGAGAGGAATATTTGGGAGAAACGGTCAGTTTATGCCAAGTATGTTTAGCAGGTGAGGAGGCAAATCCACCCCCTCCCCAGGCTGCCTGCCTGGCCAGTAAGCTAGCTGTGACATGCTTTACTCCCACTTTGAGAAGTGTTATATATCCCACATCAGTCATTCCACAAGATTAAGGAATTCTCTCTTGGCACGACACAAAGAGTATTCGTCGTCAGGCACCTTCTGTGTTTCCCTCTTGTGCTGCCAGCCAGCGAGAGATTGTCGTGGGGAAAAAAGGCCTTGCTATTAGTCTTGGTTTCTTTATCGTGGAGTGACATTTTGTAATTGTCTGTAACAAACAGGATCCCATATTTTTCCCAGCATTAACTCAGAGCTCAGTGGAGTCATACTACAAAGGAATTTAGTCCTAGCAATATTATATTAAGAAAGCTATTCAGCGCAATGTGAATAGTTTCAATCATCAGAGAATTTTAAATCTTTCAGGTAATACAGTTACTCACACACGTGCAACCTGCGGTAGATGCCTAGAGTGTTACAATCGGAAGCTTCAGCTTCAGTTTTTACAGATGACTAATGCAATTGTTACTCAATTTCTACAGTTAACATTTGTGCAAATGTACTATCCTTTACAAAGGTCAGGCTGCTTACAGGTGTTTAATGTCACTGATATCATCTACGTGGGAAATGAGATCACCTGGGAATTATGTAGGTTTTAAGAATTTAATAGTAACAGTTTTTCTAAGACTATTAGGAAGTTTCTGGTAATTTGTATTTCTGTCTGGATGGGAATTCAGTGGCAAAATGTCTTTTCGATAGCACTTCAAAACCCCATACACCAACAAAACTTCCAAACTGAAAGGAAAATCCAGAACATTTGTCTGAACTCCCCCAAGATCTGGAAGATTTGGGGGTCTGGAATAAAATTATCGATTCATGTCCGAGTGTCCCTCTATTTTTCACAACACAAAAACCCCAGTCTTTGAGAAGTTATGAGACAGCCTGATATACACTGCACTGGAATGACTTTGAGAATCACTCATCTCTTCCTTTCTCAACAAACGCAGCCAGCTGTGTCACAGAAAAATGATAGATAGCTTATAGCAGGTTAGCAGCTGGCTAAGGAAGCCTTGAACAGCTCGGCCTGAAATCAGGCAGGGCAACGCAGTCATGGTGGGACAGGAAAAGCTTTGCAAGAGGCTAGCAAGAACACCAGCTTTCTGCCGCTGTTTAAAGCAGCGCCCTTCCATTTAGCAAGGAAGTATAAAAGACTCACTCCAGATTCTGCAAGTTTCAAGAAATGCTTTCTCCAAGCTTCAGTTCAGAAGCCATTCCGCTTCCTCCTAGTGAACGTACAAAGATTTCGACTCACCCACTTACCTCTGCATCATTAGAATAATCTCACACAGCACAATCAAGAGCAGAGCGTGGGGCTGCGTCCTTGTCTAACTATGACCTTTCTGCACTTCTCAAGTCACACAAGAAAAAGAATAACCTTGGACAAAACACTTAGCTGAAGAACATCTCTAACATGAAGGTATTTCTGGGTACAAAACTGGTGTTTCGTCCTAAGGTCTTGTAGTTGTAGGTGCCTAGCAAAATGTGCAGACCACAGGGATGCTACCTGGTGATAGACCAGGATCTTCCATGACCTTTAAGAACGAGGACTCACGACAGATTTCTAAACCGCTCGCTCTTCCGTTCTTCTCCTCCTTGCAGATTCAGGCCTGCCAAGACAACTCACCCAGACCTTACAAACCCAAAATTCTTCAGGTTTTTGTTTGTTTTCATCTGTCACATGAATCAAGAAGAGAAAACACTGTAAATGAGCTAGGAAAAAGTGCACAGGTGGAAAAAAATTATCACCAGAATTTGAAGTATTACAAATGCTAAACTGTCTCAGTGGATATGGGAGAAAACCACACTGGGAAAAAAACACAGTATGGGACAGCTTCACGATATAAAAACAGTGATACAATAAGGAGAGTAAGAGCCAATGTTCTTTCTGCCACTAGCCTAGATTGATTTGGAATGACCTGTCATGTTCATCCAGATCCATCTCTTTCTTCCAAAAAAATTAACTTCTTACTAAATTATCCCAGTGAAACTTTCTAGCTAAACACGAAGTATGTAACACAACAGTAGTACCTCTGGTTTTGGTATCGCTTTGTTTTCACCTGGCCGATTAAACCACAAGTATAATTTAAGTTCTCTTAAGACAAGGAACTGATACAAGTTTGTCGGGTATTTTTTTGCATGGAACACAATATAATGAACACGTGTACTAAACAAGTAATCTGCAGTCTCGCTTTTGATTATATTTTTTAAATTTAAGTAAAATATGAGGTTTTGTGAAATATTTATCGTGAGCAATACAACACATCTGCATGGTAAATATATTCAGCTGTATATCTGATTCCTGGCAAACAAGATCAGTGTGTGGATCTAGTGTCTTTAAATCATGGGTATATTCAAACCAATATACATTTAAGAACTTAGCGGCTTTCGAAAAGCTAACGCAGCTTGTAGTAAAACTTCAGCATAATATACTGCAAGTTCCTGAGTGAATGAAGTGACGGAACAGTACAAGTCTGTCTCAGTGACAGTTACAGGCCAGTTCTGCATTCGTGAGCGTGAAACTTTCAGTTAGTCTGGAATTTAAAAGGGATTCTACCATGAAAAAAGGCCTGAAATAGGAATCAGGGCTTCCATATTTTTGTCTCAATGATTTTTGCAGGAAGGTGCTTCACGTAGAAATAAAAGCATACTCTGACTTCCAGACCTGAAAAAATCATGGGCTCTGAGGATCAGCCCAGGGGTATTTTAATGGCATATGCATCATTTCCAGTAATAATGCTTGTTGGCCTTTTTATGCCCTTAATGGCATCTTAGCTATCCCATCACCTTCAGTGAATTTGCAGAGGGTTAACTCAGTGTAGTACAGTAAACAGCTCTGTCTCATCTGTAAGAAGGAAAAAGCTCCAGCTTATTCAGTCTTTATTTTTTCATGATGAAGTAACAAAACAAAAGCCTTGGAAGGAAACACTGCAAGCAAGAATATCTGAATGTGTAAAAATGAGAGATCAGCTATTTCTTCCATACTTTGAACAAAAACTCAGAAACCTGTCTCAGGACTGCAACCACAAAAAAAGAAACAAAAATTATATAGCCAACAGCTGAAAACAGTTTGCAGCATCATTTCTTATAGATACCAATCTGCGTCCAAAATCTCTAACTTCTTAGCTTTCGAGAAAATCAGTATGATTTGCTTTCTACTTACAGCCCTGCTGTTCTGCAATTTAACACACAATTTAACAACACAGCAAGCTTGGTAGGAGCAAGAGTGTGTTGAACTTGAGTTACCAAGCACAGCAAGTTAGGGCATGCATGGAGTCTGGCAGCAATGCACACAGCCCTCCCAAGTGTGTGTGTGTGTGTGGTGTGCGCGCATCCGATTAAAATATGGATTTTCAGACCTGCTTCAGCAGCTACAAGTGTCTGGGAAAGAGTCACAGCGTTTTTTAGTGGAAAGTGATCTAGCTGTCACATTTACTGGGACTTGTAATGCAGGTAGGGTGATTACAGTATTGACAATGCTACCAAAAGCAAGGTGAATCAGAACAGAACTTTGCTTTCAGAACTGTATCTTGTATCAGTAAAATGTGAGGATCTGTGTACAGAAGTTAGGATTAGGTAAGTCACAGAACAATTTCTGTAGCAAGTGTCTGTGAAAAACAATATGCGCAAGATAGAGCAAAACAGATAACAGTTGCAGGAAAGTAGGAAGTCAGATAGCCCCTTGCAGAGATGTTCTGAATGCTAGATGTTATTCTAGCAATTCCCATTTCCGCTGGTGAAATTAGATACAAAAAATGGACACCATGAAACAATGAACTGTATCATTACTTTATGGGATGTGGAATTGTCTGTATAGTGTAATAAGATGTTACAAGTCTGTGAGGCAGAACAACTTGTGCTATTCTCAGCAGAATATCTCAGGGCATAACAGCAACTCCTTTCCTTGTTTTTTAGCAGTGGAGTCTGCATAGTTCCCTCCCTGCACAACATTGTGCGGAGGATATGATACAATCAGTAATTCTCAAGATCACTTCTTTCAGCTGGCGCTTCTTGAATGTGTCACGTTCCCAAGTTCTCATGGAAAACCTAGATTATAAGATAGAAGGTACCAAACACCTACCTCATGTTAATAGGGCAGTAATGCACATAATTATACCCAGTGCTTTACACCCTCTTGGCAATGCAGCAGCTGACAATATTGGCATGTTTCCATTGGCACCACCAACTACTCATGCTCCACGCTGTGCCAACATCCCCTGATGTAAAATTAGAACAGCAAGACCACATCCTGCCTTCCTTTGTTTGCTCACCTATTTAGGCAGCGGTTTCAGCTGAGCCTGAACCATCCACTCCCATGCGCGCAGAGGGAACCGTGCACAAAGGAGCCGTGCTGTCCAGCGCTCCCATGGCACGGCACGGCACGGTGACACAGATTGATGCTAGTGGAGAGAACAGCTTCTCCGCAGGGGTCACAGACCACTGCAGGCACTGGCGCTGCTCCGGGCAGCATTCACTCTAGGGATTTCCTTTGCCAAAAGAAAGTTCCCTACAAGACCCCTGTCGTTTCTCTGCTTGTAGAATATGTGCGATAGAGGCTAAAGTCTCAGCTGTAGCCGATGGTTAAATGACATGACATTTTCACTTACCTGGGGTACCAGTACAATGATCTCTCAGTGGCTCCTTCAACTTCAGAAAGTACGAATAGTAGCAATCATCTTTACTGGCTCTGATCATTTCCATGGCAATGCTGTTATTTGCCTAGTGCTTTGTGTGTGCCTGGCGCCCTGTGAAGAGGAAGCAAGACAAAGCCCAAACTATTTACAGTTTGATGACCTATGTCTGCAGCCGATGGCAGGACTTCTGCAGTAATGCCAAAGGCATGCATGTGTGTGTACACACGCGTACATGTTCATGGAGGAGTTATGGGGCTTGCTTAGTTTTCAGTCAGATCAAATTCGTGGTTTGGCTCAACAATCAGCCAAACAAATGCTAGCGTTGGCAAGTGGAGATGGGAGGAACGAGCACGTGGAGAGGAAGGAGCAGCAGAGGCAAGGTGCAACCACGTTTTTGGTGGCAGTGTTAGCATAAGCTGCGGAACTGCAATGCCAGCATCACTTCAACTTTGTCTTTTTGGTGGCTTGAACTGCTGTGCAACTGTGTCACACCTGCTGCAAAGATGTGAGCAGGACACTCATGCAAGCATTACTGAAGGTGAGTGCAGGCTGCAGAACCAGGGGACAAATATGCAACACAACAACAAAAAAGAAAGGAACATAAAAAAGAAACAGAATTTCAATTACCTGTAAGAAACAGGCACTCTGCCCTGCATAGCATTTGTGGTGGTTTTAGACAGCCACACAGGAAAGAGCAGTAAAAATTGCACTGAGAAATACATAGGAAGCACCAAAGGCATCCCAAGGCCTGTTGTGACAGAACAAGGAGTAATGGTTTTAAACTAAGGGAGGGCAGATTTAGACTGGACATAAGGAATATATTTTTTACAATGAGGGTGGTGAAACACTGGAATGGGTTGCCCAGAGAGATGGTAGATGCCCCATCCCTGGAAACATTCAAGGCCAGGTTGGACAGGGCTCTGAGCAACCTGGTGCAGTTGAAGATGTCCCTGCTCACTGCAGGGGGGGTGGGCTAGATGTCCTCTAAAGGTCCCTTCCAACCCAAAGCATGCTATGATTCTATTCTAAATGTCCTTTGGCAGAGTGGTAAGGCAAAATTTTCCTTTTTAACCTTAATTTCCCGAGCTCTAAGCATTTCTAAGTCTTGAAGCAGAACAAGCCCATTACCAGTATGAAAATGCCAAAGAAACTGGAATGCTTTAATTTTGCTTTCTTTCCTACCTTTCTAACAAAAATTAAAAAGGCTTTTACCACTTTGTAGTTCTACCAAAAAGAATAATTAACAATAATGAAATTGTTCCATATCATATAAACAATGGTCGCATATCTCACTTTTTTGGAGATGATTTATATCTGTCCTTTCATTTGGCAAGGACAGCAACAGGTCTAGCTATATCTATAGATAAAAATGTAAATATAGATATCACACAGCAAATGACTGTTAAAGTTTTGAACTGAACCTGTTGAAGTTCTGATAGGTTCAATCCCAGTTTTTTCTATCATGTGACCAACAACCACTGTTTATCATCCATAGCGGGGTGTTCCAGTTTAAACAGATTCTCTTTGGTTTCTCAAATTTAGCAGGCAATACACAATGTCTGTACCCTGAAAGAATCCAAGTAATAACTAGATTTTTCCTGGTGTATCACATCCAAAGATCACTCCTGAGATAGATGATCACTGAACAACGCACCTTTCCAGAAAATTGTATGCTTTCTAATACTAGGTCTTTGTCAACAGGCCAGCTCAGCTGTTTTGCTATCTGGACTGCACAAGAAAGAATGATCCATTTGTTTCTCACTCTTCAGCTGCCATGACAGACGACAAACAGGTTTCTCTACAGGACCCAGGAACAGAAGAAGGAGGACTAATATCTAATATGTAACTTGGCATTGCATGCTTTGAGAGTGGTGTTTGGAAACAAGGAGAAAGTGAAAAACAATATGTTCAGTGGAATTTTCCTTCATGTATATATTTTATCTGCAGCTGCAATGTACGGAGGCCAAGTTATTAGAGGTGAACTGGAAAAGAAGCAATAAAATGCCGTTAACTTTAGCACTTTAGAAGTTAGGGATGGAAATGACCCATAAGACCTCTGCCAGAGAAAGATTGCCCCTTCCGGGACCATGTGATAAGCACGCCAAATAGGGAAGAGCAGGAAGCACATGGGCCGTTCTTTAACCCTGCCTTTCCGCCTGCTTGTCCATCCCCCGGGCTTCGCCGCTCTCCCAGGCGGGCACTGTCCTGGCCACATCATGGCCCACCCAGGAGCTGCGCCCGTGCAGAAGGCCAGCTCTGGGGGGCGGGAAAGAACGGGGTGGAGGGGGAAAGCAGACCTTCAGAAACAGGCTGCTGAGTTTTCCTGGGCGCTTTTAGACAAACAAACAAGTGTCACAATGTGAGAAAACAAGAGGCTTTTCCTCACTGAATATGGACGAGAGATTTAATACGAAGAAAGCCTACTATCAGTATAAAGTCGCAACATTTTCATAAGGATTTGTCCTTCAGAGATGGATTATACCACTTTTCTTATTACAGGAATGCAAAGATTAAAGATCCCAAATGCTCCATATTTTTGAGTTGTTGTAATAAATGTGCCAGGAATCTGGGGAGATTTCCAAAATGCATTTAATCCATAGTAGGCTGAAAGTTGTGCACTGTAAGCGATTTTCATTGTTAGATGGAAGTAAATACAAATTACTGAAGAATCAGAAAATCCTGCTACAGCCAGCAGCTCTCACAGTATTTCAGTCATATGCATACAGTCTTTTGGAAGGAAGGAAGGCAAAAAATCTGTGATAAACTACCACTTAATGACACATTTTCAAAATCTAGATGTTGGGTTGCATATAGAAAAGCTTTTCCCACACCTCCTAAACTGCACAAATAGCTTTTCTGTATGCAAACTAGAATCTGCAGCATGTACGCACCTATATCCAGGACGGTGCATACGCAGAAATAGACGTGAAAATTGAGAGTTACAATTGTAGAGGCCAAGCTGAGGTCCCTTTTAAAGTTAGTTTCCAGGTAGTAATTTAAATACGTCAAAGGGAAGCAACTGGGAGCTAATCTTTCTCCCCTCCCCACTCTACTTATTTCAGACCTTCCCAACTGTGTAAGGTATGAAAGGGTCTGAGAAGAAAGTATGAACGTGTCTAATGCAGTGCCCAGGGTGTGAGTCATATACCAGAGTGCCCGCTCCTGCGCCCGGGCAGAGGGACTGGTAACACAAAAGGCTGTGAGGAGGAGGGACAGCACTTTAGCAGCCCCCAGCTACTGGGAGGCTGGAGGTGGAGCTGGCTGGTGATAACTGGACGAATTGTTTCCATCACATGGTTAATGACTCAGCACCATTATCCCAAAGTCTTTATTTTTTCAGCTCTGCCAGCTTGTCCAGCACACTTGTGTGGAAAAGAATGGGGGGACTGGGAGAGGGGAGGTAGGCATTAGGGTGTGTAACCTTTACTGAGTTTGCATCATGCATATTTTCCGTGCTGCCGCTTTGCCATCTCTGGGGTTGTAATTCTACGACTGTAACACCATCAGAGAGATTCCCAGCAACTTCAGTAAAGCTTGGATCAGGGCTCAGGCTCTCCTCGGTCGATAAATGCACCTTTTTCTTCCACAGCAGTAAGGAATTTTAACCCAGTTTCCTGTGTGCACACGTATTGCTTCTACATGCACAGATGCAGCTGGAAACCCATCACCGAGGTTGACAACAGTGAGGGTGCAAAGCAAACATTGACTACTCTGTCCTTGCGTTCTCCAAAATATCAGGAGTTATGCCTCTCCACAACACTGACAACTGCTGAGTAGAAATGGCCGTGACAAGCGTGGGAGTAATCAGCGTACGTGCAGTATATACTGATACGTAGCTGCTGCAGCCCTCATTCCCTTTAGCTGGTTCCCAGAATAAGAAAGTGATAGTATGTGTAGGTTTATTTTAAGTAGGGCTACAGCACACATATAGCTGGCTTCTACACAGTCCCCTGCAGATCCTGCTTACTCGGTGGGATATATTATGTCACCATGGCCCTAAATACCTCTGCTTTGCAGACCGAATTCAACACACAACTTTTGAGAAACAGTAACACTCCCAATATCTTTTGTGTTGTCAGTGGGGTGTAGAAGCATTAATGTGGATTTTGGGTTTTATCTGTATTTACCGCTAGCCCGCTGGCTCGCTGTCACTAATGTTCATAAAGACACCCACAACAACGAACAGTGGAGCCTTGCTAATGCCTCCCACCAGCCGCATGGCATGCAGAGCTTAAGGTTGGAAGGTCACATATTCCTTCGCTTTGTTTTTATTCCCCATTTGGTGAAGACTTGCCATACAAGGGCACTCAGTGGCCTGCGCTGCTTGGACTGGAAGCCCTTTTTCCGACAGGAGGTACACTCGCTCCCTAGTCTTCAAAATGAAACCCAATCAGCAAAAAGAAGAGGAGCCCAATCTTGCACAGAATTATTTAAAACAGTTGATTGCTGTCATTGAAGTGTTGGGGACCATGCTGCCCCTGCATCGTGCCCCAGTCAGCACAGAACAGGGACACTGGGGACCCCAGTTCATAAAGAGCATGATCACTGAGGGCCAGTTTGTACCAGGCAGCCTGGTGCCGTGGGGTTCTCCTTGCTCCTCTCTCCAGCACCAACTGATCGCACATTGTATCAGCAGCTGCTTTCACCGCTGAGGACAACACCACATGCATATGCTAACACAAGAAATAGCCCATTAGCTATTTCCGAGCTACTAAGAGCTACCTCCATGTGCAGCCTGCCACATACGCAATATCTTCTAGGGCAGACCACAGATTTGTTGGCTGGGCAGTCATACTGCACGTAAGGTCACTACTTTACACTGAGGTTTTCTACCATCTGTGCTCTGCTCTCTTGCTTAGGGGAGCAGCCAAAGGCAGAACCCAGCTCTTAACTTAGACCCCAAACATTATATACAAGTTGTTCATCCCAGATGGACTCAGTCCCAGAAGTCACTGTTATAAAAGACTTGTTAAACAGTCAATTTTACAAATGAAGAGGAATCAATGCTTCCCCGTGTTATCTGTTTCCTATTCCCTACTCCTAGGCATGTACTCACTTAATAACTCACGTACACACCCAAGCAGTCAGAAGAGCCCATTTGAGCTTAACAAATAGGCTATGTTACTAAGTAAGAAACTGCAGTTTGTGCTTAATTTACATTTGCTGAAGTTTGACACTTTCAGTCACCTTGCATATCAAACAGAAACAACCCAAAGAGATTGGAAAGACTATCAGCCAAATTATCTCCTGATGAGGGGTATTACTATCTGCAGTAATTTCCAGAAAGAAAAGCGAGATGGAAGCCAGCATTTTCAAAAGCAGCACCCGTTCCGCATGCCTTCACTCAGGGTTTTTTTGAGGCTGAATTTCTGCTGGGCAGCCACCAATCGCAGGTGGCACTCTGAGAACTCCTTTGGCCCAGAAATAAATTCCCAGGTATCTCAACTTGATAGCTCAGAAATGAGGCATCCTAAACCACAGTACACTCTTGAAAAGATGGTCCAAAGTCAGTGCATACTTGGGAAGTCTGAGAAACACTAGAAGCGGAAACTCCATCTCTGGGTCCTGTCCTGAAGGACAAGACTCGCATGCAGACCTGATGGCGTAACACAGACTTGTGCTGCCTGATCATGAGCGAGGTTAGCAGCACCAGTAGAAAAGATGTGCATAATGGCCACATCCTCGCTTATACAGACAAAACCTTGGGAACTGAAAGGAGGAACATATCAACTACATGAGCAAGTATGGTATTTGTCTTCCCTTTAACCTAATGTTCTGAAGTGTGTGAAAGATTAGCATTAAGGATTGCCACGGGCCATTTGCTGTAACCCTATCTAGCAACTTCCTGAAATAAAAGAACAAATTTCAGTTCCTAGGTAGAAGCCCTCAGGCACATGAGAATATAACCAAAGAATAATTTACCGCAAATGTGGGCTACGTGTAGAAATGAGACAGATCAGTGGTTTACCTGACTCAAGAAGAAGAGGTTCTGAAGGCAAAAAGTCTCCTAAAGTGCCTGCATTTGGTGAGCGTAACCTCACTGAGGCACCTCAGATCTCAGGATTATTTCCTACTCTAAGCATATAAAACCACTGACATTTTACTGATAACATTACATGATGGCTGCAGCTAAAATATGCTTTTTAAATACTGAACACCGTACCTGGCAGTACCCTCTCTTCTCTTTTCAGAGAATTAACCCTGGCCACAGTAAAATAAAGAAGAAGAAAATCACACATTAAAATTGCTTAAAAAAGTAATCATAGGGCAGAAGCCTGCATTAACAAACCCAGTGTACCACAGTGAAGTGGGAAGCCTGCTAATAGCCTTACAATATCAGACACAACAGGTTGCTAATTTAACAACCTTCACTAATACAAGATTACTCAGCTGTTTCCCCCTTAAGTAGGCATTTTTGCCGGTTTTAGTTCCTCACTAATTTTGATTCCTCGCACTCATTTTTCTGAATTTTTCAACATGCTAATTTCCTAGGTATTGATTTATTTGAGTGTAAGAAATCCATCTTCACAGTATACATGATTCTTAATACACCCAGCATGGATTATAGGAGGTTAGCTCTCAGAATGCACAGGAACTAGGGGACTCCAGAGCATACCTGGGGAGTCACTATTTAAAGTGACTCGAGGTGCCACCTCAGTGCCAGGCGTGCCTTCTACAGAGCCAAGACTTCGCCCCATGTGTTTTCAGAGAATCCTGAAAAAGGTGACTTTGAAGAATCGTCACTGCTCTGCAAGCCCATTCATGTCACGGTGTGAAAATGTGAGCAGAAAATAAGCCAGCTTCTCCAGAGTAAGCAGTAAAAATTCCCGTGAACTCAGTGAGACCATTTTGCTTCCACTGCATCTTGAACCCACAATTTCCTGGCAATGTTGCTCTGCGCTGTTGGTGGGATAGCGCTGCCTGGTCGCAGCCTCTCCTCTGGGACAGCCGGCCAGCAGCAGGTCTTGCTCACACCGCCTGCCTCTGGCACCGGTGAGTGGGACCCGCACCCTGGAGCCACAGGGGCACGGCCCCCTGCAGCAGAGGGGCTGGCGGGGAGCGAGGTCAGGACCCCACTGCAGGAGATGGGGAACAGCCCTTGCAGAAGCAGGGGGAGGTATGGGGTGAAAGTGCAAAAGCAGGAGGTGGGAGGCTGGGACTTTCTGTTCCTCAGCGGGGTAAAGGGTTGGTTGAAATAGAGGAGAGGTAAGGGGAGGTTCAGGCTGGCCAGGAGCAAGAGGAGGAGGGAATAGCAGTGGGAAGCAGAAGTGAAGCTGGTGGGAACAGGATTTATTAGGAGATTGTTAATCCGTTCACCAGGTGACAGCAGGTTAGCCCGTGTTCACTGCAGTTAAGTGCATGCAGCCTTGCCGACCACACACAACAGCACATGTATTTTTCACTTGCACAGGTAGGCTTAGCCCACAGAAAAGAAGCAGTGGGTCTTCTTTTTTCTGAGTTCTGGGCCTTCCCTGCTTTGAAAGGGATCAGTGCCTACACCGGTTGTCCAAGCTGAAAGAGTGAGATTCATCTCCAGGTGACTACAATCCAGGTGTTCTGCAACAGCCAGACACCTAAGGGACAGCCAAAGTGTCACTCGGAAAGAGGCACCTGGAAAAGCTTTTGGCACACAGGGCTCTCTAAGTATCACACATAGCAGAAGGCCCTCTCTCAACTGACCAGGACAATTCTGGAAAGAAGGATAAGTGTCTCTCTTTCTAAGGGAAGAGAGTTGGCAATAGGAGGTCTGTCATCTACCCACATAAGAAGAATGAGGCCAAACTGATCTGCCTTCGCTTCAACGGTGTCTTTGATGCTGTTGCTATGCCCTCTCCCTACCTCTGAGCTCCCCCATCATCCTGCTTCTCTCATTTGCTGGCTCCCAGTTCTTGCAGACATGATGTGATGAAGCATATGGGAAGGATGTGCCCTACCAACTGAATCCAGGATTTTTTTAACTGAGATTTACACTGAAAAGGTACAGGGAGCTGCTCAGACACACCCAAGGCCACCTGTGTTCAGCAGAGCTGCCCAGTGCTGGCAGCAAAGCAGTGAGGAGGGCTCGTGTCGCCCTCCAGAGCTTCCCAAGAACTGGAAGATCCCAGGCAGACCTCCCTGTGAAAAGGGCCGTGTCTCTGTTGGCAAACCTAACCACCGCTGCTCACTGTTGTTGTGGCTGTGTTGGTAGCTGTAGCAGTGGACCAAAGGCAGATGGAGCGTTTAAGAACCTTTCCTTTTCTTTTTAAACCTGTGTCACAATGATAAAACCCTTCGATCTCTCCTCGCTCCACTGTTTCCAGCTGTGCCAGTGATGGGCATGGAACGGCAGGCAGAGTCCCTTGCTCCAGCTCTTCTCTCCTGTGGGAAAGCAGCTACATTTCCTACCACAGAAAGTCAGCTTTGGTTTCGAATAAACTGGGAAATTATGTATCAGAGGGTGCCCCTCCGACAGATACAGCAGAGGGGAGCACAGCTGGGGGCTGTTTTACAGGTATATAATCCTTTCCTGGGTTACTTTCTATCGAAATGGCTTACGCCTGCAGTTTTGTTTGTATCACATGCTGCTAAACCAGGGGAGGAAGACCTGGGCTTGTAATCTGAGACACTTCTGGTTCAGAAAAACCTCAAAGATGCAAAGGCTAGGAAGGAGGATTTTGTGCACAGCATCCTTTGGGATTTGCAGCTGTCTGGTGATACTGACCCGGGGCCTTCCCGACGGCCAGCAAGCGTGTTTTGGGTTTAGTCAATACTTTGCATTCACATCCAGGACAAGTGGAGTTCAAATTCTTCCCAACGGACTAATTAGGCAAAATGTTTAGAAATGCTGTAATTCCATTCATGCTTTTGCCATAACATTTAGAGAAACAACAATGCTTTTCATATTCACTGATACCACAAGCCTCTGACAGCGTCTACGCTGGAAAAACACATAGTCCCCCCGGTGCAAACACACTTACACCCAGGCCTGCATAGCTTGTATGACAGAAATACCTGCTGCACCAATGCACATGCACCTCAGCATCCAAAATTTGCTCATATGGGCACACCTGAGAAGCCTTTAATTGGATTCAGAAGGGCTTGCATCTGTGCAATAAAAGGGCAATATCGTTTACAGCAGTAGCAGAGAGATAATCAGACAGGTTTATTCTCTGCCAAAATAGGCAATGTATATTTACAAAGCTCTTCCAGTGCCTTTGTTGTGCATTCTTTCCACACATCACCACAGAAAGATCACGTTAACAGCAGTGGCTGCTGCGTGGTATCATATTGCCTTTTTATTTTTCCAAATAATTAAGAAAAAAAGAGAAAGAAAAGAAAGGAAATCCTGGAAATGTTAAACAAACTATTCTATTTTCATTAGGCTGTAACAAAACCATTAAAAACCTACTAATCTTAGGGGAGGAGGGGGGCGGGCAATACAAATATTCTCCTGCTTTTTTTTTTGGATTAGAGCATGTTATGATGAAACCATCACTGCGTCATGATCAGCGTGCTTGAGAGTGCAGCCAGCCAGTTCCAAAAGGGTATAAAAGCTAATGCCCAAGAGTTTGTAGAGTGACAGAGCCAATTCTAGTCCTGATTTATTGAAACTCAAATTGGAGCACTTAGATTTCATTTCTGCCAAATGATGTCGTTGGAATGCCTAGTTATTTTCTCATGCGAATAACTGAAAAAAAAAAAAAGCCCTGGAACTCTTAAAATTAAAGGCCTTCTCTCTTTTTGTCAGGCTGCAAAAAAACCCAGCACATTTCCTGGTGCTTCTCTTTTGCCAGTGCTTTTTAAACCATTAAGGTGTTGTTTGTTTTCCTTTTTTAACACAAAACCTGAATGGATCTTCTGGGTCCAGGTATATGACGCAGCAATCCAGAGAGGCGCGGGCTCCTCCCTTGCCCTGGTCCATTCCTGTTCTCTGGTGTCTGCCTAATCCTGTAAACACCTTAAACGAGAGCTGGCTTCGGGTTCTACTATTTGTGCTATCAAGTGGGAAGGCATTTTATTTTCCTGAAATGAAAGAGCCAATTTATGCCCTTTTATGGACCATTTGAGAACTCGCTGCAGTGGAAACTTTTCTGCAATAAAGGTTCCCTTGTTTATGAGCCCTTTGTGTTGCAATTTGCAGTACCACTTTTTACACTTAGGGAGCATCCTGCAAGCTCTGGTAAGGAAATTAGACCACCTCACTCCTTGTCCCCAGGATTCAGTATGGCTTTTCCAAGGCTGCCTTTAGCCTGCCATCCATTTATTACAACGCTAGTGAAAAATACTATATCTAAAGCCAGTTTCTCACATACATGGCATGAAACAATCTTCCTCAATATGAATAAGTGAATATTTATGAAGTAAACAATACCATGGGATCCAATACAGTAAAACACCTTTGATTTAAAATATGAAACTTCCTGTCACCCAAAGCTTGATCATGCTCAGTTGAGAACAACTTACTCCAGCCCCATCCTGTTCATATGGTCCCCCATTTGTTCCCCAAAGCTCTGAGATAAGCCAAAAATCTATCATTCACAGCAGCAATTCTGCTCTCTGTTATAACCAGTTCCATCAGTATTGATGCTGCTGTCAAAAAGCAGGTATTCTTGTTGCCTTTTCAATTTTGAAACAGAGTTTTTGTTTCCAATTTACAGAAAGCTTTATTCATCACTGAGTGAAAGACCAACCTGACAATTGGGAAAGAAGAAATTTAGCTAACAGTCTCTATCAGGGTTATAACAAAACTACAGGACACGTTTGTATCTTCATTTAAAAAATGAACGAGGAGGGGGGGAAGAGACAAAATATCTATCTGTCTGTCTGTCTGTATTTAATTTTAAAACCTCAGATACTACTTAATACAGCAATATGTGGTAGGTGTTATTTTTGAAATGGGAACATAAAATTTCATTCAGTGATATCCTTTTGACAGTATTATTTAACCACAAATGACAGATAATAATCAACTAGAGGAGTTGAGGGTCTCTTAATACCATTAAGCTATGAAGTTGTAGAAATGACAGGAAAATAATTACTGTTGTGCTTGTTGAGTCGTAGGAGCTAAGCTCTATGTTTCCATGGATATAGAGTTTCTGGTTTACGGTTTGGTCTCTTCCTATTTAAAGATCAATACTGTGCGAAGGAGAAAGCAGGATTCAAGTCAACATTACTTTTGGTGTCTAAACATCAATAACCCAAGGTGTTGGGCAGCCTGAGCACACACATACATCCTGGGCTCAATCCAGAGCCCCCATTCACAGGATGCAAAGTGACTCAAAAACCATCTCAGCTGCCTGGCAGAAAAGCCCTGTCATGTTCACAAACATCTTGCCCTCAATACTAAACCTCCAGGATGTCTTTACTCCACTTCCAAAACCATGATATGGCAAGACGTAGAGGTGGCTGGGCCGGGGCCCCTTGGCTGTTGTGACTTCCAAGAAGACGTGTGGACTCACATGCTGTATGTCCAAGTGGCTCCGTGATCACTGTTGAGTCAATCTTTTCCCTCTGGTGCACATTCCTGCCTCCTCCTCTTTCCATCCATGCCTATTCCCTGTTGACATTCCCCTCCACCTTGATAACCTTGTGGTCACGCTAGATCACTAGCATGATCACTAGTCACTAGCATGACCACGAGGATATCAAGGAGGAGGGGAACGTCAACAGGGAATATACACGGAGGAAGGTGGTTGCATGGACTGAGATCAGCATAAAATTGTCCACAGGGCGGTATCACGAGTGCTTTGACTTACCCAACCAGCCCTAAAGATGAAGTTAAAGAAGAGCCTGATGTTTGCTTCTCCTTCATGCCTGTCCAACACTGGGCTCACTGAATGGAGAAGCTCATACCAGACAAGCAAATACCAAGGTATTGCTGGTTTATCCATTCTAAGCTTACAAAATCAGCTGGCATTTGGTCAAGATGATTATTTATTAGTGTGTTTCCCATTCAGAGCAATGGTCTGCTAGTCAGTGTAGAGGTGCCACCCCCACTAAGTCAACAGGGTGTGGAAGAACAGTGTTTGTGCAAAACGAATCGCACCTCAGAAATGTGTGTGCCCCACACTGAGGAGCTTCCAGGGCTGCAGCCATGACACCAGCAAAGGCAAACAAATCAGGCAAGAGCTAAAGCGAAATCGTTGTGGAAGATGAAAATGGTGAGAATTTATGGAGTAGGTGGGCAAAACACACTTTCAGAGTGGGCACTTGATGGGCAGAAAATGGCAACAAAAGCTGTTTGACATTTAGTGGTGCAATTAACTTGTGTGGGGGCAGAGGGTAGGTCTAGCTCGTACATTTTTAACTGACCTAACTCCAGACTCTTGACAGTGCCATTGGTGGGGTACAGCAAGGCTGTCCGATGCCAGCATCTGTGAGTGGGAAGAAGGACCAGGGTGTTTCCCAACACTACCTGGCACCCGCCTCGTGGCAGCCCGGGCTGTCTGTGTCCCTTCCTGGTCGGTGCCCTGCATGCTGCGCTGCCTTCCTTTCCCTGCTATGTTCCCGGACAGAAGGATTTGGGAAAAACAGAAGCTTTGAAGGCAGTAAGTCAGCCAGCTGGACTGGAAGTCCTTGCTAAGAGTGGCAGTTTAGATGAAGGGGAGCTGGCAGAGGAGGATTAGTATTAACAGTAGCCATCACTTAATCAAGGACATGAGGGAGAGAGAGAGAGAAATGGTTTTAGCAGTGTGGAAGGGGATGAACTTCAGCTGTTTAATAGAGACAGCTCGGAAATACCATGCCTGGAAACTCTGCAGGTGGGGTGACTAGGCAGAGGTATTGCCAGCCTAATTTGCCTCCCACTCTTGATATCAGAATACACAAGCCTCTGGGATAGCAATGGTTTCACTTCAAGCTGCAACGCTGTTTTTTTGAATCCCATTATCACCCATTCCTACATTTGTGAGCAATTCTCTGCTCAGGCTGAAGTTTCTCTGCTTTGTCTCTGCGTCAGAAAAGATTTTGTCGTATCCTTTCAGCCACAGCTGAATTTTGCAAGCATAAAAAATACATCTGCGAGATGTGAGGGACCTGACAGCCCTTCCCATCCTCTCATCACATCAAGGAGCACAGCCCTTCACAGTGGTCTTCAGCAAGACCGAGCGCCTGCATCTTCCTCCTCCCCTCATCTCAGTAGGATGTGCACGGTGCTCAGCCGCTTTGGAAAAAATCAGGCTATTTCCACAGAAATTAAGTCATGTCTTGGCTAAATCCTATCATGTGCTGTTCAGCAGATGTAGGGGGCCTCTTTTTCCGGCCCATGTAGCTGATCAGGTTCTCCACGCTCAAGAAAGCACTAGCACAGAGGACCAGCTCACCATGTGGGCAAGCTCACGCAAGAGCTTACCGCAGAGTGTGGTTTGGGGGGGGTGGCTAGTTTATTGGGCTTGCTAGCATGACAGCTGCCTTTGGAGGAAGGCCCGGGTGTGTTTTCATTTCTAGAATGTACTGCCTCAACCACCCCGAGGAATCTTGGTTTGGCCACGAGGAGCCCTGCAACTCAGGGCCTTTCAGCAGCACTTCCTCCTCCCTAATTTGGGCAGGATTTAGCTCTGCAAAAGCAACATGGCTGAACCTTGAGACCATTCTTTTTTTTAATTTTTTTTTTTTTTTTTTTTTTTAA
>Ga0065711_1036260_pt1 | contig 21233 bp, 6 predicted proteins | sample Hoacrofraction12_FD_59098 | JGI IMG/M metagenome (GOLD analysis project Ga0065711, IMG submission 59098) | Hoatzin crop microbial communities from Cojedes, Venezuela - Epithelial fraction 12 v2 (version 2) | ecosystem: Host-associated > Birds > Digestive system > Esophagus > Crop | place...
CACATCAAGAAAGATGAACAGCTACTGGAGAGAGTCCAGCGGAGGGCTACAAGGATGATGAGGGGACTGGAACATCTCCCCTACGAGGAGAGGTTGAGGGAGCTGGGCTTGTTCAGCCTGAAGAAGAGAAGGCTGCGAGGGGACCTAATAAATGCTTACAAGTATCTGAAGGGTGGGTGTCAGGAGGATGGGACCAAGCTCTTTTCAGTGGTGCCCAGTGACAGGACAAGGGGCCATGGGCACAAACTGAGGCACAGGAAGTTCCGTCTGAACATGAGGAAGAACTTCTTCCCTCTGAGGGTGACAGAGCACTGGAACAAGCTGCCCAGGGAGGTTGTGGAGTCTCCTTCTCTGGAGATATTCAAGACCCGCCTGGACAAGGTCCCGTGCAGCCTGCTGTAGGTGACGCTGCTTCAACAGGGGGGTTGGACTGGATGACCCACAGAGGTCCCTTCCAACCCTGAACATTCTGTGATTCTGTGAGCGCAACATGTTGCTTTGGTTCAATACTAACAGGTTCACAGGCAACAGCAGAGCAGTGGAGGTTATAATCTTACATGCAATCAACTATACAACTGATAGCCAAGATGAAAATATCTTGTATATTAACAGTGATTAGAAACCTCTCCAAAACAATGGAATCTCCTGCTTTTACAAGTGATGAACTGAGATAATAGAATGATGAAGCACTTGAGCAGCCACAGACCAAGCTGTAAGTTTACCAACATGCCATTTCCCTTAAATCCAGCACCCTGTTGACTTTCCCCTGCAGCTCCATGACAATTTAAGCACAAAAGCTTAGGTCTTGATTACGTTTTCATTACGAAACAAGGAGGTGAAAGTCGTCAAGCAGTGTCAGATTTCAGAAGTGCTGGGTGTCTGCTCAAGTGAGGCAGCAGCTATAACAGTGCTGGCTTTTTGCCAGGATCTAAGGTGGTTGTTGGTGCTGTTCTCCATTTCTTTTCCTTTCCCATCAGTTGCCTACTGTCACTATGACGACGGGAAGCCTGCAACGAAGCTGCCAAGCGGGGAGAGAGGGGGAGCATGCTCCAGCTGAGAGGGGAGAAGTGACCCAGTGGGTGGGGGGCAAGAACAGAAAAATGATACAGGAACCTAAAGGGATGCAGTCAGGAAAGAACAGAAAATAAAAGGCCACAGTGCCTCTTCATTCTGTGAGGCTCACCTATTAGAGGAGGGGATGCTCAGTCAAAATGCCTATCATCACTATAATTTAAAATAAAAAGGCAAGAAAAAGAATATGCCACAGAGATAAAGGCCCAAACACCCTCTCCTCCTGCTTCACATACTGCCACCCGACTAGCGGAACCTACTTTAATCAGATTACTTTCAGACTTATGGACATGCAAACAAGAGGAGATGCCAGTTTGAGACACTGATTGTATCACGGTAAGAAACAAAGAAAAGATGAAGGACAAGAACCACCACAGACAGTGAAGTTAACAGAGTAAACAGGTCTCATTAAAAATGCACTTCTTGAAGAGTTCTCACTCTGCTTCAGCACATATTTGTCCTCTGTGTTCCAACAGAGTGTTCTCTTTGCTTTGTTGCAATGTAAAGGCATAAACCGCAATTAGGGGTACATTGTTTTCTGCACTACAGAAACATACACGAAAGAGATCTCATTTCAAAGATACTTTGTTATTATTCAAGTACTCAAGGCTTTCTCAAAAGCATGCAGATAGTTAACTAATACAGCATCTGTAAGCATACTTAGTTACAGTTACAGAAATATAAATGAAAGATCTTTAATAAACCATTAACATGCAGCCATGGCTAAAGTAAAGCATTACCAGTGTATCACATTACTATAAACTTCATTTATTCCTCAATACATTTTCAGCATTTACAGCCTTTCCTGACACCACACACAAAATTGGACTAAAAATCTGGGGCAGAATTCTTTGCCATTCCACTTCCAAAGATATCCAGAGTTTTTTGTGTGTGGTTGTTTTTCTGTTTTTTTTCTTTAACGCAGGGTGTCTACCAACATCTTAATGTTAGAAACTATCACACAAGAACTACTGAAGACTTCAGTGACATTAAACAACTCCTGATCTGTACCATGATACATGGGTGCTCTAACAGTCCCACATGCTTGTGGATATATTGGCATTTAGAAAGTGTAGTTAGAGAGTGGTAGTTAAAAATCAATGTATTCTACATTGTATATAAAGCTATACTAGGGATTCATCCTTACAGTTTAAACTGATAGTCCAATCCCGTGTTTAAAACTCCTCAGTAGGCAACAGTGAATTTCTTGGTGAAATTCACACTCACTTCCAGGAGGTTCATATTTGTTTGTTGTGAAACCAAGAGAAGTGATTACTCCACTCTAGCTGGCTGCTTGAAAGATCACTGAAATTGCTTGTAATATTGGTAGTTTGGAGACATTTTCTATAAGTGACTGCCCAAGCTACACCTATCTTCAAATGTGTATAATCTGTACCACATGTTGTGCACTAAAGAAAGATTTCCAAAAAGAAGTGATCACATTAGTCAGCTAACTTTTGCAGCATGGTACCTCATCAAATATCTCCTTTCAAGCATACATTTTATTGTATTGACTTCCAAGGAATTAAACACATGGCTAGAATTCTGGACCACTCTTAAACCTCATGTCCCTTTGAAAAGCAAACCTTCTCCTGTTCAGATAGAACAGGTTTTAAAAATTTTCTAAAGCAATATTATTAAGTAATAGAAGTTGATGTAGGTCTTTCTTCATCTTGCAGTTTAATTCCAGTGATACAAATCAACTGGTAACAGTGTCAGTATAAACATGAGCACTAGTGGATCTAGATTTTTTTTTTTTTTACATTAAGCCCGAGATAACAAATGATTAAATATTTATCTGAAGTCTGAAAATACAAATGCTTATTTAATCCTCTTCATTTTCAGAAGGAAACCTGCGGTGATTTTATCTATTAGGAATGTCATTGCATCTACCAACAAATACAAGGTCTGCAGAAAGGATATTCAAGGAGAAAACACCTGAAGTACAGAATTCTTCAGCTATAGCTGTCCAACATCTCTACTTGTTACCGGCATTTTGCTGTAACTGGTTCCAGAATGTCAAGTACACTTAAGCTGAAGAAGAAACTGGCTGTAGAGGAGAAAGTTGCTTAACCTCACAGACGTCTCCCCTGCCAAGTTATTGATCAATCTATAAACACCAGCAACATTATGGAAAGGCTTATATTAACAACCTTACAGAGGTGTCATTGTTGCTACAGCTTGCTTTGCAAGGATGACATACCCATGAGAACGCCTGAAGCTCTTGGGAGCTCAGGAAAATCTGCCATTCACAAACTAGGAGTCATACATTAATTTCTGCAAGGACAGAGCTAAATTACAGAATGCTATCACCTACAATTTTACCATGCACAAAGATATTGTTTTAATAATAAGCAGTGACTTCCAAACTGGCAGAGAATTAAAACCAGAACACCTGAAAATAACTAGGGGAATTCATTCACAAAAATTAAAAAGAAGACTTAGCCTAACTACTAGAAACACAAAAGAGCCTGAACCACCATATTATCACTGCTTTTTGCTTGCTGAATTATTGAAAACCACTTTTTAAAGTAAAAACTCTTTTACAAATAAGTTTTCTACCTGCAAGATCCATGTTAACAAGTCTGAGGAGAGGAGGAAGGAGAAACAAACCTTACAGCAATAATTTTAGAAGTACCTGAATGTGGGACAGGAAAACTGTCTCCTGTCTCTCTTTTTCTCTGGACACCTGCATATCAATTACATTAATTTATTAATGTTATCAGTTGAAATATGAGTTGGTGTATCTGTGTTGCAAAACACTGACTATTATACCAAGTTAAGAGCTGTACTTTAGCATCTCATTATTTGGAGATGATTATTTAGCATCTTTCATTATTCAGACATACTTAATGAAGTCCTAAATTAGACATGATTTTTATCTGTAAGCATCCTCTAATAGGTTTGTCGTTCAATATTTTTAATGGAATAAAACTGGATGGAAAGAATTTTATTACTTTTTGTTTGCAAATGCAGAATCCTTACCCCAGATTGCCAAAGTTTCCTCAATTTGTCTTGTTAAAAGCTTTGAATATTCAGAACACAAGAAGTTGCCACAAGACTCCAGACAGTCAATCTAAGAACAGCTGACAGAACATACCACATGGCAACCTGATTCACAGGGGTTTGTTTCATAGCTCTTTCTCTCGGATACCAGACTCAGAAAACCAATTGTATGTGTGCCTCAATTCCTTGGTCTTCAAAATAAGTTGAGTTTATTTCATGTTTAGGTTTTTCCTAAAGTGAAGTCTCTCATTTATTTAAAATAGGTCATAGTAGTCATGGAGTACTGTTAAAAATTTTGATTTATAGTTAATAAGTACTACATAGACAATGTATATTGTAACATCACTGAGATAACTGTATGCATGAACGAACTGATGAGGAGATCGAAGCATAAGAATCTTCTCATGCAGTATTTCTTCTAACTTTCTTCTACTGATAATCCCTCTGATTACTTCGAAAACATTTTAAAAACTTTGATACAGTATTAGTTTCCTCAATGGTAAGAATTCTGGGCAATCTGTTGTAATTTGCATGTTGAAACTGGGATGCTGGGACACGCTGAAATCACATGATATGAATCCTAGAATGGCAAATCTAAGACATGAGTTATTAACATATAGAGAAAATAAAATTACTTACAGCTTTGGACAACCTTTTCTTGCAACTCATACAGCCTACAAACTCATAGCACTGAGGTTTTAGGATATGGCTTGAGATAACTTAACAAAACCTAGTTCAAAATAAACCCCAACAAAATCAAACAAGCAAAAAAACCAGACCCTCAACCACAGAAATTTTAAACATGGCCAAATGCAGTTGTTTATCAGAAAACATTTTCCAAGAGTCTGGCTTTTGGCAATGGCCAAGGTATCAATGTTATCAAAGAACAGGAGTTCTTGGTGGAATGCTGTGGCAGAAAAACATTGAAGCAATTTTCTGACATATAAAAAAAGAGTAGCAGAAATACAAAGACTATTTTATTTCAGTACATGGCCTTGTTGAAACCACAAGTACTACATGCAGTACTGGAGTTTATATTCTTAAAAGGATGCCATGAAAAGGAAGATACATAAAAGAGCTACAGAAGTTACTTGAGGATTGAAATAAGTATCTTGGAGCAATACACAAGTGGATCTGTTTATCTAATCGAAAACGATAGATGGTGACTTGATTACTGTGCTTCTTTGTGGGAAGAAAATACTGCTTAATAAAAGCTCTTTACTCAAATGGAGGAAGGCAATTTGAGAATTGCTTTTTTTCTGCCTTTTTTTAAATTTTTTTTTTTTTAAATAGAGTGAGGCCGATTAGCTATTAGAACAAATTACCAGAAAGTAGTGGAGCCTCTGTGGCATCTTTGAAATGGCTTTTTTTTTTTTTTTTTTCCCCCCTCTTTCTTCTTTACTGCAACAAACTTCTGAGCTCAATACAGGGTAAGACCTCTCTAACAGGTACAGAAAATTAAATTACGTGGTCTAACGATCCCTCTGGTTTCAAGGCTACAAAAAGATTCATAATGCTTAAGTTTCACAACTGGTGCTACCTGCCAGTGCAAAAGGTCTGCTGCCGGCCTCAGCCGCTTAAAACATACTGTTCCCTTGGTGTGCTCTCAGTTGTGCAATGTATCACATTCCCAATCACCTGCCAAGAACGTTAGTAGTCAATACATGATTCATACTAGCAGCTCCTTAACAACAAACAAAGGCTTAAGCATTATTAAGTCTTCCTAAAATGGCTGCCTTAAATCTTAAGTGAATCAAGACACTACACACAGGTAAGAGACCACCTGATCATGCCTTTACCAAATTTATCTTTTGCTGATCAGTAAGTCCAAACATTTTTGCCAGCAGAACCAAACTCAATGCAGTAGTTTTTAGGAGTTCTGCTAATGACCCCTCCCCAGTGTCGCTATCCTTCACTGAGATAGCCAGTATTTTCCTGGGATGCATCCCATTTGAATAACTTGATTTACTTGTATGTAAGTGAGAGATCTCTAAATTCATTCCCTCAGCCTGAACATCTTGTTGCAGCAGTAGCAATTCTTTTCAGTATTGCCCTTTCTGACAGAAACAGATAAAAAAAGCAGAAGTCCAAAGGCCAGCTACATTAAAAACTAACTCGTACACTTCTGTCATGTGCAATTGCACTGCCTCAGGCCAACAAGCAAATTTAACTAGCTGAGGAAGTGTCCCACAGAAGTACCACCTTCCACATTATTTGAGACTTGCCAGCTCCCAAAAGGTAGAAAAAACGAATGGGTTGCTTGCTTCTGTTTCTCCAACTTCACTTTTCTCAGCGTGGGAATGGAACATCCCGACTGGACTCCTGCTCCCAGCTAGCAGCGCCTCATAGGACACCCACTGGGAGGTAGGACAAAGCACAGTTAGGTCCTGCTCCTTCCACCTATAGAAAGCGTTTCACCAAAACTGGGTAGGCTGGTATCAAGATAACAACAACAGCATGTTATCACATGAATGCTGCATTGCGATTTAAAAATATGAAGGAAAAATGAATGAGACTTGACGAGAAAAAAAGAACATGTTACGAAACTAAAAATAAAAAAATACCCAAGAACATTTTTCTTTGAATTCGCTTTACCTATTCTTCCAGGTGCCCTCAACTACCGCATATTCCTGAACTCCTACAGGCACAGTCTTTTTATTTTCTGTAGTCTCTGAGTCAGGAATTTGCTCTTCCATGAGTCTAAGAAACAACAAAGACCCCTTTGCAACTCTACATAAAAATTTGGATTTAATATTAAAGCACTTCAGAGAGAAACTGTAATCCAGCACACTGTTTTGTCCACAGATAAAATTATTTCATAGATTATATTCTATTATTGTAGCTTAAAGAGTATCCAAGAAGAAACATTGCAGCAAAAATAAAATCAGTTTACCTTTTAGAGGGAACAAGGTTACATTTTTAGCATTCTTGTTTTAATGCAAGATACAGTATTTCCTATTGTTTCACCTGTCCCAAAAGAAGCAGCAAGAACTCCACAATTTAACTTCATCTTATGAAACTTAAACCCAAAACAAATCAGAACTAAGCTACCGCTTCCTAGTAAGTGAAGGAACACATAATTAAAGTTTCCTGGATTCTCCTTTCATATAGAACACCCTTTTAAACAGGATTGTGTATCTCAAGTGACTACTCCTGAAGAAATATTACTCAATAAATAGATAATAAAAACAAATTTTGATCTCTGATTTACGAGCTTTACGCCATGAGGCTATTGAGTATATGACCACAATTTGATGGATGATAAAAAAGAAACTCTCTGCATCATTTCCTCTCTTGACTGTCTAATTCCTGTCACTCAGTCCAGTCAACAGAAGGCTGACATGAGCACACCATCATAGTGACCCAATTTCTCCAAAACAGCCAAGGGAGTTTGTAAAAACTAGACACCTTAGAACAACAAATTAGAGTGTTGGATAAATTTAATTTTTACTATTTTCTTGAAAGGCAAGGCAAACTTAGATTTTTCTTATCATTACTACAGGTTCATCAATCACCTACTTAGATGAAGAAAATAAACCTGAAAGAGCAGCTTTATTCCCCCTACCTCTGGGAAACATACAAGAGTGCATATGCTTAAATTAAATACCATAAAAGACATACACATTAGTAAACTTAACCATGTCCCTCAACCTCGTAGGATTAGCATAGATCTCTAATTCTGCCATCCATATTTAGACAGCACAAATAAGGGACTTCAGCTGCAGCATGAAAGATCTAGCATTAAAGGGTAGTAAAACACTAGAGCAAACAGAAAAGGGCATGTAAGAAAAATCTTCCTATGGGGAGATTCACGAACAAATTAGGCAAATACCTGGCAAGAATGACATTTATAGTTAAACCTACTTTGCAAAGTGAACATAGATTAAAAGCCTCCAAAGATCACTTCAAACTTAATTTTTCTTGATTCTGTGATAAACTGTAGAGTCAAGTAACAAACCAATCCTAATATACGTCTCCCAAAATTCCAGATGCATTTGTTAACTGTTAAAAAAGGGGCCGTAGTCCAAAACCTACTCTTCCTGAACACTGAGATTGGGATCAGCTAAAAGAGATCACTATCCAACAGTCAATACTGTCACTAAGCAACACCAGAACACTACTTACTGCTATCACGGTTGAGTACGTTTGTTTTGAAATACTAGAGGAAAATATTAAATCTAAAAAATGAGCAAGTAAAGCCATTATTCAATAATCTATCCAATGTAAAACCAGACAAATATTTAAGACCCTAAAAAGGGACAATATAACGCAATCCTAGTCTACTTTACTGGTATGCACTATATCAACATCTAATATGCACCACATCTTGATTTATTCATAGATTTTACACAGCAGCTGAGTAAATTTGCCCCAAAAGTTCTGGGCTGATACCTTAATAAGAACCTGTCTCAGTTGCAGTAGTGTTCAGAGGCCTGCATTTTAATGTTTTCTTTAGAAGTCACTTAACTGCTTGTATAAAAGTGAATGTTATAGGTTTATTTACCTAAAAAGTCTCATGAGACTTCATTTGTCTTCTTCGCAAAATACAGAAAGGGAGTGTTCCTTTAACATCCAAAAGGAGATCACATCAAAGAATAAGTAGAGATTTTACAGCATGGAGGGAGAGGAAGGGTGCTTCACTATCAGAGAAGCAGCTTGAATCTGACGTGGGGAAACAGAAACCCAGTGAACTGTCCAAAGAGAACTGTGTAATTAAACAAATTTAAGGATAGTCTAGAAACAGACTCTGGATTCTGAACATGAATCCTACCTAACACAGAGAAAAGCACAACCTAGAAGTTGTGCATTAGAACACCTTCCTATCCATAATCCCAACAGTATCAACTTCTACCGTTACTTCTTCCCCAATCCAAAAAATGACTTTAAACCATTTTCACACCAAGAAAGAACATTCTTGATGTGCCATCAGTCATGCTGTACTTTGCTTCAGTCTCTTGAGCTACTTTGATAGTTTTACTTTTATTCAGACTCAGAATGGAGCTCAGAATAGAGTGCAGACCCAATTTCCAAGCTGAAAATTCATCCCTATGGGTACTGTTTTCAAAGGCAAGAAGTATTTGCCTTCCTGTACCTGCAGGTTGTATCTCACGTTTTCCTTACATTTAGGCAGTCTCCAGGCTGAAATAGATATAGTAGTTTAATAAACACTGGTTATCAAGTGTTTTACTTGCTCAGGCTCACCTGGATATTTTCTTCGCTATAGACTGCCCCTAGCACCACACGACAGTGACACACGGTTTTGTTCCACAGGAACACAGCAATTGAAAAAACTAAATGAATTTATCTTATCTAAGCTTAGGACTTCTAAGACAGACAGAATCAATTTAATTCTGGCAACATCATTCAGAAAACCATGTTTTTAACTGAGGTAAAGTTAGCGCCCACTTCTTTGCAGATCATGTGCTTCTTCTCTTGTATCCTTTGACAATGCTAAATATTGGTTCTGAAGTTACTTGGTCACAGTTTCTCACCAGAAAGCCTCTCAACGCTAAGGGAATGGTATCTCTCCCCTTCAACCAGCTGAATGTCTGTTCTAATTGGGAGAGGTAAATTTGAAAGGTTGTTAAGTCTTTCCCCAATTCCTCAGAACATCAGGAGTAAGACTTCTCAAAACAGCTTTATTTAACATTTACTCTTAAAAATAATATGACTGTAAGCAGGTGTAATATGAACATAAATCTGGCACTTGAATGGGAGGAGCTGAAGACTTTATCTTCGGTTACACTTTTGTAACATCAGTGGCATTGTATGGCTGTGACCAGATGTTGAATCTGGTCTTCAAACTCTCACAATGGAAATGAACCCACAGAGACGTACATCCTCATTTTGCTTATGTTGCAAAACAGTGACACCCACTGGCAGCAACAGTTTAAATATTTAATTGTTGCAACTTGGATCTACATGATCTGAGTTGCCAAGAAGTTTCTCTGGAGAAAAATTAATCATAGCAACAACCATACAGACTTACCTGTTGAGTCAGCACTACTGTCTGAGTTTTCAGAAACTGAAATACTAACAGCAGCATCTGGAGTAACAGCAACATAACCCTCCGGAGGAAGACTCACTGTGTACATTCTCCTTGGAGACAGAATGGTATTGTCACTGCCTACAAAACAGAAAAAACAAAGTGTCTGGCTATTGATCTCAGCAGAGATTTTCTCAAACGTTTTCCCAACCACAGCAATGATGAAAGTGGTCTCAAAAATCCTTATAAAGGAAAATGAAGTAAGAAGAATTATCCTATGATCAACAAAATTTCACTGAATTGTGCAGCAGCTACAAATAAACAAATACTCCACAGGTTAGTTCTTTCCACCAGAAACACTTTTTTTCTTTGCATCAGACAACTCTTCTGCCCTAACTTCAGAAGAAGCTTCCACTTTCAGTGATATTTTAAGAAACACTCCATACATTTTTCCCCATTCAGCATGAGCAGACACTATTTCTTTAAGAACCGTTTCATAAAAAATGGATGAGAGATACAAGCTGATTACGAAGTGATATTAGCAACAGAAAAAGAATCACAGCACTGTGGTTTGTCCATATGCAGACCTTTCAAACGTAGCCTGTGTTGTTCAGAAGGGTGCAAAGATAAAGGGAGTTCGAAAGCCACATGTGACTAAGCCCCAGGAGGGCTCATCTACTCGTCCTTTCTCTGCCCTTTTTTTTTTTTTCCCCAACTATTTCATCGTATAGGAAACTACTTGTGATGACGGCAGTAGACTGTTTCTGTAGTATTTCCATCTTTCTCTTTAGAAGGTATTTAAAAATACGTGTAAGACTGGCAGTGTGAACTTTTCATTTGTTCACCAGACAAGAAGTAACTCTGTAGGAATGACAGAGATGGGTCTCTGCTACAGTGACACAAAACCAGTCCAAACCAGACTGCATTTTCTTTGCTCAAGTAATGACAGCAGTGGAGCTCAACCACAGGGAGACAAAAGCCTTTCCAGAAGGCCAGGATGTTCAAGGTGTCTCCAGGCGCTGCAACGTAATCTTAGATGGTTCAGTGCGTTCTTTTTACACTCAGCCAGCTCCATAAACCAGCACAGACACAGCACTACCCTGCCCTTCTCGGGGGCAATTTACCCCTTTAAAAACACACAGACAGAACTATTAAAATAATATACGGTAAAAACATCGTTGACAGGTGGACAAATTCCCCTCCTTACACCACAAACTTGCTAGAAGACCCCAGATGATCTGAGTCTATTACCAAGCTGCAGCTATGACTGGACTAATACCTAAACATTTAAAATGCAGTTGTGTGACAAAATTCTTGTTAGGGATCTCTGTTTGTAACATGTAATTTAACTATACACTGACATTCCTCAGATAACACACTTCAAAGAGTTCAGCATGACTGATCATCTTAGATATCTATGATAAAATACACGAGAGAACATTGAAGGCACTTTTGAAAAGCTACATCATAGGTGTTTTCATCATCAGGAAGTAATAATTTGGTTTTGAGGACACATTAGAAAGGTTTTTATTGAAAAAGCCAGAAAATTTCAAACTGATTGATGATGCTTACTTTAAAGGATAATAAAGGAAAAGAAACAAATAATACAGAAAGATGAAAAGCAATTATGTGATTTGGAAAAAGACCCACTAAAAAAAAATAATTTGGAGTAATTCTTCAGCAGATCCCTTTTATGAAGTTAATGCCAAATCACTGAACTGGCAGTACTTGCATTGATTCCCTCCTTCCTCCCCCCCCAGCTGATTAATGATGAAGTACTAATTGGTGATAGTTTTAAATTACAAGGATATATAAATGTTTTTTGAGTTATTCCTTTCAGAACAATTTCAATCATCTTCTTCACCTCATATGCATCTTCAAGTAGTTTACAAACCATAAATCAAACATTGGTCTTTGCTAATCCTGTACAAGTATCAAACCAAACTGTTACCACATCATAAAAAAATATACATACAACTGTATAATCTCAGTATATCAATAAATCTTCTAGTCTCAAGCCATTAAGTCTTGATTTTTCCAGCCTGGGGCCATAGTCTCCTTGGGCTGAGAAGAGATGGGCTGCTTACAGTGTCATAAACATTGTTAGAAAGCAAACGGCTAAGCTTATAAAAACGTAACATAAAAAGGGTTTTTTGACTAAAGAATGTAATCAGATACTGGAGATATTCAAGAATGCTTCTCTTTCTACTAGTTAAAAGTCATGGATCCCATTTATGACATTTTATTTGGGGGGGTAGGATCTAAAGGATGTTTACAAAACAAAAAAAAAGAACAAGCATTACTCTTAAAGGCAAACTATGAACATGGAATAAATATTTTGAATCGAGTTGTCTCCTGTTCATATTCTTCTTCACAACATTCCCCACATGAAGAGCTCCTTTGCATGTAAATCAACCCTATGCACAGAGTAGGGAAGTGCATCTAAACTACGCCGTTACCAGGGTTACATCTGCAAGTATGTCGGTAGCTTGGCTAGCTATGTTACCTCTTGCTATCCCACTACAAACAAGTATCAGACCTTTTAAGAAAGAGCTGAGAGTAAAGCTTCCATCTCGCCTTAGCCATGTAGAATTGCCGACTGACGAGTCTGTTGTCATCTCAGGTAGGCACAGTATACTTTGTTTTAAGGCTATTTTTCAGTATCCTTACACTTTCCCCTACCTGTAGTGCAGAATGGTGGCACATACCACTAGCGTGACTTCCAGACTGCCTGAACACCGAGGTGTGCCCAAGCATGCTCTAATACAGGAATGGCCAAAACGCATCTTCATACAATCTGGATCGTCTCCTTGCTGGGAAGGCTGATTAAACACTGGGCAGAGACTGAATCACTTTCAGTTCTCCAGCTAGCAGCCTAACTTCCCCCAGGATGCTCGCTCACTTCCCCCTTGACAGCACGAGGGCAGGGTGGGGAAAAAAATGAGAAGAACAGGAATGAGAGAGCTCATGAGTCAAAGACAGGGCGATTGCTTACCAGCTGCTGCTGCTGTGGGCAAAACAGACTCAAATTGGGAAAATTAAACTTAATTTACTGTCAATTGCTTGAAATACTTACCTACTGACTCAGGTATCAGGAAACAAAAAACAAACCAAAAAGGTAAACATTAAAATATTTAGGAGAAAACACCTTTCCTCCCCAGCTCATCTTCACTCCAGACATCTCTCCTCCCTGCTTACCATCGCCACAGATTCCGCTCAGTCCCTTCAGTGAGGCAGCGAGCAGTGCACAGTGGTGGGTGTTCACAGACAGTACATAGTGGTTTCTCCTTTATCCTCCTCCCTTTTCACTATTTCCTGATGCCAGTGCAGGTTGTCCAAGGGCTGCAGTCCTTTAGGAACATTAGCTCGGCCACAGAGCACCTCCTCCTCCGACCTCGGTGTTGCCACTGATTTTTTCCACAAAATTATCCCTTGGAAACACCCAGCTATCACTTCTCCAAAAGGAAGAGAGTTCCTTCCCACAAAAGAGATCTTTACAGAAAAGAACAGGAAGAGAGGGGTTGATGCTGGATCGAATCCAAGGTCTGATTAGTTCAGTGTCATGACTTCTACAAAAGTGATCTTAGTAAGCACTTACTGCATGGTGTTAACAGTAGATATGGTCTCGACAAAAATAAGGCTTGAAGAAGGTCTGTTAATCTCCTTTAAAAAGCTTGTATTAAAGCACGTTTCTACTTATGATGTAAGCTATTCCTCATTTTTATTATATACAAGTGAGATTCTGGGCAAGAAAGGTTTGTCTCCTCCAAAAAATCTCCACAAAATGAAGCGTAGCAAAGGTGGTATCAATAACTAACTGTAGAACACATGCACCTTGAGGGTCCTCCTGAGCTGTGGTACTGAAAAATAGGTACTTTTCCCGTTGACCAATGCAAAGACATCAAGTAGTCCTTCATCAGCATGAACATTGTAAAACAAATCTGGTGATCCTAGATACCCCACACACTTTCTGCAAACGCAGAACCTTTTAGCTCAAGTAGTCTCCTCTGCAATCGGAAAGTACAATCCTTTTCCTTGGAGTGCTGCACAACTCCCACTGCTTGACCTTAGTCTTCAGCAGGATTTTCTCCCTCAATACCAGATAAGTCACATTGGGTAGAGAGAAAAAACGATGATGATGATAATAAGCAACCCAGTAAAGAATGGACAGTCACTTACTGCTGGTCATTTGTTTTACTCAAATGATAACCATCACACAATAATGGAAATGTTGTGCTACTTTGCTGGGCAGTTGGAGTAGCTGATGAATTGTTTCTGTACAGATTCACTACTGCAAGTAGGAGCTTGCGCCTCACAAAGTTATGGAACTCCCTTTATAGAGAGCTAATAAAAAATAGTTTACTATTACAGCCTAATTCCTTTAGCTTGTTTCAACACCTCTAGTGCCCAGTCTCACTGAATTAACTACTAGAAAAATTTCTCTTATCTGCAAATATTAGTTTCCAATCCATCTCCCTCATTATCTGTACTTTATTGGAATAAACAAGGAGAGTCATTCAAGCCAGTTTTTGGCTGAAGAAAATACACTCTTTCCAAAAAGTCTTCATCTCTTTCTAAACAAAAAAAGTTTACGGAATGTCTTTTGGGCACCTAATTGTCTCATGTTATCTTATTTGCTACTGTCACGTATTTCATTAGCATGACTACCTGTAATAGAATACTGAAAACGTATTTTCTTCTGCAAGGTTCAGTTCAGCTTTAAAATTTTGAGGATGTCTGCTATCTGTTTTGAATGATAAATATCCCTGCTTGCCAGGTAAACTTCAAAGTGTATAGTTCTATTCCAAACTGCACAGTTACACAGATTCAAACAACAAATTCATGAAAAAAAAAAATCAGATAAACAGATACATGCTGTCCTCTGGCTCAGAAAATCCTCAAGCAGCAAACTGTTGTGAGAACATTGTGGGGAAGTAGTACAATGCGTTCATTTTATTCCAATACTCTGAGTGACCAATACTATTGGTCACTACATACTAGCATAGACAGCAGTACTGAATTTTTTGGATTGATCTTAATTTCTGCTACTTCATTCAGTTATCTTTAAATCTACAAAATCCACTATTCTTTGATGTTCAAGAAATAGCATGTTTTCACTGCATGCCCAGATTTTTTTTTTTCCCAGAAGCCTAGCCATATTACAGAAGACTGCTCCCGATTCCTAGGGTGCACACCATTTGTGTCTGGTAGCATGTTGTCACTCGAGTGAGTTCATTCCAGCCTCCCTCCTGACACCTTCATCACCAGAAGTGCTTCACTTCATTAAATAGAGAAAGCCTAGATTAGAGAGATTGCTCCCTCTTCTCAAATAATGGAAATGACTACAAAGTAAACAAAGTCAGTAGTTACAGGATTCTTTCCTAAGCATTCCTTTCTATGACTTGGTGACTCAGTAGACTTGATTAGATGAATAAAACTAGTTTTTCAAGTTTTATTTTTGAATGAAAATTCCTTTTTCTACCCACAGCCCATGGCTCCTTGGCCTGTAATGACTTGTGCCAGTTACCACACTGATGGAAAGCCAACAAGATGGATGAGCACAAGTAGTTTCTCTTTCATCCCACCTTTATGACAATCTCTATTTGGTCCTCATGACTACCAGGCTTCTCAGGAGCTCAGAGGATCACAAGGTTTCACTGGGCAGATCCCTAGGGAGCTAACACTTGCCTATGGCTTAGCACAGATGAATGGTCTGGAAACAACTCCTACAGCAGCTCCCCTGCCAGCTCTCACCCCTGTGGAGAGCACACAGGTTGACGAGAATAGAAAAGGAAGAGGGTAGCTGATGGCCAGCCTTACAGCTTGTCCTTTCCAATATATTAACATAGCGACTAGATTTTCAGTGAAACCAGAAAAAAATCATTCAGTGGTTCTCATAAGTCTGACTGGATGGATTCCCAGTCCTTTTCAACTAAGCACATTGTAATATTATTTGAAAGAAGGGTCTACTTAGTATTTGACAAGCTACATTTCAGCCTTCCTGTTCAAGCATAAGCATGATTAGAATGGAGGGAAAATGGAAAGAGGAATGACAGTATCCAAATGAATGATGATCCATGCACTAATCTTGTATTAAGTGTCTAAAATACTTCTACAAATATTGCCAACTTAGTTACCTTTTTGTTAGGGCCTCTGCACTTTGGAAAAGCCATCTACTTTGGATTTTATTTATTCTGTTTTTAATTGTTTTGTGTTTTAAAGTAACTTTCAACTTTACTGAAGTCTACTGTAATAAGGTTCAGACACCTATTAGCTTAACACTTCCTTATTCAGATTCATCACCCAACTGAAGCACTTCACTATAGTGTTGTTACCCAGTAATGCTGATGTCTTCAACTCCCAAAACCGCTGTTGGGGTTTATTTGCAATGAAGGGCAATCAAAGCCCCCTTCTTGAGGGCTTCAGCACAAGGTGGGGCTTTTTTTGACAATTATTTGCCCAGAATTATTTCACAAAGCAGTCTCATTATCTACTTTGCAGGCTTTGTGAACTCTTTCCTATACAATAGCATTTTGCCAACTGTCTAATCATTTCTGTCATTCTAAAGGCTAGTAGCTGATTTCCACAAACATATTTGCACTTCTTACACTTTTTATGGCTACGTATTTATTTCAATGCAGATTGCAGCTTCTTCACTATAACATTAACATTCTCTTCCACTGAATGATAGCACAGATGGCTTTATGGTATTCTCATTTGTATTAACAGCAGGAATCCAATTTCTTTAAGAGCTGAAACAGGTGTAGGATGACCTAAAAACAAATACAAAGGTTTTGGGTTTTTTTTCCTGTTTTAAACTATGCCATAGATCATTACTTATCTATATAAAGGATAAAAAACCCAAGGCACTTTTTTCTCATACTTTTCATTCCTGACAAGTGTTTTTTGTGGCTAGTGAAAATGACATAATGATCTAAGTTTGGTTTAAAAATATATTTTTAAACCATTCTGTATTCTGTTAATATTTCCAGTGGAATAATTGCAAAAGATTTCTATGAAAGTGACATGTTCAAACTTGGAATTTACAGGTCTCATTACATCAGTAAAGTTTTCAGGGAAGACGAGAGGGAAGAGAAGAGGTTTGATGCTCAGAGGACTAAAGCATTAAAAGAAGAAAAACAACTTGAGAAAAATCCTTAGAAGTACGTCCTTATTATTGTCTTTTCTTCCTTCAGCTTGATGGAAACCAAAAGCTTCAGAAGGAAATTGAGGTCAATAAAGACATACCCATTTCACAAGGCCCAAAGTTGGGATGGGAAATTAATAAAAAAAGGGAAAAAAAGAGCTCAATTTTATTTCCCTCCCCACCTCCCACACATACACTAACTCTTTTTTTTTAGACACCTAGAAAGGCTGTATTATAGCCCATTTTATTGGAGACAGGACTTACCATTAGAAGTCAGCCCCAGTTTCATTATGTTAGAAGTGGCAGACATTCTTGGGCACAGAGTAAAAACACATTAAAAAAATAGAAATCCTTCTTCCTCTTGTTCTCACTCATCTCAGGAAAAATTTTTACCTATGAACCACTAAAACACCTACATTCCCTCGGAAAAATAATGAAAACAAAGCACAACAGAAAGTGAGAGTGAAGTAGGGAAAACACCTTGATCAAGGAAACTAAGGGACAGAACACAGTCTAGAGCAGAATGCGAGTACAGAAGATGGCAGTTTTAAAATTACGAGACAGCTAATTTAAAAAGTGGTACAAATTTTTTGTTTTCTGAAAGTTGAATATATGAGGTAATGATGAAGCAAACTATACAGCTAAGTGTTATTTAACTTAAAAGCTTCAGTGTCTTGTACATGTCATGGTATACGATTATAGGCCATACTTTGATTAGATGTCTATGAATTCTAGCTGTATATCAGGACAATAAAGCTATCTTCAAAATGTTAAGTTAGTACTCAGCTCAATTATTTCTTCCAGTGCCACAGAACATATTTGTTCAACACATTTTTCAAAAGCCAAAGACACCCCGTCAATCAATATTTCTTTTTTTAATAAATGCAACAACACCAAATCTAAAAGGCCATGTCTAAGTTGTAATTAGTGATGACTTCCAGTTATGGAATAAAAAACTTTATTTAAAGAACTTTAAACTCTGTATACTTTTATTCTGATGAGCACATCTGTTGATTTCCTGGTCTAGTTTCAGGCAAGTCCCAGTAATGACACAGTCATTTAATCAGTGAGGCTAATTAACTAAGAGTCCATTCCTGTTTACGTACAAAAATAACGTAAACCACAGAAGCACAAAAAAGTATGGAAAATCATTTGCCCTGAACTTAGGTCAGTAGCAAGTTCACATTATAAGCATCTTCTCTTTTCAAACAGTAGTTAAGAGGATACAGCTGGTAGGAAAGACAAGTAGGAAGAAAGCATGTGTAACAGCAGGAAACATGAAATTTGGCTCTGAATAACTATGATTTTGACAACGGCAGCTTAAAGTAATAAACTCCCCAAATTACATGGGAGCAGGAGAGGCATCTCAGACAACCTGTTTTGTCACCAAAACATTAAAAGTAACATCAAACAGGGAGACAAAGGGGGACAGTGCGAACGCTAACACACCAATTACTACGCTACTGTTAGATTCACCTCGGGACCATCAGTCCTTCTCTAGCTGAAACAATCCCATTTTATCAAGTTCTTACACAAGCCATTTTTCTGTTTCCTTTCTCAAGATAATCAGTTTTCCTGCAGCTGGCTACATTTAGGCTTAGAGCTTGTTTACACTTACAGCTGAAGCTGGCATTTTCTACTCCAATTAGACAACCGCTACATGCTATTAGATGAGGTACTTGTTAAACGGCTTTCAGTTGTCACAGAGACCAGCAGATCTCTCTATGACAGCTAAGCTGTTTAAAATGAAGATGTAGTAGAGAAGAATGAGTGAATGTATATACATAAGAACACTGGAAAAGGAAGGAATCTGCAAACCAGCAGCAAACAAAAAAACAACAAAAAAAACACCAAACATTGCTAAGGGAACGGGAGACTGAACTACAAGGCTGTTTCTGTCACAACAGATGTTACAGACATTGTATGTGCAGCCCACTCAGTCTGAACAGAGACAGGATTTTTGTTTGTGGTTTGGTGGCTGTTTTTTTTTTTCCCCTCCCCTCCTCCCCCAAACCCGAGACCTCTGCATTCCCCACAAGCATATGGTCACCAGCTTGCAAATCTGGTTGGGCACCATTTCTACCATAGCAACCAGAGGCCGGTGTCTTCAGTCAAATACTCACTTCTGGATATATCTGTCCCATTTTCGTGGTATAATGCCACTGTAATACAGCATGTAATAAGAGAATTTTTAAACCCTTGAGAGAAGAACATAAGAGTGTGTGACAACACTTTGTTGTATAATAATTATAATCTCCATTGCTCTTTAAGTTTATTCACAATAGACAGCTTTTCAGAGTAATTAACTAAAACGAAGCTGAATTTTTTAACAACTCTCTAATACTGTTTACTGCATTGGGTACTGGTAGAATTTAATTGCTCAAGCATATGCACTTCATCAATTCGATCAACTGGGAGCCAAGGCTGTCCGTGCATATTTTTTAGACAAGTTTCATCTTCTAAGCATTTCTCTCACAAACGTAAGTATTCTGTAATACAATGGCTGCAGACAGACAGGATTAGGATGAGTAAGGGCACAGTCCAGGTATCCCAGTGATGATTTCTCAAATGCAGTATACTGTCAGCATTAATAACCTCAATGGAAAAAGGAGAGCACAAAAAACCAAACACACAGCTGTACTGAATTTTGACAGGAATTCCTTATATAGGATAACAATGTTGGGATATGGCACAGCTGACAGACATTCACATTTTTATTTAATAAGGAGTGAATTGCATTTTGTCTATTTATATAGCATAATATGGATTCTGTTTTAGAAAAACCCTAAAACTCAGGAGTAATAATAGCTTTTTTCTTCATTAAGTCTTACTTAAATAAACGGAGACAAAAAAGACCAAATAGGTTGTCTTCACAAGATACGAGACACTGCCTAGGCTCTCTGCATTTCAATTTCCTTTTTGAGAACTAAGGAAAACACAAAAACCAAAAGTGGAACAGCATACTTTATACAGGAAAATGGACCACTGTACATTTCACTTGTATACAATTATCCTTCAGCAACTCTGAAATTCTAATTTTTATAAGGAAGATGCTAAACATTGACCAGTAAATCCCAAGTCCACTAAAAAGTGGTTTTAATTCTGACTAATAAAAAGGCCTGAGACTAAGGAGGCTATTAAAAAAGCCAATTCTACAATTAGCAAGTCTCTACTCAGAAGCATGCATATCTACTTTGAATATATACTATAAAGGTATATAAAGGGCTGGAGCACCTCTCCTATGAGGTAGGGCTGAGACAGGTTGCCCAGAGAAGCTGTGGCTGCCCCCTCCCTGGCAGTGTTCAAAGCCAGGTTGGATGGAGCTCTGAGCAACCTGGGCTGGTGGAAGACGTCCCTGCTCATGGCAGGGGGGTTGGAACCAGTTATCTTTAAGGTCCCTTCCAACCCTTACCACTCTGTGATTCTGTACAGCCTGGAGAAGAGAAGGCTGCAGGGAGACCTCATAGCAGCCTCTCAGTAGCTGGAGACCTATAGGAAAGATGGGGAAAACCTTTTCAGCAGGGCTTGCTGAGATAGACCAAGCGGTAATGGCTTTAAACTAAGAGAGGGTAGATTTAGACCGGGTATAAGGAAGAAATTTTTTACCATAAGGGTGGTGAAACACTGGAATAGGTTGCCCAGAAAAACAGTGGAGGCCCCATCCCTGGAAACATTCAAGGTCAGGTTGGATGAGGCTCTGAGCAACCTGGTCTGGTTGAAGATGTCCCTGCTCACCGCAGGGCAGCTGGGCTAGATGACCTCTAGGGGTCCCTTCCAACCCAAAACATTCTATGATTCAAAAAATAATTAGTGATGTTTTAAAGTATCAACAAAAGAAAAGAAACCACAGAAGACAGACCTCAAAAGAAACATTCACCACGAACTTAGTACGTGTTGTAAGTAGATCTGGATGAAGAGTTAGAATGTACCCTCAGCAAGTTTGCTGACGACACCAAACTGGGAGGTGTGGTAGATACACCAGAAGGCTGTGCTGCCATTCAGCGTGACCTGGATAGGCTGGAG
>Ga0065711_1036261_pt1 | contig 21232 bp, 6 predicted proteins | sample Hoacrofraction12_FD_59098 | JGI IMG/M metagenome (GOLD analysis project Ga0065711, IMG submission 59098) | Hoatzin crop microbial communities from Cojedes, Venezuela - Epithelial fraction 12 v2 (version 2) | ecosystem: Host-associated > Birds > Digestive system > Esophagus > Crop | place...
GGGGGGGGGGGGAGTATGGAAGATGCTGGTGGGAAGGGAGGTATGCATTTAATATATTGATGTGAGGCCTGTAAGATCTGAGATAAAGCACTGCCATTACCTTCTCATACCTTTGCATTACTAGCCATTACTGAATGACACAGTGCAGAAAGGCTGTTAGAGAAGGCTAATGCCTATACAGCTGGTGTAATGAAGAAATGGGAGGTTTAGGTACAGGAAACCACAGCTCCAACAGAAGGAGCTGAAAAGATATAGATAAGATTAGTGACATATGTAAAGGCACAGATAATGTGTGACAGAGTCTGCCCAGCTGAATAGGCTGAAGCCAGCAGTAATAGGAAGCCCATGTTCTCCCTAATCCTCCCAGATAAGCTGTTCCATCCAGAATTATCAGCCAACAATCTTCAGGGTATCAGGCTGAAAATGAAGTTTCAGACTGCTTTGATTCCTCATCCATAAATGAGAAAGTGCCTGAAGGATCTTTATTTATTCTCGCTCCCTCCGAAACACTCTTCAAAAAGTGCCAATATACTAGCAACAGATGCATAAAGCCTCGCTTACTTTGATTGACAGAACATGATATAAAGAAACTCTCACTTGACATTTCGGTTTCATAAGGCTCCAAGCAAGTGTATGTGTGTGTGGAACTTTAAAACTTCACAAGAAAATAAAAGGGTATATATGCAAACTTCAAGAGAATGTTTTCTGAATAGAGTATAACTCTATTGTTTCAAGACCTTGTATGACAAGTAATTTAAGTATATCGTTTCAGCCCCGTGTTTATAAAATGCCTGCAATATTTGTACTGCTGGCTTTTGAAGAGTTACAAAATAATTGCTATGTATGTCCCCAGGAAATGTGCTTAATTTGAAGAGGAAAAAGTACTTTAGAACAAACTTTGAAAATACGAATGAGCGTGAAAAGGAATACAGGTTCATATATTCTTTCAAACAAATTAAAATTATCAAAAAGGTGCAGGAAGAATTTTTGTTGGGTTTTGTATTTCTCTTCTTGACTATTTTATGAGGGATGAAGGGAGAATACTGTCACTCACCTGTAGTGTGCCTGTTTTCCTGACGTAACTTCTTTAGTCTAACTCCCCTGAGGAAGCTGGCTGGGCAATGGTTATGAGGAGTAGTTGCACTATGTCCTCATTAGCTTGTATGCTTCAATACATTTTTTTATTCTTAGACGTAGTTTGCCTTGAGCTTCCAATGACACTGTATTCTATATACGTGAACACTCAGAACACTGACAATGCTTCGGAATTAAACAATTCGTACCTGGAGAGAAAGGAACCTGCTTGAAAGAGTACATAACCCTCTACTCCCTGCGATAGGATGCATCTGCTTTTCCTAATGAGGAACGCTTTCCACCTCTGAAGGAAAGGAAAAGAAAAAGCTCTGCATGTGATTTTCACTGGGGGAAAGAACAGAAACATGATCAAAAGGAACTGGCAGTTTTCTTACTTTTTATTTACAATGGACAATGAAGATAATAAACTAAAATAAGAGTAGTGAAAGAACATTAGAAAAGGGAAATTTTTCCTGAATATTAACAGGAAACTTTTCAAAGAAAGGGGAGAGAACCGTAGATGAAGCATTACTATTTTTCTTTCCTCTTGTTCCATTTCCCCTACAATAACCTGTAAATTACCTGCCTCCAAACCTGAAAAAGTGCTCCTCACACCTGTTAATCAAATGTCCAAAAAAGCCACTAATTTTCACAAAGCTAGTAATATTTCAGAATAGTAGTTATGTGAGAAAATAATCAATAGTTTCTCTTTTGAGAAATGCTCAGGATTTTTATGTTTTGGAAGATTCTTTAAGGCACTAGCTTTTCCAATGCTACAAGCACAATTTTCTACGTCCTTTCATTCCTGCCTGACCCCATTTAATGAAACAAAGATAAACTGATTGAAATGTCCTGTGCTGTATATTCTTACAGGGGACAAAAGTAAAACTGATGGAGTTTTCTTTCTAAAACTAATTGTCAAAGTTACACTTTCAGAAAGTATACGCGAATTTTGAGAATATGAAGTACATTCCTGACTGGTTCTCCCCAGTGTTTTGCATTTTCTGTTTTTCTGTGATCTGTTGGCATAACAGTAGAGAATTTCTGCTTACCATATCTGTTGGTTAACACGTGCTGAAGAATGGCAGCAGGTTCTTACCAGACGAGCTACAAAAATACATGCTAAAACCAACTTCCCCACCACTGAATGCGGGGACAGGGCTAACCACAATCTCCAAAGCAAGGAATCCCAAGGGAGATCCCTGGGCACTGGGGAGTGAAGTTCAGCTAAAGCAGAGTTGGAAAGTGAAAGAAGCAAAGGTTAAAAGACATGTAGGTTGAGAAATGGACGCTTCATCTTCAGATGCAGACGTAATGTGACTTTCTTGTCTTTTTTTCTTTGCTGTCTTTGACTACTGGACCATGTACAGTTTTTCTGAATTCCTAAAACTGATAAGCTAGAAAAGAGGACACCCATGCCCAGCTTTTTGTCACAATATCTGGCAGGAAAACAGAAACATAGTTTTGTTCCTGCGTTCTTAACTATAAGAGAGAAGGAAAACTCTCCTGCTACTGGACTTCTGTTCGTCAAAAAATAGTAAGAAGCAACATAAACTAATACTTACAGTGCTAAGTGCTGTTGCTGAGCACTGCAGAACAGCAGCTGATGAGCAGTGTCCTCCTTCATGTTTGGAGGCATGAGACAGAGTGGGTCCTCAAATGCAAATCCCACCAAGGTCAATGGAGATCGTCCTTACACAAGCAACCTTAAAACTGGATCCTTTCTGTGTATCTTTTGCCATGTTATCAACCCAATGTGCGGACTTGAACAGATGTTGACCTTTTTAATTCACCTTGAAGGTGGCAGTGTTTGTGAGTAGGCTACAGACAAATTTGTAGGCATTGCTTAATAGTTTTCCTCAGCTGCAAATGATCTTATGTACATTGCAGCTACATGTTTGTCTATGGATATGGAAAAATGCCTTCAAGTACTGTATTTATTTCTAAGTGAATAGCATTCCTCAGCCATGCTTTAGAATGAGCTTTGGCTGCCTGAAAACAATGCTAACCACAGTTGGAAGATGGATCTTTGGGTACAGGCGAGCCCTTGTTTTGCCCATACATCACTGTGTTCAAGCATGTGAGAGAAGGCATAACAGAAAAAAAAGCGATTGAGGGGAAAACGTGCTGAAAAGGATAAGTCCTGTTGACTTTAAACAGACATTACTTTGAGGACAAACAGGACATGGGAACGTATTAAGGAAACTACTAGCTTTCTCAAAACCTTAGGGCAAAGCTGTTTCCTTCACCCAGGTTAGACAATGAGGTGAAAGTTAGTACACCTCCACCTGTTTTTACTGCCATTAGTTAAAGTATCTGATGTCTCTGGTGCCTTCTGCATAGTGCAAAATGCTTAGTCTCTGGAAGTGCTGACATGCTGGCACAATCCGTATTCGAAAAAGAAGAAAAGGGAAAAAGCGAAAAAAAAACCAAACAAAGAAGAGCTCCAGCAAAGAGCTAAAGGGTTAAAATCATTTGTAATGCCACACAAAGTGCTCCCACAGTTTTAAAATGTTAATCAGTTTTGAAAGTGTAAGTCATCCCCTGCTGATAAAGAAAATGAACACAGGAACAGAGGAAAAATTGGTGTTTCTGAATTAAGAACCTGTGTGGCTTTTCATCAACACTTGGTAGGCAATCCAAATACTCGAGCCCGTCATCCAGCAGACCGGTGTACAACTCTGCATTTTATATTATACACGTGTTTAGAGCCAGGATGCCTATCTGTGTTTCTTCAGTAGCCATTTTTATTATGCATGTACTGGGGATGACAAAGGAGAGCATTGAGACATTCAGAGGTCTCTCCGAAAGTATCTGAACTCACTGATTGCTTTCATTGCCAATTACCACAATTCTAACATAGGTATTCCCAAGGGAACTATCACCTACTCTACATCCTTTGCTCTGGCTGATTTAACTAAAGTGGAGTAAAGAGTGAAGGAAAATGGGAAGTTGTGACTGCTCTGTGGGTATTTGCAGAAGGTGATCCTGGCTCCCCGTCCTGCCACAGATGCTCCAGTGCAGAGGGAAGAGAGAGCCCTTTAGGTTGCATATTCTCTAAATAACACCTGCTTTACCTTACAATAGAAGTGCAAATAGAGGCTTTGCCATCATTTTGTGAGGGATGGGTTTCATTCGGGTTTTATTTCAGGCTGACTTTGTCTTGGTATTGTTTGTTCCCAGGACTTAACCTGATAAGGTACAGCATGAGGACTGAGGATGCTTAACGCCGCAGGGACCAAGCTGATCACAACCCTGTTCAGGGGGAAAGTCCTCACTCTAAGAAAAGCATGGCACAGTTTTTTGTGTTGATCAGCTATGATAACAAAGGTGGGGGGAGGGATAAGAATCAGCAAAGATTCAACATATTTTTCTTCTTTTACGGCAGTCAAGAAGATGCCTTAAACTCCTTACACAAAGACTAATATACACCAAACACACTTTTGCTCATTTTAAACTGGCATTTGCCTTCTGCTTGTTTATTTTAAATATGTTGCATTTTATAAATTCAGAACTTGTAAGCTCAGAGTAGGATGATTCTCATGGCCCCAAGCAAACATCTCTGATTTTAACATCCTGTTACGCATGGATGAAAAGCTAAGCTAATAACAAATTTTCACCCTCACAACACAGGCATCTCTGACAAGATTAAAAGCGATTGTCTTTAAGGGATGTTTTCTAACATTAGCCCAAAGTGGACAAACGGGCAAGTGAGGAAACAAGGTATGATCCCGCATTAGAACTAAGCAATTTTTGCACGTAAGAAAATACACAACATCCAAAAGAGAGGAAAAGACACACGCAGAGAATGCATCTTATTAATGCCACATAAGATCCACTGAGGGAAATACTATGAAGGAAATGCCTAAATGATTGAAAAATGAGCATTTAGTTTCATGCTGTCTGTGAATATTGCACAATCTTTCTTTATCTTTTCTGCCCAAACTTGTTGTGTACTATTGCCATAGCGTATGTGAGAGCATGAATAAGCGGTATCTCTTTCTCTGCTTCCAGAAACACTTTAATACAAGCTCAGATACAGGAGTTTACCTCCTCATAATGAAATAAAGTAACCGCCATTTTTCGTCTTGATAAGCAGAAACCTTTAAGGAGCTATCAATAGAAACTGAAATGCTACAGGAAATGGTATAGCTGGTCATGTAAACAGTTCCTTTGTTCAACTTCTTAACAGTTGCTTTGGGTGCACTGGCTTTTAGCTGAGAGAAAATATATATGTATTTGTGGTCACTAAAGACATTACGGTACTTTCCAAGGAGATGTTTGTGAATGTCAGTGTCATGGCTAAACTGCAGCTTGGGTATCAAGGTCTACCTAAACTTCCCCATGTGGTTTGCCTGATGCTGTTCTCTGCTTCCTTTTCTCTCCTGGATGGCCGTGTAGTGCAGCTCTGTGTGGCCTAACAATTATCACGTTTTGTCTTATCTATCACTATATGTGGCTCTGCTTCAGTGGAGATGTTAAAGATCAATAATATCACTCCACGTTTTTCTGGTTTGGTTTGGTTTGTTTTTGTTATTTTTCCTGAAGTGGAATGCACCTTTAAAAGCCCATTGAGATAACAGGGCTGTAAAAATTCAACTTTCTGTTACTCATTATCATCACTGGCGACATGAAGATGCTGTTTACATAGAAAACAAGGCTAAAAATTCTGAATAACAGTAAAGACACCAAGAAATTCCGCTGACAATTAGTGATGACCGCAGCTAAGATTTAACTGTAAGATTGTCACACGAATTGATACGGGCATTACAAGCCACTATGCGAGTTGTGATGTATCTCTTAGTGGCAGAACAGATAACAAGATCAATTGCTCATTTTAACTGAAGATACAAGAGTGGCCTAGTAAAAAAAATTTTAAAAAATTAAAAAGTTGAAAGACAGCAGACATCGCATGACCAGTACTGAGTCTACACCGTAGTACAAAATGCGAATGCAATTTGCGTCAGTGGGGTTAAGCTAGATTTAAATTAATTCTGATCTCAATGGCAGAGTAGCTGAAGCAACACGAACTTCAGTTGGTTAAAGGTATTAACCAGATTCATTTGCCCATGATTTGCACCTTGCACTGAACTCCAGAGAGCCACTGCAACAGTTTGCTCCCCAAGCAAATTTATTCAAAGCAGAATTGTGCATTTCTGCAAATTCTGCTGTCACTCCTGGGGTGTGACATTTTTTGCCTCTGTTCCAGTGGTACAAACCATTTGGAAAAATAATCTAGCTGGCTTGCCGAGGATTCAGAGGGCTGGAATACCTCTCCTACAAGGACAGGCTGAGGGAGTTAGGGCTGTTCAGCCTGGAGAAGAGAAGGCTCAAGGGTGACCTTCTAGCAGCCTTCCAATACCTGAAGGGGGCCTACAGGAAGGATGGAGAGGGGCTTTTCACAAGGGTGTGTAGTGATAGGACAAGGAGGAATGGCTCTAAACTAAAAGAGGGCAGGTTTAGATTAGATATTCGGAAGAAATTCTTCACCATGAGGGTGGTGAAACACTGGAACAAGTTGCCCAGAGAAGCTGTGTCTGCCCCCTCCCTGAAGTGTTCAAGGCTAGGCTGGATGGGGCTCTGAGCAACCTGGTCTAGTGGAAGGTGTCCCTGCTCATGGCAGGGGAGTTGGAATCAGATGATCTTTAAGGTCCCTTCCAACCCTTACTATTCTATGATTCTATGATTCTATGATTCCCCATTTGTTCAAGCACCTTTCCAGAGCATGGTCCACTATACCTGACCTTCAGTTGTGAGTGATCCCACAGAGTCTCAGGTAGTCAGTAATGACAGAGCAGTTTTAGACAGCTCTAATTTATGCCAAACCTGATCTGGCTCCTGCCAGTCCCAGAATCACAGGAGTTCAAATGTACATTGAAGCCACATTTTTCCCACCTTTCTTTGCAATTCAGACAGACAAAGGGCTTATTCAGCAATTGTACAGCTGCAGGCTAACTTAGAGAAGTCTCTTCTTAAACCATTTAGAAATTAGATTTAAAACTAAAAGGAAAATATTTTCTAGTTAAAATGTTGAGGCTGAGAACAGAAATCTGAAAGTCTAGAAACAGCTAAGACTTGACAGCAACCTTAAATGTACCCTTTTTCCTTTGTTTATTTTTCCTATTACTGAAGGAAGAATCATTTCTCAGGGAACAAAATATACTTATTTATAACACAGTATGTAATCAGTTCAATCTATCCCCTACCCATAGCAACAACAGAACTTCTACTCAGAACATTGAACAGGAATACATTAAAAACATGACATGAGCCCTTCAGAGGTTTTCAATTATTAGTTTTCTTGCATTGCACAAAGGTACAAGCTGTCATTGTATAGCGGCTTTTTAAAATGCAGAGTTTGAAATAGACGTGTTTCCTCCACATGCAGCCTTCAAGCACAACCACTGCAAAATTCAAACTCTCCTTCTTTTTAACCTTCTTGTTTCATTAATAACTCACGACTACTGTTTAACTTGACAAGCAGAAAACAAAATAGTTTCCATAGATGGAAAATATAACAATGAAAAGCAGCAGAGTCTACAGGGCAGGACATGGATCTTTGGGATGCTCCATTTCTTTTCCAGGCTATGCCATTAGCTCCCCGTGTTGCCATAAGCAGGTCATACTGTTTGGCTACTGCTAGTTCCCTGCTATGCAAATAGCAACAACACCACTCGTCCATGTTTTAAAATCTTCTGAAGAAATAAACTTGGATTTACTTGTTAAAAACTAAGATTGATTCCGAAATTCAACTGAAATCTGTAAGAGTAATTCTACTGGAAGATAATTAATATTAAAAGATACTACTGCTAATGAGAATTTAAATGTGGATAATTGTGTACATTTAGATCAGCACTTCCCCTTAAGTCTATAAAAGACTTATGCTACATCATAAGTTTAAAGTTAACAGTAAAGCCAAATGAACTCATCATCTTAAGTTGCTCCTGTTGTTGAAAGCCACATCTTTGAAATTCTGCTAGTGTGGTGATGGATTCTAAAAAGTGCCTGCTAATATAGCAGATTCACAATCTTCACCCTGCACATTAGTATTTATTAAGGTTTTTGGACAAGGGAGAACAATATAAAAATGAAAAAAACCTATAGCCTTTAAAAGAGTCACAGACCAGACTATCATACACAGAGTCTGGAGATTCCTGCTTTGTCTTTCAGCTTGAATGGGTAAAGACGTCCTTAACCACAGTGACTGCAAACAGTCTACTTCTTCTCACTTCCACGGAAATTAGTACCTCCAGCATCAGAATGTGAAACACCCCAGCTCATCATATGGCCTTTATCACACAAACTTTTATAAAGATTGTAAAGCAAGGAATATTACTGTGTCTGAACTGATCTTGTACTTTTCAGTCAGCCACTCCTGGGAATATGGTACAGGACACTGTTTAAAACTCATACATTGTATTTTACAAATGCTGGTTTGTAACTAGTACTTTCTGCAATTAACCCAGGAAGCATTTCAGTGTCAAAGAATTTTAAAAAATCGTACGACAACAACAGACTACTTAAAAGATAGTTCTTTCCAAAGCTGTCATAATGGTAAACAGCAAAACTAAGAACAGTTCCACATATTTTGTAAACTATTAGCAAATGTTTCAGGAAAATTCAGCAGACATTGGTGTAAAAACAGAAGAACTATGCTGATATACTTTCAGCCATATGTTATGTTGTTTTATTTTTCAGCACGTCATCAACAGTTTTCTTGTGATATGATCAAAGAACCATATACATTCACTCAAATAAGGTGTAAAGAAATCTGTGCTTCTGTTTTTCCTTAGTTTTCAGTCCTTCATTATTGTCTCTTCTTTAAACAAGAAACTTGAGTGCTCTCATGGCTAAGATGTGTATCAATTAAAAGTGAACTATTTACCACAGGAAAGCGAAAAACTTCAGGACCTTTCAGATATGCATATCAACAGTAGGAACCTGATTGCACTCCAGGGAGATACTCTCAGTTATCACAGAAACACACAGACTTTGTACTCTAGTGATTAGTGCAGGAAAAATACATATACAGATAACTGGATTAAATGGAAGCAACTAATTTTGGCCTAGTGAACTGAGCCTGTAATGTAATTCCTGTACATAGTCTGGGTTTCTATTAGAGGCCAGAGGTACACATTATTACACAGGCTTGCACTCTTCTGCTATAGGGCTCGGCTACACAATAGTGCATCAAGATGAAAGCAAATTTCATTTTTTAAAGGACTTGCAGTAATGATGCAAAATCTCCTAGTGTCCACAAGTGATAAAAGTAGAGTCTGATGCAATGAACATACAGCCACCAGACATACTGTACCAACTTTTTCCTGATCCCGTCAAATCTCATAAGATAGTTTGTACTAAGACTGAAAACTTTTTAGGCATGCTTAGTGATGATGATACTTATCATAGCCAGTTTGCACTGCAATACCTCTACCTTCTGTTCAGAGAGAAGGAACAGACTCATGGACATAACCATCTTCCATATTTTGCATGCTAAGCACTGAAAAATCATGACTTGGGCCAAAAAGTTATCTACTTGTGATAAAAATAACAAGGATTTTTTTTGCCTCTGTTTAAATGCACAGTTTAGGTTCTTTTCAGATGACCTGTGAGCTTCCTCCTTAAGAGGTTGTGTGCAAATTTCTTCTCTGCAACTAGAGAATCAAAGGTTAATCCATTATAAAATCATAGGCGCCTTAGCAGATCCACAGCTCTGGATCCATTCCCTAGTCTCCAGCACGTGGAGAGGGTTAGAGCGAGGGAGCATGAGTCCCAGGTCCTGAGTTGACGCCAGCTCCCACTTGTAACTGTACTCGGCACAGCTCAGCCCTCTTCCTAAGCATGGCCAGAGCTGAATTTGTACTATGTTCCCTTATATTTCTAGTTCTGGCTTCGCAAGGTGTCTGTTCATGTGCCTACAGTAGAGAAGTGTTTTAGCCATGATGATGTTCACAATAGCCAGTATGGCAAAGTTGGCTAAAAAAAAAAAGTGGCAAATGCCCAAAATGTCCTAATTATTGCTTCTCTTGGTGATTTACAGCTCCAGTGACTTCAGAATCTTTTCAGTGTAGGTGAATAGCGCATGTCAGCTTGTCTAGATCTGCAATTACAGAGGTATTGCTTGGTGCAACCAGGACCAAACTGTGAGCAGACACTGAGTGCGTAGACCACGGCCAGAGCGACCTGGGGACCTGAGGCATCTCCGGCTTTAGCTGTCCAAGTCCTCAGCTGATTGCAAGTGTGGACTTCGAGTCTAACGGGGAAGCAAGATACAAGGTGTGGTTGTTTAAAATCAAGATCCATATACGCGCCTTCACAGGGTACCAAACCTTTCAGCTGAATATGCGGCCAGCAGTATTTTGTAGATTTGGCCTGAGCACCAGACTTTTTAAAAATGAAGTTGAGAGTTTCATGACAAACGGGAGTTGGAGCTGAGACTATAACAAAAATACCAAGTACTGAAGATTGGTGTTAAAATCCTAAGCACTGACAACGTCATTCTAAAATCCTCCCTTCACTAAGGTCAGCGAGAGTTTTACTGAGGACCTGACAGGCTAAGGACCTCCTGCTACATTTTTAGAGGCAATATAAAACTGTGTAAGTCTTGACCATATCTACTTATTTCAGACTGCCTACTAGAGCCCTGGAAACTTCTCAGTGAAACTGGCACCCCTGTTTAAATACAGGTTGCTTAACTGCTGAAGACCAAGCATACACACATGTCTTTAGACATTTATGTCCAGCCACTGAAACTGCCATTCTCCTTAAATGAAACGAGAAAAAAAAATTCATAATTTTCTAAAAAAATGCAGCAAATGTACTGCAAAGACAGACAAGAAATGGGATCTAATATATAGCTTCTAATAAGAACAGGGAAGTTAACCCAAGGATCTTGGCCATGTTCCAGTTCTAATAATTGCATTTTAGCTCTCTAAATTCCCTGTGTAATTTCATATAGGTAGAGGATTCTTCAATTCTTGTCCTAAGCTGTTGCGTAGATTTGCTGTTCATTAATGAACAATGCCATTTTCCAGTCAGGCAAAGCTGAAGTCATACATAAACTATCTGGATTTTATCAAAGTAACTATTAAGAAAATGCTATAACTCCATTTTTGTCACATGTAACTTCTCAGGTAGTTTCACTGGTGAAAAGAATTATGGTTCTCCAAAGCTGTACTTCTTCTCTTCAGGTGAAATATCTAGGATTTTAATATTACAATAAACAGTAGTACCTCTGATGAGAGAGTCTACATGTTACATTTTGAATAAAATAAGGTACATATTATTCAGAAGACCACAAAAAGAAATGTGTAGTATATGCATAGAATGTATATCGCTAATGTTCAACAACATGTGTATCTACCAAATCAAAACCAGAACAGTTTTTCCTCAGTTTTACTCTGCCATTTCAGCACATCTTTTCTGATACTTAGTCTTTACTGAGTGAATTATGGACTTCTCCAGGGAGCAGAAAATGTGTTTTTTAAGTAAACATGACACACTTCAATAAATCAAAACATACAGATGAGATTACTATTGGAAAAAAAAAATCTATTCTGTTTTTAACTTAAGTTCTATTGTTTAGGATAATAATAAAACCCTTTATCCCAAAAGACTGAAATTTTTATTCATTGTTGTCATACTGAACATTTCTTAAAAACTAAATTGTCGTATCAAACGTAAATAATATATTCCCATAAGCTAATCAGAAATAAGCAGAAATTGCCTACAGCATACTAAGTGATCCATACTTTAATGTGGTAATTAAAAGAAGCAGCACCTTTCCAGTTAAAATATTTCTGTATCACAGACTTTCAGTGGTCTACAACTTTACCTGTTCAATAGGAAACAAAGCAACCTGTAGTGCAAATGAACCACTCATCTTTGAATATTGACCTGTGATAGTAATTTCAGACCACTGCCTGGAATAGTGCTGGGTAAAACACCAGAGGGTTGTTTTTACCTAAAAAAACCACTTCTTGTTACTTATTACCTTATATTGTTTTAAATTACACCTTGGAATCTTACGGCTATGCAGAGATTTGTTTTTATGGAGATCAGCTCCCAAATACCTACTTTAAAGTAAAAGCCTTATTTTTCAGCTTTAATATACAGATTGCAAGCCTGATACTGCAAGGCAATATGCACCGTTCAGTAGTGCCTATTATCTTCAGTAGGCTCCTTGCGATTAATTGAGACTGCTCTGTAAGTGGGAGATGCAGCATATATTTCTACATGCATTAGTTACTTACTGTACTAGAAATGGTAACACTGACATTAAAAATAGTGTCGAGCAGCAGCCAGATCTTCAAACATGTCAACTGCAGTAGCCTTATTGCAGTTGCCTGAGGCATGATGGTTTATAGCACTATAGGTTTTAGCCTTACGTTGAGAGAAATAAAATGACCAAATATGAGCTACAGGAATACGAGTCACACACAGTAGCATTTGGAAAGTTTAGATAACTAAACAGAAATCAGTCAATGTTTAGATAACAAAAGTATGTGTGAATACTGAGAGATCTCTTGCTCCAAATTACTTTCACAGAAATCTAAGTCCACCACCACTTTCAGCTGGGCCATAAATTCTTAAATCGGGAGATCCGGTCTCAGCAAGTTTATGAAGGACACCTAAATCATAAACCTAACAATCTGGTAAAAGGCCAGCAACGCAGTTAGGCATAAGCTTAATTTTAACCTAGTGACTAACTCTACTGAATTAATAGCATAAGTCATGGGCTCAAACTTAAGCAAATGCTTAAAGCGTTTTACTGACTCAGTTGCAAATATTAGATCAGAGCTTCTCGGGGCTGCTTCTCAGACACTGCCAGATTTATAGCTAGTGTGGGACTAGAATAAGTGTTGATGTCAAGGAAACCCCCGCAATTCTGTAAAAGCCCAGGGGCACGCGAATTGCATGTCTCTGCAGGGGTTCCTGGATTTACATGTACTAACCTTGGAGCCTCCTCCTGAAATATAATAAATAATTTACAGATTCCACAGCCCTGTACAAATATTAATTACAGCAAGTCTTATCACACTTCCTTAGCAAAACTGAAAATAAATTGTCCAAAGCCAGGCAGCGAGTGGTGGAGCTGGTAACACACTTCTAATAGCCATTTGTTTGCTCCCTACTTTGATGCAAAATCCGATTCAGAGATCTAGGCACTCTGTTTGACAAATCAGACTTTAGGATAAGTTATTGCATTTTAGCTAATCAGTCCTAGGTAAGGAACTTTAGAATTATTTTTTATTCTTATTGGGCCTTTAGTTTCCAGGGATGGAAGAAGGTGATTAGAAACATACCCGGTATAAATTTATAGCTAAAGAATTCCCTACAGCGAAAGCATAAGTTAGAGACAGTGTGTGAGCACAAACTCCTTCCCCCTGGATCCAGAGACCACGCACATCTCATTTGAGGGGGGTGGGGAGGGTCTCTCGTCCTTCAAATATGCCCCTAGTACTCCGTCACCAAAACCGCAGGTCCATCCTCATCTCTGACTGCTCAGGATGCTGTTACTCCTGCGTCGTCGAGCGTGCCCACAGTCTTGTCAGCACACAAGTTGTAAGCTCCAACATTTTATAGCACGAAAAAGCAGTCTAAACATTAGAACCCAAAGCACTTATTTATGAACAATTCGCACCACAGTACTTGACCTCTTAACTAGATTGCAGCCTGTAATTTGAGGGTTACCCATAGCAGCCCCTATAAAACTGGTACAATAGATCTGTGAACATTGCCCTCTAATTCAGAGCAATAATCTTCCTACAATTGTGTTCATTGTTGTTCTTTAATTGTGGGGAAAAAGAAACGTATCAATTCATTTGAATTAATCTTGTATTTATCTCTCTTTTGCTATCTTGTATTAAGAAATTATTAATAAAGAATAATTGTATTAAGAGAATTATTCATAACATCTGTTTGGTAAAGGCAATAGTAAAACATTGGTGCAGAAAATAGGTACAGGATGTTTTAACAAAAATATCCATGAAAATTGGTAGGTAGAAAGCTTTTATAAACTCTGGTTTCTGCTCGGTTACTGTATTAGGAGTCTCCAATCATCCTCCGGTTAAGGCTAATTTATTGTTCGTATTAGCGCATATGCCTTAACAATGTAAAGAGCATTTCCCACAGATTGGTTAATAAGATGCAGCACAGAGAAAGGGCAATGAATCTGTTTGTTACAGTCTACTTAGTGAAGCTACCACTACTACAATACTCCAGTGCTGAAGTCAGTGAAAAGACACCAGCACAACACAATCCAAGGAAAACGCAAGCTGATACAGCACAAAAGATCCTTTGTTTAAGAGCAGCAGAAATTTCCAGCAACTATCTGTACAAAAATGCATGATACAAGAGAATGTAATTAAATAACAAAACAAACCCGAACTAAAAGACAATCATTATAAACCAGGACAAGGACACTTTGTTTTTAAGTGCACGCAATGAATTTTATAGATCTTTCTTCAGAAGGGGCAATAAAGTATTATGGAGGAGTGACACATTTGATGGATGGGTGGGTTCTGAAAAAACACATTATCAATTACTTTTTCATGTTTGGCTCTGGTCCAGTAATTTTTATTTGAACAGGCCACATGCTAGCATGGTTTTGATTGCAGGAAGTGACTGACTGTTTTTAAAGGGGGGTACTGTTCATTTACTGTCTTCAGTTTTGCTATATCCCTCCTTTTTCTGATAGGCACCATTTCCATTCTTAAAAGAAATAAAAACAGAACACAAAAGTCTCTTTAGTAAACTGCTCCCTGTTCTGTCTTCAGCCACTTCACATCAAGTTCAACCCCGCACACCTTGCAGATTGTTCAGAAAACAAGCAATTTGACTGTCCCTCAAGTTTATTTCCTAATCAGTTCAACCCTGTGGGCTGTATTCCTTCTCTCTTTTACACCAGTGTTCATCCAAAGCAGTGCCAATAAACCCGGTGGAGTCACTTGAGCCACAAGCAATTAGGGAGTAAATTCCCATTCACTGTTTCCTTCCGTAAACTTCGCAGAGGTTCGTGAGGTTGCCTCATCAAAAGGCTTAGTTATCAGGGACAAAATGTCACTGTTTACCTTTGAGACAGGTGTGGGTTAAAGGACTGGCTGATACCTGGAGTACCCGGAGTAAGGATCACTGCACACAGATGCGGTTACACAGATAGAAACAGCCCTTCAAATAATAGTAATTTCCTCTTTCCTTTCTTTAACTCCAGGTCATGAAGGTCCGTTTGCCAGCACCCAGTGAAGAGAATTGCACTGTTTGCACTCGGTTTTCACAGAGACCAGGCAGCGACCCCTATTATAAATCATACCTAGAACACAGAAAAGAGTCTTACCACTTCCAGAATCCATTTTGCCCCACTCCAGGAGACTGACAGCAGCTCTCCACCCTGTGGAAGATACTATGGACTCCTCATGGGGCTCCTCTCTGGTATTGAGGCCAGGAAAGAAAAATGTGTCAAGTACAGCAAAGGCAAGACTGCAACACGATGACGTAATTCATGCTGGGAAAGCATGAAATCTCAGCTCTCCAGACCCAGGTGAACAGGGATAACAGAAAGGTAACCTCACATGCTGCTTTGACATAATCTTACGACTTGGCAATATTTTTTGCATCATCCCAAAATATGCATATAATCCTTAAAAGCCTAATGTTGACCATTTTCTAAAGAAAGGCTTGCTGACTCCGTGGATATGTCCGTGTCCATATATAGGGTCACTGCACATTAAACACAGAAACAGAAGCAGAAGTTCAGTGCTTCTCAAAATCCATTTACTGTTTAGAAGTTTCAATGCTGAAATACACTAAGAGTTCAAAACTGTTTGGACTCATATAAGAGAGCAGGAAGTTTACATTGCAACTAATAAATTTACTTGAAGCACATCATCTTGACTATTTCCGCTTCGAATAATAACCAGAGAGGAATTATTCTTCCCATTCCTCCAGAAGGAAAAGTGTGTTTAGAGAACAACCCTGGCTGTTCATCAGATTAAAACACACTGCTGTTGAATGACGAGTTTTCCGTATTTTTAGAGGAATAAACTTATATACAGCAGCTATTTGTTAAAATTGGTCTCTGCTAAATACATTAATTTTTTGACATAGTAATTCCATAGTGACTAAAAGAGGTGTGTTCATCTTACTACTGAATGTTGCTCCTAAAGAAGGTGTAAGGAAAATAAAACTGTTTCACAATACACAGTATCTAAACTTCTGATTCTCTGTGCTTGCTGAGTCTGCAGCAGAACGACAGCATGCAAGCCAACTTCAATATATGACTGAAGATTAAAAGAGAAACGGTGTCTTTACCTTTTCAGAGAAACTAGGGAATTTGCAGTATATATGGAAAAAAGAGAAGTTCAAAATCTTATTTACACCCTGAAAGCAAATTAAAAGTCTTTTTTGAATTTTTGTGCTAGATAGTATTTTTGTGCTGCTCAGGTTACTCATTTTTGACAAAGTACAGAAACATTAATAGGGTCAATATAACGAACACTAAAGATGGATGACATTCCTTTTAAATTATTTTTCCTTCTTTTGACCTCTTACCTTTCAGTACTGCTTTCCTCATCCTACTTAACGCACCTTGAACTTGTAAAATTAAATTGGTCTATATATAGTTTTCTTGCGTGACAAAATACAAATCATTCGACAATGTTAATTTCCAAACAGTTATACTTTCCCTTTTATCAATAGTGTGTAACAAAAATCCCCCTTTCAATCTAATATTTACCTTTGAACAGCTAAAGTTTTGAAAAATGTGGAATAGTACTTATTGGACCTAAGAAATCTTGAGTCAAAGACGTAAGTCGAAGAATTGGATTTATTCAATAGTTAATATGTGCCGGAGGCTAAATAGTGAGTTTCATTAATGGTGTTGCGAGGGCTGGGAGAACTTTCTTTACCTTCAGTGGCATGGACTGCAGCTTGGGAAGCAAGAAGGCATGCCAAATCCATTCTCCTTATCTGCTAATATTGCTAGCAGACTCCCAACTTCACAGTGAGCACTGAAACCTGGTTAGAGAAGTTGAAAGGCTGGGTAAAATGGCAAGCCAGGTGTTTTCATACAGTCATTACTCCTGAGAGGGAAATCCTTGTTCCTGTCTTGGGGGTGAACGCAAGGCAGGCTGTGTCATGTGAGCGGGTGACTTCTTCCTCTTTATAACTCTGGCTTTCAGCACTTAGACCAGCCCACACATTTTCTTGTGCAACCATCCGATTAATTTTTTGGAAGCTAAAGAAGATTTGGATCCAGTTCTGCAAATGAACTGCCGGACTTTCAGTTACTGAGATTACCGTGGTTCCTATGAATAAAGCGCACTAAGAAACGTTGTTGTATTCTCACCAGGGGTGTAACTCGGTACCTAGCTGCAATGCGACCATGAGGTGTAATTGTGTGAAAATGCTTTGTTTAGGCCCAGCTCTGCCAGTTCCAGCCGTATTGCACTCATTCCACATTTATTGCAAGCTAGAGGAATGTTGCCCCAAAATGTGGGATAGACAGCCTTGTGGCTACCTCCTTTTGGCAAATGCTGCTGGTGGGCCTCAAGGCTAGAGCCACTCCCTTGCAGAAAGCGAGGGGAGTGCTCATATCTCAAATCTGATAAAAGGTATAAACGCAACTTAATGATGGCGTAGGACTTTATGAGACTTCTCTGAGGGAGTTTTCTTCCCAAAGAATTTGTCACGTGTTTGCCGTGGAAAAAAATACTGCTTACTGCTAGTGCATAGATTTCTATGAGAAAGAGAGTATTGCCTAGGAAAAATTACTTCAATTTTGAGTGTATGCCTAAGCCATTCTGTACTGTGTAAGCTTGCAAATCCAGCTTCTGGTATATGATAGGCCCTGAACTGCTATCCTTCCTGCAGAAAAAAACTTCCATGGACTTTGTAACAGAGGTTTTCCTGCCACATGCCAAGTGAGTTTTTTTATAAGTGGAATTGTGATTTCATTGTAATGAATCAAGCAGAAATAAACACAGTAAGACCAAGAATCCAACATAACAACGCCTATAAAAGAACTAAATAAAACGAGACTTTGGCAACGTTAAAGAAGAATGTAAAAGCTTTATTGGAAAACAGTTTGGAATATGCAAAACTTCGTATTGCGAGAGTGCCACATATAAATTGACACATAAATCACTATATTATACATAGCATCATAAATTCTCTTAATGTGCTTACTAGCTACAACATATCCCTAAGGTCACTGATGACTAATTTAGAAAGTCGTAGGCAGGGAGTGTTTTAAAAACACACTGAGACAGGGTCACTTGATAGCACTTGTAAAACAGAACACAAACCGCGTGTCATGCTATTACATTCTTCTACTGGTAAAACCTGGCTTAACACCATAATGAAAAGTTGAGCAGAGAGAACTTGGTGCCAATTCAAGCGAAAACCTCACTGAGTTTATCTTTTTGAAAGGTAAGAACACTTGTTACACAGTGCACTTAAATATATGTACTGATGTAAGATTCACTCTGAGGCATTTTGGACTGATTGATTTATCAGTTTAACACCTTTATTTTTGTGAGTGTGTGTTTGTGTGAGTACACAGCTGACAAAGCATGGTGGCCTAGTAACTCTGTCCCAAAATAAACTGTAATAAGTCGCAGCACTAGGCACTACTCTCTTGGTCTTCAGCTACAGTCATTCCAGCCAGGAAATCAGTGGGGTTACTTACCAAATAGCCTCAGGACTGGACCCTTTATTAAAAGGTCCTCTGGCATTGACAAATCTCTGTATTAAGGTTATGACTCTACTATAAGAAAAATCAACAGAGTCTGAGAGTGGGCTAGAAAATCTGAGCTGGAAAACAGAGTTTCTTTTTAACGTATCCTGTAAAACAAACACATAAGCATACATTGTTCTGTTTATTTCAGACCTTTTACTTTGAATGTAAAAAAAAAAAAAAGCGGACTCGTTCTGTATTAATAGGACTGAAATAACCAGTTGCTTTTGATAACAGGAGAAAAAGAATGGATGTGATGTTTTGCAGCCCCTGGCTCCTCTGTGATATTTCATAACGGTTTTTCTACACCAGTCAAAACTCAGCACACTTACCGTGCATATAAAACTGCCTAAATATTTCTTGCAATCGATTCACTTAGGAGAAATCTTTAGCAAGATGTGTAAAACATTTAAAAGCTACCTTCTCCACTTGCTAGATAATAGTACAGGTTATATAACCCAACATAAAAGATTTTTCATAAAAGAAGGAAAAAACAAGTAACTTTAAATACAAAACAGCCTATATTTAAAGACCCATCAAGGCTGTGTCAGAAGTGACAAAAGACAGGAAAATAGAATGACATTGACATTCTGATCTTAATTCACATCATTTAAAAGTGGCAAGTTATAGTGCACTTTCTCTTAAAATTCTGAGTTTCAAGGATCTTGCCAGAATGCTGAAAAACTGTGCAAAAATACAGTGATTAGTTACACGAAGAGTCAAATATATAGATATATACATCCTGCTAAAGCTTAGCGAACCGAACTCTGCCCTACTTCTACCCACACAAATTCACTGAAGGCTAACTGGTGAGCAAGTGAATAGTGCCGAAGCTTCGACGAACATCGCCGGTAAACTGCCCTCCAAAAGTAGAGGGACTACTTCGACCAAAAAGTGGCATGCATTTGCCTTCTAAGCTGTTGAACACCTTTCCATTTGGAGCTCTGCACCTCACACCGAACTCATGAAGGGCAACAGGGAGCAAAGAATCCTGCTGTTATTTTCAGAATGAATTTTTTTCAGATGTAGTGTCTTATAACTGGACCAGTCCTTCTCCCGGTTGCAGATTTGACTGTAAGGCCTGCTGAGCTTGCCCATCACATTTGCAGAGATGCTTGCAGCTCCGCTGAGTGAGTTGCTCTGTTCTTGTCTTGCACAGCTTTCAAGCACTTGGGGTGACAGGCATTTAAGCACTTGCGGATTTGGCAGCCATACCTCTGAACGTCAGGACTTGATCCTGGCACGTGGTGAACGTCCCCTATTTCAGAGGAGCTGGAAGTGCACCGCTGCCTAGTGAAGGGTGCTCATGGCCAACTGTTCAAAAACATTTTTGGTGCCGGAATATTCAGACACACGAGAAGCAGTGTTTTTGTAATTAGGCAGGTGTTTAATCTCCCAGTCTATAAACGATATTCAGAGGCCTAAATCCCACTGGAACACTGATTATCAGCCTGGTAAGTATGAGAGTTCCGGTGGAAATAAAATACTCAAGTGGGCCGAAGGCTGAGTATTGCAGCGCCTAACGTGTGGATATTTGTGGTGGTATAAAAGCAGAAGGTGAGAAAGGGCACATTTTGGTCCTTTTCCCAGTGGGCCACTTGCCATTTTCGGCAAAAAAAATCGCTTCAAAGGACTCGGCACCAGCTGCCACCCACCGCTCCAGATGCTAGCGGTTACAGCACTCACCACGGAGGGAAGCAGACTTTGGTTACAAACTCTTACTTCAAGAAGAGGAAGCATTTCCACCCCGCGGCTCCTGCGCCTCCAGAAGACGGGACGCCACCGCCACGAAGCGCCGCTTCAGAGTGCAGAGCTCCCGGCCCTCGGGGGTCAGGTACGCAAGGCAAACACCCGGGCCGCCCGTCCCATCGAGGCCTCGGGGTGCCCAGCGGCTGCAGGCCGCAGCCAGAGCTCCGCGGGCAGCAAAGACAATTCACAGCCAAAAAAGACTATGGAAGCGTCTCGCTTAGCCGCCGCTGCTCGGTCCCGGGACGACAGGTTCGCAACCGAGGTATCAAACGTGACGCGGCTCCACCGCATCCCTCCCGCCTGCAGCTTTGAACCGGGGCTCCTCGGGAACGCGAGCGGCTCGACGGCAAACCTCGGCGCGACGGGGAGGAGAGGAGCAGCCCGCGGCGGAGCAGCTGTCCCGGGGCCTCGCACCGGGGGAAGCGGGGCTCCCGCGCGTCCCCGCACCTCCCCGCCCAGACGCACGCCCGGGCAGCCATTTGGCGGAGCGCCCGCTCCCGGGCCGCTGCCGCTGGCCCCCTCCCCTTCCCCAGGCGGCGGGAAACCCCGCCTCCGCCCCGTCGAAAGGCACCGCTCCTCGGCGGGGGACCGTTTAACGGGCGAGCATCTCAGCCTCGCTCGCTCACCCCCTCCCCCCCTCACCGCGACCGCCTCCGCGGGCACGGCGGCGCGGGA
>Ga0065711_1005128_pt1 | contig 21231 bp, 7 predicted proteins | sample Hoacrofraction12_FD_59098 | JGI IMG/M metagenome (GOLD analysis project Ga0065711, IMG submission 59098) | Hoatzin crop microbial communities from Cojedes, Venezuela - Epithelial fraction 12 v2 (version 2) | ecosystem: Host-associated > Birds > Digestive system > Esophagus > Crop | place...
TGAAAACATTCAAGACCAGGTTGGACAGGGCTCTGAGCAACCTGATCTAGTTAGTGGTGTCCCTGCTCGCTGCAGTGGGGTTGGACTAGATGACCTCTAGGGGTCCCTTCCAACCCAAAACTTTCCATGATTCTATGATTCTATTCTTTTTTTGGAAAAAACTGCAATCTTTAGTATGTAAGATTTTTTCTTTTTCAAATCAATGAAGAACCACACTGTGTCTTGATGTCCTTATTCAACTATGGCTCCTAGGGAAATCAATGGGAGCTTTGCCTTAATAAATATTGAATAAAAGTTTTGGAAAGAATGAGCTAAATATTCATTCAACAGTGATATGCTGCGTAGTTTGGATATAACTGGTCTGTTTATTTCCGTTCCATGTACCAGTCTTTACATTTTGCCTTGTTTGGGCGACTGAGATGCAGAATTGTGTAACAAACAGGTACTACTCATTTGTCCCACTTGACAAAAAAATAAATACAAGGAGAAAAACTTATTTAGAATTTTATCTAGTACCTATGCTTAGGGAATTTATATGCCTGCAGTGAAAAACTGCTGCTCTGTTTTTCTGAGCCAATGGTAACATTTTTTTTAAAACCATAAAGATGATTGATTTTAATTTTCGAGGGGGAAATAGCCCCTCAAAACTTTGTACTTTCAGGAGTATCTGAATGCAGTGGAGCACACTGGAGGTTGCTGAGCTTTGCCCTCCAATTGTCAAGGTGCGTTGCAATAACTCTTAGTTTTATCAACCCATATGCGGAATTTGTATGGCCATTTTTCATCATTCTCTGGAGCTGCGATGTACAGTGGTTGCATTTCTGTCCTTAAGCAAAATCTTTCTCAGAGTCTGCTTTTCTATAGAGTAGGCATGTCCTCCAGTAATTAAGACTGAAAGAGATCTCTTGGATAAAGGAGGGATCATCATAAAACTTGTTTGCAGATACTAACCCATGATTTTAGTTTGTTTACTCTTACATAAAACATATCTGTAAATGTAAATGTATGTCACTGAATATATTTCTTTCCCTGTAAAACAGGAGAAAGAGCGCCATGGTGATTTGTGGTCTCATTTTCTGATGTACTGTTTGGAAGGTCTGGATGACAGTGATGAGCATGTCACAAGAAAAGGGCGATCGATGACAGGGTTTTGCTCATGACACAGTGCTGTAAAAAGGTTATTCTCACTTCAGTAAGTGATCAAGTAAAACAGATTACAGAAGGAATTGAATGATAGGTGAATCAGTTACCAAAACTTACTTTGGATTGGATAGCCCCACTGTTACTGCAAGAAACTGGTTATGTACCTTTTTTGGCTGGGTGAAACGTAGAGCACATATAGAAATAAATAAGTGTAAAATTTTCAGATATGCTAGGCACAGGTGACTGGTTAAAGGTAACTATAACACTCCCCTGAAGAAGCCTTTAAGTTAGGAACTGTGTAAGTTTCTTTTACAGAAGATCACATTTTACCATCTACTCCTCATCTATTGTTAATGTGCTTTGGGACCTGATAACTTCTTTCACTTTTTTCTCTTTCCTCCCCAAGGGCTCAAAAATCCTCATCTGTACTCAGCTGTAAACTTGTTTTGACTTTTGTGAACTGTGATGATCTCGTAGATCATTTATGCTGTATAGCTGTGCTTTACTGTATCCCAATTCATTCTCCTTGGACAGGAAAACAAAGAATTTAAGAGATAGAGACTGGGGAAAAACATGATTGATGTGCAAGTACAAATATGGACATTTTTGTGCCATCTGCAATGAAGGGTTGTTATTTCTAAACCTTTTGCAAAATGTCTACATCTATTTGCTAGCTTGCCGTAGCCGAGAAGTGGTAGAAATGCAGTCAGACTGCCACAGGTTTCGAGTGATGGGTAAGGGATGGATTCACGGTTACGCTGAACTTGATCTCTGTTATCCTTAGGATACTGCAGTAGAAAGTAAACTTTTTTCCCACCATTTTGTGTCATATTTTCCGAGGCAGGGGGAGGAATCTATGATGGCAAAGATTGCTTTCCTTCTTCTTCTGCTGTCTCTGCAGCGACTACTTAGAAATTTGACATGTTGGTTCTTGGGAAGGGTGGTAATGTATTCTCTGTAGACATTCTAGGTAAGAACAGATTGAGAAATTCTAACCGAGAATTCTCTGATCTGCCTCTCACCTCTAGTAAAGTGTGTATGTGTGATGGAGGTACTGAAGGGGGCAGTTTCTGTTTTGATGTTTCTAATATGTTTTTGTAATGTCTCAGTGGATGTGTTTCTAAGATACTGCTGCAGATGCTGAAAATGTATGTTGAGTGGAATCAAATTATGGTGCATGGTTGTGCATACTTGAACATTATAGATTGGATGGCATGATTCAAAAATCTACCAGTGAACTAGTGTTGGTAAACTGATAGTATGATGAACCACAGTGGCTTACTTGGGAAATGCTGAATATGACGTTCATATTCACATATTTGCTTTTACAGTTATTTATAGTTATTTGTATCCGCATCCTCTTGAATGCTTTAATTGCTAATCAGCAAATTTCTTTTGAATGAAAGATTAATCTTTCACACCGGTGTTGCTGCTTGATGGTAGCAGAGGTGTTATGATTTACTGATTCCATACATATTCAATTATTAATGTTATTTTTTATTTAATGTAGAAGTACATTTGGAAAACAGCATCTCAAGTTGGATATGTCTCCTTTCCTCAATCATTCAAATTGGATAAATATAACACAAAAAAATTTTAAACCTGGACGACCCAGACTCATGAGGATTTTGAAATGTTCCTGTAATCCTTATCTTTCCACTCTGCCACTTGCCAGTAGAGAAATATGTGTAGTAGAAAGCAATGTTGAAGAAGGAGTTCCTCTGACTTTAGAACCGCACTGCTAAAAGCATGTTAAAACCACACTTACAGTAATGGACAGTTTCAGTCAGAAAATCAGGTACTATTTAGTGCAAAATCCTTTTTCAGAATAGAACACCGTAAAATACTGAATGTTTCTTAAAGTGTAATCATGCATAAAATATGACCAGGTAAATAGGTGGTAAATGGCCATGGTTGGTAAGCATTCAGTCTCTTACCCACTTGGAATATAAATAGTAGTCTATTTTGTAGTATCCTTTAATGTCTGCCTGAAAGTATTTGAAAGATAATATCAAGATCCACTTAAATGTCTTCTAATCAAATAATTCATTTTCATTTTTCCTGCAGTTAATCTTTGTCGTCACTTAGAGAAGAAATTGTATGCCAGATCATAGAGTACTATCTGTATTAGAACATGTACTTTGTTGTGAAGGAGGAATTGTGTTATACCTGCAGACTGAACAGAGATTTTGTTTTCAAAGCCTAAATGCAAGACTCAGAAGAAAACCAAACATTTTTTAAAATAGTAAATGGTGTTCTTCTGCTGGTTAAACTACTGTTGGGGACTTTGTATTGTACCCTTCGAGGTGAACTAAGTATATGTTTGTACTTAAATATTAAAAAAAAGGTGAACAATGCATCGAGCAGAATCCTACTGCTGTAAGTGGTTCTAAAAGGAGTCTGCAAAGATGCCTCATGAGCAGATGCCTTATATATGCTTACCCCAGCTCCAGTCCTGTAAGCGATTGCGTGGTGCACCTCAGCCTTCCCTTGGGTCCATCCCTCTGCCCATCTCTGATGCCCAAAGATGTCCCCTGAGGGCTTGCTGGTATTCCAGAGTGGCTACAAGACAACAGGGAGTCATTCTGTCTCTGGCATTCATGCTGCCAGGCTGTTTAACCCCTTCTGCATTTAGGCCTTCTTGCCCTCCATGCCAGATCATTTCTTGGTCACGAATTTACCACCGCTGAGCAGCTACAATTTGAATTTCGCCTTCACTGCTTTTGTACTTGTGTAGCTTTTTAGGTTTTTTTTCGTTATACTTAATAAATCTGATTTTGTGGCTCATATGTTAAAGTAGAATTTCCAGCAGACTGACATATAATACTACTGTTGAAGGTACAGGATGTGGACATGGGCAAGACACAGATGTCCATGTCTTAGTCTACTATGTTTTCTAAAGAAAATTTAAAGTAAAGAATGACGCCTGGACCAAATTTTTGAAGGACTTCAAAATTCATCTATTTACTTAAAGATATTTACATTTTCTTAATGTGCAGAAAAAGTTCAAAGAACCAATATTTTCAGCACTGTTTTTTTTGTTTGTTTGATTTGATTTTCAGTCGACTCAGTTTTAGGTTTTGTCAAAGGTGGAATTTCTTGTAGTGTCAAATAATGCTGTATGATTAATCAAAACAGAGGTTTGCAGATCTACTGCTCTGTCAGTGACACAGTATTTTGTAAACTCCCTCTAGTCCCTTTTGCAGACATCAGAAATTCACATGCCAGATTGTTTCTTTTACTGTGGCCTCATTTTTTTTCCCTGGCCAGTTCTCCCAAGAGTTGCAGTTATCATTATTTCTGACACATCGTTTGGCTGTCAAGACTGGCCTTGGTTACTCTACTCTTTACGGTTTCTTACTGTTACTGAGAAATGTGGAGTTTTTGTAATGATATGAGTAGCTGGAGATAGATCCTTCCAGCTTGGAAGTCTGGCATGTACTTGGATATTTGAAGCAACAACCCATAAAAAAGGGAAAAGCCTAACAGCCACTTAAAACCTGTGCTGCTAATAGCCCATCCATAACACGTCATCTTCTGTGCTAACAAATGGGTTTAGTCACAAAGGTAGTTTGGGCATGTCAACACTATTTGCGCATACAGCGTTGCTAGCTCATACGGTTTTTATGCTGTCTTTTGGTATCATACACCTTCTGTGAAACTCTAGTATTCAAACAATTGCACAAAATGAAAGCTTTCCAAGGTTTTTTTTTAAGATCTAGTCTTTGTAATTTTGGAACAGATAATAAAGACATTTAATGAGTTATCTTAGTGAAGTCATGAACAATCTGCATGCAGCTCTCAAGGATTTTGAGTGTGCATCCCATTCTGAGCTTCCAGTCCTGGCTGTCAAAGAAAGAACTTCAGCAGGGGCCGAGCTGACATCAGCACCTGTAAAACAGCAAGACCTTTTGAATATATTGCCTGATTTTTCCCTTGTTTTCAGTCTCAGAGTGCTTGTACGTCTTAGCTATTATTGATTTTTGATTTGGGAATTGATTGTAGTGTCGGGTAACTTCTGTCCTTATTGCTCAAAATCTGGAAAAAAAATACACGAAGAAAGAACTCTTTATCATTTAATTCTCATGAGACAACTTCGTAATATTTTTATGTGTAACGTCAATGGGTTCTTTAGGATGGCAAGATTGCACTTGCAAGTCTAGATCTAAAAAATGACTGAATACAGGTGGGAGGGTTTGTGATTTTTTTGTAATAAATCATGATTTTTAAATTTATTTCAATGAAAATGTTTAGCGTATGTTTGTGTCTTTATTAATGTGCTTCACACTGCAGAGATTTCTTTGACCTCTGTTTTGTGTTCAGTTTTTATATGTTTTGCCCGTTGATGTTCATGGATATATTTAATACAGGACAAAAGTAGTTTAATTTCAGATATCAATGCAGAACCTGCTTAAGAATGATAAGGAAAAGATTTAGTGTTGTTTTTCTGAGTCAATTTCAGAGTTAATGTTGATACACATTCAGAGAAAAAGTATGAATGTAGAATGTCCTGCAAAAATATTTTCTGGGAATTTTTTGGATGCCTCACTCACAGCTAGTATGTGTTGAACTCACATCTATAAGAAGTGATGCACTTCCAAATGGCAGAAAGCTTCTTTTTAATGCCTCCTTTTCTTTCATTGGTAGCAGTTGTGACCATTTCTTGGTTCTTTTATGTCACACCATTGAACATAGCCTTTTCTTTTTTTCTTTAGCGACAACAACAGTTTGTATTAAAAGAGGCACTAAACAATCATGACAGTTGGGAAAGGACTGATTTTTGTTAAGGCTGCTAGTGGTAATTGGTGTTCTTTTTATTAGATTGGTGGATTCTATTTACAGGGTCCAGTGGGAGTCCAGATGGAGAGCATTTCTGACTGGTCTCTGTGGGATTTTCTGAGCAAGGCAGGTTATAGACAATGCTGCTGCTGCATGTCTTCTGCAGGTGGCAAGCTACAGAAACTAGCAAAGCTGTGTGAACAGCCAAATGCTGAAGGTTTTTTAGATGTATTGGTGGGCATGTGCTTCACAACACATACAACCTGTCTGCTTTTAAGAAGAATATAAACATTCTGTCTATTCCTTCTGCTTTAATTATGTTTTGACATAATTACAATAGAAGTAGATACCATAGAGTTATGAACTTTGGACTGTGTCTTGTCTAGAAGTTTTTCACATTGAGTATGAGCTTTCAAAAAAATATGGTGACTCCTTTCAATAGACCTCGTCTCAGGTCTGCCTTTATGTTTTCATGAAACTGATTGGACATTCATGATTATGCAAGTGCATGTGGTACGTGCAGCAGCACAAGTTCCCTTCCTCTGTCCATTTGCAATCTCTTTGCCTCAGCAGAGAGTTTCTTGTGAAATTGGGTTACGTACATTACAGTTCTGCTGTACCACAAGAGCAAGTGAAACTGTATCACGTATTTTTGACAAAATGATACAACTTTGAAATCAAGTCCATTGATTTCAAAATCTCATGTTGATATTTATGTCCTTGATAGTGCCATATTCCGTCAAAACCCCCAAACGAGAGCTGCTTCCCCCACCTGCTCCCTGCCATCAGTTGAAGTTACTGATCTAATAGCAAGAAATACATGGTCTGATATTAAAGTTAGGCACTGTCTTGAGAAAATGAACAGAGAATACATTACTACATAGAGCAGGAGCAATCATTCGACTGAGAATGTGAGCTTTATCTTAATACTGAATAAATTCATTAAGCAATAATGAAATGCAGTGGTTTTCTAGGCACGATGCCATGTTAGAAGATCTTTCCATTTGTGTTCTTTAAAGGTGAATCACATTTCTGTAAGCAGGCCAACAAGATTAGGCATACAGCAAAACACAAACCTTTTGCCTTTGCGGTGGTATGTACAAGTATGTATGGAAATGTGAGAAGGCTGTCTTAAAGAGAAGTGTCCAGCAAGGGATTTTCTCTCCATCTGCATACAAAGACTACTCTCACTGAAAAGGATGAAGAAAGACTTAAGAAGCTAGGGCCAAGAGAAAAATGAATGAATTCTGTCAGACAATGCAGACTTTCCAGAAAAAGGAGCCTATGATTGTGCTATCTTCTGTACCTTTGACGTTTCAGTGTTTGCTAAGTTATTAAGATTTTATCATCTTCAGCCTAAAATGATCCTTTTATTTATAGCTTGAGTAAAAGAAACAGTAGAAGCTCATACAAAATTTTCATTCCACTAAAAAATTGACATAGTGATAAAAGGTGTGATAGTTCAGAGGGTTTTGTGGGTTGTTCTCATAATTATGAAGGCCAATTTCTCTCAAACTCCAATATTTTTTATTGAAAATAGTTATTGAACTGCAAGTAAATTGAAAATTAAACTACGCCTCAAAGGCCTGATTGTTTTAAAACAATTGAAAAATGTGGTATTTGTGAATATTCTTTTATATACTATTTCAGGTCTATTACAATATGAAGGGAGTGTAATAAAGACATTTTTCCTGTTCTTATTTTTCTGTTTCTCTTTGGTAGATCTCATCATATATTTTGCAATATTGTACTCCAGGAATAGGTGGAAAGGGTTTCAGACGGACAGCCTGATCAGCTTTATGAATGTTATACTCACAGAAATATGATGGTGTTAACAATCTAAATAAAGCAGTCACTCTTCAGGCTGATTATCTGTGTGTCCATCTAATGTCCCCCAATGAACCACAATTACAGTCCATTTGCAAAATTTAAATAATAATTATGTGTATTGATTTTCACTAAAATACCCATTTTTATAATTCTAGATTTTGTGGTTTATATGATGCTGCTTGACTTTGTCAGCACATTTTATTGCTTTGCAGTGTGTTATTAGTGCAATAGAATTCTATCATTCATCTGAGAACAAGAAATCAGTAATGCTGATTTTTTTTTGTTCTTCCGTGTGAATATGTAATGTAAAATGCAAAAATTACTCCTGAAGAAGGAATTTTTTTCCTTTCTCTAAGTCTCCTAATCCAGAGTGTACAAAATCATGATTTATTTCCTGCTCTCTTTCTTTCTTGTCTGTCCAAATGATTGAGAGCTGTGGATGAGATGCTACCCACTGCCACTCATCTACAGTAAATTGTCTATATCCATATCTTTGAGACTGGGCCGTGGATTTGTAATCTTTCATGTTGAGACAGCAATTGAATGTGATAAACTTTAAGCATCCACTTGCTTTTCCACATTTGTTCATACTAGTAGGTAATATTATGTCATCTTGTGACTGACTAATACACTTCCATCATGTCTATCTAATGAGCTTCTGACTGGAGCTGAAATCCTTGTTATTTCCTGTCAAGTACATGACCTTGTACTTTCTGGTGCCAGATTTCATCCTATTTCTATTACTCTGAAATCATCTGATTCTTTCTTACAATGTCTTGATTCTGCTCCATATTAATGACACCTCCTAATTTTACAGGGAGATGCATTCATAAACACATCCCTATTTTTTGTCATGATCTTAATGAAATTAGGGAATGCATTGATTCTCAGACTTAATTTCTGCGTGGTTTGACTCTCCTGTTCTCAGTATCTCCCACTACCATTTTTCTGTCCTTATGCAGTATGTAGCTTCAATTCTCATCTACGCATGAATGACTAGCAATTTCCTATGCAACAATAGGTAAAATCAGCCACTGCTTTTCAATCTAAAAATTGCCTGTCATAGAAAGCCATAGATTACTTTGACATGGTCTAGATAACCTTTGTTCCGTTTGATATAGTTTTCCATTTATCTCTCTTTCCTTAATTACTCTTTCCTTTCAAAATTGTTCTAAAGTCTCACATATTATTGAAGTCAGATTTACACATTTTTACTGCGTATTTTCCACGCCTTGTACTTTCCTTGCCTCCTGCATTCTGCATTCATACTGCACAGGCTGTTGTCCAGTTACTCACCACCAATTCTCCCTGACAGATTAGTTTACATTGCTTGTTTCTGGATCTGTGGTATTTTGTATCAGGCTTTCAGAATTCAGGGATACAGACTTCATTCGAAAGAGAGCTGGGATATTATAATCCACTGCTGGTAAATTTTTTTCATCTTTTCACATTATCTGTCCTGCCTCTATCCCTTTGATCATCAATCACACTTTTAAAATATTTTGAGAAATATTGTTATATAACTTAATATCTAACATCATATTTCAGAAGGAGTAAAGAAATTTCACATTTAATGTTAAATGTTTTCATGCTTCAAGAAGAAATGAGAAGTGTGTTACAGAAAGTAGAATGTCTCATCAGTAAACATAGGCACACTGTACTTGTTAAACATACTGATTTGAAGAAACATAGGTATTAAAAGACAAATGTACTCAGAATTCATTCTTAAATTATATCATAAAATATGACTGGTAACGGTCGATAAATGTTTAAGTAATATGAACTTTGGAAATGCTTCTAGGATTACTGCTTCTAAAAATACTTTGCATATACTAAATTTTACATTTGCTTTTTATTGTATTATGAGGGAACAATTCAGTTTAGTTTTGTGCTACTGGTTTTTCTTTTACCTGTTTTCTTAAGCTAGTTAGATCAAGTAATGTACCTGAGCCACTGCAAGTCAATAAATGGTTTGAAATTAATAAAAATGCCTAGTAAAATTGCAGACCCTGCTCCCACACAACAGTGGGTTCTGTCTGAATGTGTTATGCCCAATAAAAATGTTTTAGTCGTTAATGTTTTATTGTTTAAACACCTTTTTCTTTTTAATTATTAAATATCTCTCTCCCTTCTAAGTTCCTGAGTAGAGCTTTCTTTGAATATTCTTCATTTTGTTGTAAAAAGTATTGATCTATGTCACTCAGCCAATTAAGGTTTTTTTTTAAATGTTTTTGGAATCTCACTAAGTGTAGAATTTGATTGTAAGAATCTGTGTTTGTATATCTCAAAATAACACGTACATTAATAACTGTAAGTAATTAAAATAAAAGTATGTAGACATATCTCTTTATGAATCAGGGGAAGATAGTGTGTCTGGAGCCATCGAGTTTTGAACATCTCTCGATATGTATGAACTTCAAAGAAAATGATTAAATTGTGCTGCATTGTAACAGTAATGGCCCATCATTTTGAATAAATACAAGCAGTTAAACGTAATGATAGTTTTGTGGAAATTACTTTGGCTTATTCCCAATTTTTAGGGTGCTTTTATTATGTAAATTTAAATAACTTTTAGCTAACAATTACGTTAAACAACAATATGAGTAGTATAATAGTACCTCATTGAATTACACAGAAAAAGAATTGCCAGTGGATTAAATTAAAATGTGTCTTATATGACATTCAGTCCCATGAAGTAACTATCCTGAGATACTGTTTCTTTGCTATTTATCTTATATTCCTTTCATAATATAGACAGGGTGGCTATTTCTCTACTTGACTTAGGGTTTTGTTTGCTTGTTTGTTCATTTGCATAAAGGAAAAGATTAATGTTCCATAGTAACCCAGGGCCTTCCCAACCCTGAAAAAAAGAAAGGAAGGAAGGAAGAAAGAAATTAAACTTAATGATACTGTGTAATTGACTTGGGCTTTTACCAACCTTCAGACTGTAAATTTTTGAGACTTTTGTGAGTAGAAAACACGGTATTTTTACTTCTACCTTAAAATGCTAAGACTCCTAAAAATAAATTTGACCTGCTGTAGATTGAGTTTCAACAGGGTGCACTGAGCGTTGACTACTATGAAAAAATACTGGGAAGTAAAGGGTTAGTTATCCATCTCCCCTGCATATGTCTTCTTTTCATGTTTTGTTTTTTTGAGGGTTGTTTTTGGTTTTTGTTTTATTTCCTGGCAGGCTTACCATGAACCCTCCTGCTAAAGGCCAAGGTTCTTAGGACTCTGTGAAATGAAGAGCATAAAACTTGTTTATAGGCAGTCCAAACTTGAGTTTTTTTGAAAGCTCTCATCTTGATATAGCCTTCTTTAACCTTGGTTTTTCCCCTTAATATTTAAGACACCATCAGTACATTCCTTCAGTTGCCACACACACTGATTTTATGTGTGTGTGTGCGCGCGCATGTGTGTGCGCATATACTATTCTTTGCTGTAGCAGGGAAAAATTATTTTTTCTTTCTACTCTTTTAAAATTGATTTCTCTCACAAATTAAAAACCAAAACTGATGAGGGAAGTGAATAACAAAAAGAAAAACTGGCAGTAAGATCTGACATGATCATAATAAAAAGATTCCACTCCTATGAATAAGGTTTTCTGTAAGGGGAAGAGCTTGGGAGCAGCTGACTGAATTCTCTAACCCTTTAAAGACTGAGAATGTGTGCGTGCGGATGTAAGTCATACTGAAGTTCGGTTCTGCCTGTAAAGAAGTGTGTGTTTGAGACTAATGAATGGAGCTGTAATAAGAAACAGCCAGTGGAACTGAACTTCCAGTTCACTGCCTGTGATATATACTGTGTGAATGAATCAATTTTGTTTCTGCCTGAGGAGGAAAAAGAAATATGAAATGTCAGCACTAAAGAAGCCACCTTTCTATGTATCTTATAGTGTAAGATACAGAATATATACAGACTGATACAAAACATTTTGAGCTCCATTGTAAACATTTAGCAGAGTTTGTCATTATTTACATTTGGTTGTGTGGAATCTCTTGTGTCTTACAAGATGAAAGTCCATCTGGCAACCTTGACTGCAGTCAGGACATTACTATAATCCCTTTCTCTTACAATCACAAAAGTTTTAGGAACTTTGTTGACTTTCAAACCTCCCCTGTTCTTGAAATTTGGTTGAAATTGGGAAACAGAATGGAAAGTTGGACAACAGAATGAAGGGGAGATAAAAATAGTCATATACATTGTATAGATACAGTTATGTAATTTTCATGTCTTATTTCTTTAGGGAATGGAGTTAAACTGTATGTTTCTTCATTTACATCTTTACAGTTCTGGTATGACTTGGGAGAAAATAACTGTCCAGTTGCATAATGCTTGGGAGACAGCCACTAACGCTTTTCTTTGCTTCATTTACACCATCTAATGTGTTTCAGAATTTTTCTGAAGGTAAATATCTTGAAGAGTTGACACACTCAGGTGGCATAGTAAAGTGTAATGTAAACTAAGTAGGATATATAAATTCCTTTCGGTTTTGATATATGTGTTGCACCAGAAAAATATGGAACGGATAAGCTTCTGGTGAAAGTCTACACGCAGAAAAAAAGCATCCTGCCTCTGGCATTTTGAAACACGTCCACCTGGAGCAAATGTCGTGAAAAATAAACTGAATAATAAGACAGGCAGAAATCTTGCTTGCTAGTTCTGCTTCAAAGTAGGTGAATAAATATAAGTCTGTGATTTTTCTCTTATTTGCTGTTACTTGTTTTTCCTGTAAATATCATGGGATTTCTATGAAGGAGAATCTTACAAATACTGTAAAATGAAAAAAGACCGTTTCTAGTATCCTGAATGCAGTGATGCACTGTCTCCATCTAAGAGCATCAGCTTTACTACTGAAACAGTTTTAAGCACCAGACTTGCTTTATTTTTTTTTACCCAGTAGGTACTACATTTTTCCCCACTTTTTTCCCTGTTTTGGACACAACAAGGCAAACGTGTTCTCACTGATATATTTAGATCTAATTGAGCTGAACAAAACGTTGCAGCCACGTAATTGAAATCACCATGAAAAAGAACAGATTTTAGCAGGCAGACTCTAGAGGCTGATGGGTTGGTATTTACAAACAGGCCTTCCAGCCCAGATGACAGGTATGGATGAAATTTACAAGCATACTAACAACTCAGATGGAGTTTGCCAGCTCTGCTTCAATTCCATTTCCCATGAAAATAGATGGTGAATCTGACCAAAAAAAAAAGAAAGGATTTAGAATGATCACCTGAAATAAATTACAAATACAGTGTAGGCTGTCATGCCAGTTCAGGTAGTATCTGTCATTCATAATGTATTTACTTCATAGGCAGAGAAGCCAATCAGTCTTTCTTCAGGGATCAAATTTTTAAAGTGATTTATAGGTTTGTTGTTTTCTTCTTCTTTTTCTTCCCCATTTCTTTTCTCCAGTCATGGTAGTTTATTTATAATCTTAAAGGATAAAACAATGACAGTGAGCTAACTATGTCTTCTCTTTAGATAAATAATTCTTGGATCTGACTGGAAATTTATTTTCTTAACTTTCTAAAACTTGAGTTTTATTTCATTGAAAAAAATCCATTGGTATTATTTAAATTAAATATTGGTTTTATATCAGTTCAACTGGAATCAAATTTCCCAGTTACTGCTGGACAGAAATGTTTTAATCACAGAGCTTAAAGATAATTTTTAGCATTCTAAGCTGTTGTAATGTTTTTTGGTGCTCTTAGCTACATTATAGCCTTGTTCTTTAGCTAAAACGCATATCCTGTAAACAACTGTATTCTTCATTCTAACTGAGCATAACAGAAGAGTAGTCTAATAAGAAAATCTGACAGAAGAAGATGTGGATACTAAACTGTTGCCCCCAGAAGATTTTTTTTTATTATTTGAACTGACTAGAAATTAAATAGTCTAAATTCTTGTTTCACAAAGATTGGGAATTATGGGTCTTTTCATTTCATATATAGCTTTCACCCACAGTCAAGGTGAAAAAAAGGTCAGTTGTCCAGAGAGAGAATATTCCCATTTATTTCTTTAATCATTTTGCTAATCTAATAAATCCTTCTTGACATATGTGGAACCATACAATTCAATCAAATAGGATTTGGGTGAATACTTGGCACACAAGAATTATCAGATGTTATGATCATGTTCTGCTATTTTCATTTAATACAATATTTATTAAATGCTGCATAAAATGCTGACCTGCCAAGAAGTTTACATTAGTTCCATTGAAAATATTTTTTTTCCTGAGAATCTCAACTGCTTTTTGGTAGCATGACTTCTGTTTTGTTTGGGGTTTTTTTTTTTTGATACATTTATATTACATGTGTTTTCTTTCTGTAGTGATCTTGCATATGAATGGCAATAACTACTTGTACAACCACTTTTTTCCCAAGGTACTTTAATTCCCTAGATTTTTAGTTATTTCTGCATCATGTAGATAGGACCTGAAGTCACATGCAAGAGACAGAGTTCGTATGTACCACACCTCCACAGTTCCATGAAAATTTTTGCAGTCATATGGTTTATTGAAAAAGTAGTTTAGAAATAGAGGTTAAATAGATATATATGTATTTGAAATCTGTAGTATTTAAATTGTGTAATTATTAAGTGTATATTTATGTAAAATTTCTAAGTTTCATCTATACTGAACAAATAAGTACAAACCAAGTATGATGACAAGTAAAGCCCCTTTCTGCTCCTGAATATAACCTTCTTAAAATCAGAAATATGTGGATTCTAACCTGATACAGGACAAAATTATAAAGTAAAATAGAAATATTTGCATTAACTGTATGTGAGTTAATTGGAGGTCAAGGAGAAATCCAAGTACTAGAACTAAGTATTAGATGCTATGGCTATACTTACATGACAGCTGGGGAGTGCTTCAGCAGTGGGACTTGATTATCTACATTGTTAGAAATTGTCGGGATGGTCATAATCAAGTTTTTTGTCGTTTCTTTGTTCACCACTCATTCCCAGGTATGCTACATGAGTTAGTATGTGCCAGAAGTTTGGCTATGGCCATATTTGGGTTGCTGGGAGAGTTTAGTATTATGAATAGAAGGTTTTGTTTCTGAATAGCTTCTGCACTGACCATATCACAGGCACATTTCATTATTACTCTGAGTGTATCATTTCTAAACTGTTCTACCTTCCACTTTATAGTGCAAATCATTCCTTCATAAGGTGGTCATCTGGATTTCTGGAGTGTCATTTCTCTGAAGGCAAATTGTGTCCAAAACATAATGATTCCAAGAGTAATATGAATTTTTGGAGTGATAGTATGGCATGACTTGACTTCATATTAGATTTTCAAGTAAAGAAAATCAAACCAGAACTTCTGTAAGTCTTTTCCTCAGAGTTCTTAACTGATGGAACAATTCTACGTAACTTTCTTAGGAAAAGGAAGAATAATTTTATGTACCATTCACTTCCTAAATGATGAGACCCTGTCCTGCCTTATAAAGACAAAACTAGATTTACCAACAAACAATAAAAATGATAAATAAATGATAAACTACTATTTTTAGTCTTCACAGAACTAGAAATAGTTAACATTATTATTGCTTTTGGGAATACTTGCTAACTTATCACAAACTCCTGTAAAGCATCTTTATAGCAGCTCTTATTTCCAAATCGAACTTTAAATGGCCTTTCTGCAGAATTAAGCACTTAAAAAGTATCTCATAATATCACTTAGAAACAAATCTCCAGTGAATAAATGAGGCCATTAAATTGAGTAGAGTAATATTTTGGTAAATCTTAGGGGAAAATTAGTAATAATAAAAATTTTTGTTAAATTTTTAACAATTAATTACTACCTATTTATGAAATTTACAAGTCTTGTTTAATTATAATATAAATATTAAAAATTGTTTTCTATGAAAAATCCCAAATAGGCTTTTACAATAGAGGAATTACATCCCTGGCTGAATACACATTTAGTTTTTAAAAGCAACTTCAATATTTGGCTGTTAATCTTCTACTGATTTAATATATTCAGAGTTATAATCCATGAAATCAAGAGTAGATTTAACCTGTGTATAGCTAAAGGAAGATATAATTTAAATTTTAAAAACTATTTAAACCTTTCTGATGCTTTTGACTCAATATCTGTGATAATACTAATGCTACAGAAGAAAATACAGTTTAAACAATCAAATTTTTTTACAATCTTTTCAGTGCTGGATGATGGTTTGGAATTTCTACAGTCATTCATGTATCTCTTGGTAAATTTTACCATTTTGGTCTGGTAGCTTACCAGATTTCGAGGTGTTCTCTCCCTGGTGCATTTGCTTGCATGAAGAGGCTTGTAGGATTGTCATCCTGTTAGTGAGAGTGGAAATCATGATTATTCTTCATGTACACCTATCCTATGAAATAAAGGGAAAATAAAGGAAACTTAGGGTATAAGCTTGGTCTGATGCTAGTACACTCTGCATTTTTTTCTGCCTTGTCTCAGCCTGGTGTAAAAAGAAAATTACTTTCAGTGATTCTGAGCTAAACACAGTTTTTCTCAAATTAACTAGCACCTATGTGTGGTCACACTATCTGTAAAAAGGAAAGATTTGATTCCCAGGTTGAATACAGATGCAGAAATCATACAGCTTGAATTTATTGTAAAACAGAAGTAATTACAAAGGAAAATTATTCATTCTTTCTCTTTTCCAGACAGTCATTATTCACAATAGTACACAGATCGAAACAAATTGTAGAAAACATTGTAAAGTGACATCTTAATTTGCATGTTGTTGAAAAAAAAGAGGTATGAGTAGAGGACTGAGGCAGGAACTGAGGGAGATAACCCAGTGAATAGATTTTTCAGCAGCAGTTAACTGTATTGTTTTAAGTTCCTGAAGACACTAGGTTGGTGGCAGATGACAACTTCGGTGACAAATACTGTTTTATTTTACAAGCAAGTACTCTTCTAGTATTTCTCCACCACCTGCTGGACTTAATTATTGCCTTATGACTTCATTTTTATATCAGTTTTACCCACATTTTAATGCAAAAAAGGATCTGAAATGAAGGTTTTCCTACATGCTGTATTAACAGATTTTTTTGTTGACATTAGTTATATAAATCTCTTTTCAGGAGCACATTGCTGTGGATCTAATTAATTGAGCTATGAAATAATTTTAGTTCATTTAAAAAACTGTTAAAGTTTTCTTTCATTTTCTTCTTACCACTGACACTCTTAGATTTTTTGTGTTTTTTGCTAAATTTTATTATTTATTTTTATGGCACTGCTTCAGCTTTGGATAGCTTCATGTGAAGATTTATAATCCCTATTTATTCAAACGTTTGGTATCTTACTATCTATGCAAACTCTTAAAACTTTCAGGACCTTATTGAAACCTTTTCCCATACTAAGAAAATAATAAGAGGCCTCAAATCTGTATTAAAGCATAATGCAACATAGGAAGTCTAAATGTGATAAGCCATGTGCCAGTATCAGATTTGTGCCTGAAAAATGTGAAATTCCTCAAAACTAAGCATGGTTTTCTTCCCTTTGAGTAACCATAGAAGATATTTGTAATAAAATAATTTACAGTTTTAACTTTCTATTAAGGAGAAGTTACTTGCGGTGTTCACATAAAAGTATTTTTAAAAAAAGACTAGAATTTTTAGAAGAATTTGAACCAAAATCAACATCTAAAAGTGCAAATGTGTTTGGTAAATAGCTGAGTATCTTTGTTATCACCTGGCTTTCAACTAGATATTTTATATAGTTAATATGGGACTTGCATCCACTTACCAAGTGCTAAACTCCATTATGTATAAATCATAGGCAGCTATGATATGTCCCATATTTACTTAAAGATACTAAGATGAGCCAAGGTTACTATTCAGCTAAGAAACAGCTATAATTATTTAAAGAAATCAAATTTCCTCCTTCAAATGGATTTTTATGAGCACATATTATGCTTTGATATTTAAATGAAAGTGCTCATATGTTTTGAAAGTACAGTATTGATCACACAGTTGGTTTTTGAAATGTAATCTTAAAGAAAAAAAATTACTAACCAATCAATAAAGTCAGTCTTCCCCCGTATAGTTGTACTTAATGTATCCAAAATTCTTTAGTCTTATATGTTAATATAATTACCAGTGAATGCTTGTTAACTTTGACCACTACAAGATCTCACCTTAACTTTTTGAAATGAAATAACTTTTCTAATGCTTTGTTTTAGTTGTGATGCTGAGTGGTTTTGAAAAAAAAATATATTCATGTTGGGAATAAACTATCAGTACATTAAGTGATGCAGGACCCTTCTTACGGAAAACACGTTCAGAGACATGGCTTCAGAAGGCCAAGTAATGATTGAAACAAAGATCTGATTTACTCATAACAGAAGTCAATGCAGTCATAATGACTCTTATTTTTTTCTCCCACTTATCAGGAAACACTGTAATGCTTTAGACCAGATATCTGCTCTTGCTTTCATAATTTAAAGCAGTCAGGAAGCTGGTGATTTCATGACCTGAAGATTCATCCTGCCTAGGGGGATCTGCATGACCTTAAGCTGTTTTATAGGATCCTAAATCCTGCAGTTCTAGCCTTGCATTCCTGGTATGAATGTTAAAGAGACGCCTACATGATTTTTGACAGCAGAAGTCTTTGCAGGCACAGTAAAATAACAAAAATTAGCAATGCTGTTTGATCGTTCCTCTTACCTTTAATCAATGTGGATGTAAACATGTAACTTTACTACCTGAGGCAGCTGTTTCTGGTTATTTCACTGTTGTGACGAGATTGGGTGAGAATTAACTTAGTTGCAAATTGTAGGTTCCAGGGAATATCTGCCAATGCCATATTGTGACCAAGAAAAAGCGGTAAATAACATACGTATGGAAAATTAGTGACTGAGATGTAGCTTCCCAGTTTAAATCAGGTGAAATGATTAGAATATGATCGCATAGAATTTTACTTGTTTCTTTGTAATTTTCCTAAATTTTGTTGTGAGTAGACTGATCTGGAAAAGTATGATGCCACGGTTCTTCTTAGGCTACAATTTGAATGCAGTGCCAAAAAAAGGCCTGTTTTGTGCATTATTGATTTTTTCTTTCAAAGAAAACATTCCATTAGTTGAAATGCTTTAAGTTGCTTCAGTAAGGCTAGTTGGGAATAAGCTTTCAAAAAAATCTCTGAAAGGTTTTCTTTATAATTTAATATTAAAAGTGATTATTGGGGGAAAAAAAAACAAAGAAAAGGAATAGGAAACTGTTTTCCTACTTTCTACAAGCAATTTACTTAGAACAATGTAGAATTAACGGTGTGTAACACTGATCTTACTCTTTTTTTCCTTTCACTCTGTGTCCTAATGTACATTTTCTTCATAAACTACTAAATTCAATGTATGCCTACAGATCATAGAACAATTTTGTAGAGTTTTATTTTGAGATGCTTCACCATTTAAATCTATATGCACTGGGGCAAGGAGTAATTCAGTGTTTTGGACATACATAGGGGAACTTACTTATTCAATGCCACTTAGTATGTTAGAGCAATGGAAAGATAGATTAATGTAAAACAGTGGTTAAAGTCCTTCCTCTGAAATAAACTGACTTGTCAAAGCATGGTGCCACTGTTCTTCCTAGACTGCATTTGCATGTGATGCCAGACACGCAGGCAGCTTCAGCTGAACTTCTGCAAAAAAGGAAGGTCTTTATTGTAAGGAAATTACTATCCAAATCACTGTTGAAGTTGTAATGCTAAGGTATCATAACTAAAAATGGCCTACAGTCCGCTGTTTTACTTCACTGCATGGAATAGTTCCCTCTGCTATGTTTTATTCTGAGAAATAATGCCACCAGTTTTGTAAGAGGCTTTGGAGTTAAGATTGCTATATGAAGGTTCATCCAAATGTCTTTCTTACAAATAATTTTGTCTCTATGATTCACTAATCATGTGTACTTACGCACAGAACATTCTAGCAATCTCAGTGGAGGTAGGGGATGGAGATCCATAGCACAGCAAAGACACAAGGGTTGTTGAAGTGTTAGAAACCATGGAAGTGCCTGAAAACAGTCACATAGGAATTAGGCCTTCTTCCCAAAAAAGGTGGCAGGATCAATAGCCCGACTGAAATGTGTCGACACCAATGCATGCAGCATGGGCAATAAACAGGAGGAGTTGGAAGCCATTGTGCAGCTGCAAAACTATGATATAGTAGCAATCATGGAAACATGGTGGGATGACTTACAGAAATGAATGCTGTAATGGATGGCTATAAATTCTTCAGAAGAGATAGGCAAGAAAGGAGAGGTGGTGAGTTAGCCGTGTATGTTAGGGAGTGTTTTTACTGTCTAGAGCTTAATGGTGATGGAAGTGTCAAGTGTTTATGAGTACGAGTCGTGGGAAGGGCCAACAAGGCAGATATCATGATGGGAATCTGTTATAGACCACCCAACCAGGATGAAAAGGCAAATGAAATTTTTTGTAAGCAGCTGGGAGAAGTTTCACGATTGCTAACCCTTGTTCTCGTGGGGGACTTCAACTTCACAGATGTCTGCTGGGGCTACAATACAGTGGACAGGAAGCAGTCTACGAGGTTCCTGGAGTGTGTGGAAGATCCTGAAATAGTGAGTAAGCCAGCAAGGGAAAGCGTCCCACTTGGCCTGTTATTTGTGCACAGAGAAGGACTTGTGGGTGACGTGATGGCTGGAGGCTGTCTTGGGCATAGTGAACATGAAATGATAAACTTTTCTGTTCTTGGAGAATGAAGAAATGTGGTTAGAACTGCCACTGTGGACATCCAGAGGGCAGGCTCTGTCCTTGCAGGGGCCTCGTTGACAGACTCCCTTGGGAGACAGTCCTGAGGGACAAAGGAGTCCAGGAAGCCTGGACATTCTTCCAGAAGGAAATCTTAAAGGCACAGGAGCAGGCTGTCTTCATGTGCCAAAAGATGAGCCAGCAAGGAAGAAGACCAGCCTGGGTGAACAGAGAGCTTTGGCTGGAACTTAGGAAATAAAGGATAGTTTATGACCTTCGGAAGAAGGGGTGGGCAAGTCAGGAGGGCTACAATGATGTCATGAGGCTATGCTGGGAGAAAATTATAAGGGCCAAAGCCAAGCTAGAACTTAATATGGCTATTGCTGTAGAAGACAATAAAAAATATTTCTGTAAGTACGTTGGCCACAAAAGAATGGCTAAGGACAACCTCCATCCTTTACTGAATGCGGGAGGAAACATAGTGACAAAGCCTGAGGAAGATGCTGAGGGTACTTAATGCCTTCTTTGCTTCAGTCTTTAATAGTAAGACCAGTTGTTCTCTAGGTACCAAGCCCCCTGAGCTGGAAGACAGAGACAGGGAGTGGCATTGTTTTGGTTTCGGCCAAACCCAGGACAGGCATGAACCCCCAGTAATCCAAGGGGAAATGGTTACTGACCTGCTACACCACTTAGACATCCACAAGTCTATGGGGCCAGATGGCATGCACCCAAGCATCCTGAGGGAGCTGTCTGGTACTGAGTA
>Ga0065711_1036262_pt1 | contig 21228 bp, 11 predicted proteins | sample Hoacrofraction12_FD_59098 | JGI IMG/M metagenome (GOLD analysis project Ga0065711, IMG submission 59098) | Hoatzin crop microbial communities from Cojedes, Venezuela - Epithelial fraction 12 v2 (version 2) | ecosystem: Host-associated > Birds > Digestive system > Esophagus > Crop | place...
GGCGGCCGGGGGCGAGGCGCGCGGGCAGGCGGCGCGGGGGGGAGCGGAGCGCGGCGGTCTGGGGGAGGGCGCCGCTCGAGCTGTTTTGTCAGCCGCCATATTTGCGGGCCGAGTATTTTCGCGGAGGGGAGGGAGGTGACTGCTGGGAAGGGCTGGAGATGATGGGCCTGGGCAGGAACCATCCTCCCGGGGGCCGGGAGGGGGGAGGAATGCCGGGGCTGGGCAGGAACCATCGGCGCGGAGGGGTGCGCGCGCGCGCGCTGGAGGCTCCCTGGGCGTGGGCAGGAAATGTTCGCGCAGCACCGGCGAGGGCGGACCCGTGGGCGTGGGCAGGCGCGCGCGCGGGGCGGCGGCGTGGTGTCGGTGGGGGGGACGGGGACACGCGACGCGGGCAGAGCAGCTGTGGGCGCTGCCGGGCCGCTCGGCCCCGCCATCCCGGAGGGGGCCGCCCCGTCACCGCGGTCCGGCGCGTGGGGGTGCCCGCCCCGCGCGGGCGTCGTTCGATTGCCCCCCTGCGTTGCCTGGGAGCGAAGAGCGTTCCTGCGTCTTCTTCTCTGCAGCAGCCTGGCCTGCGTGAGAGTGTCCGCTGTGAGGGGGACTCCCTTTCCCGTGGAGCAGGGGAGCCGGGGGCAGGAGGAAGGTGTCTCGGGTAGAGGCTGCGAGAGGGGTTTGCGATCGCGAAGCGCGCGTTGTCGTGCTTGTCCTGCTGGCTTCAGCTGCCCCGCGCGTTGGTGCGGGGACTTCTCCCTTCATACCGCGCATTCCGCGCCAACAGCTGTCTTCCTGTGCTTTTGTTGTGGGGAGGGAGAGCCGCTGCCGGAGACTTTCTGCCCCAGCAGCTGATGCCATTCCAGGAGGGGAACGCTGCGGAGAACTTTCCTGTTGTATCCCCTCCAGTCTTACTGTTGTTGTAAGAGACACAAAAGTGCTAACGCAAGTGGTTTCGTTTTGCTGTTAATCTGGTATCTTTGTTAATACTGAGTGGAAACTGTGTTAGTTTAACTCTTTTTCAAGTCCATGGTCTTAATTCCTGTGGATCTACAAGATACTACGGTGGGGGGAGGGGAAGGCAGGAAAGATGTCTGATAATTGACTAGGAAAAGCAAACCAATTGCCAGCCATGAATTTGCTATGCAGAAGTCCGGTCTTCCTCCGGAATATTTTTGGGGACATTTGCAAACAGAAGAGTTTTGGAGAAAACAAAACAAAACACCGCTTTGGCTTTCAGAGCGTTTAAGTTATTCACACGACGTTTCTGTGAAAGCTGGCCATGGTACCCCCAGTTCCAATTCTGTGTTCATTGTGTTATATTTGTAGGGCATCCTTTCGGTGTTTAACTGTGACTGTAGTTTGCTTCCTAATTTAGCTTTATTTAGACCTGAGTATTACAAGGAAGATGCTCAGATGTTAGTTTGGTCTTTTTTATCATTCTGGTTCATACAATCTATTTGACTTTTACCATAGTAGTCCTAAATCTTGAAGCAAGAACAGTTGTGCTTTTGAATATTTTCTTCCTGTTCTTAAGCATGGCTGCAAGCTGGCGATAGTCTCTGGAACGCAGGGGACGGAGAGCTTGCAAGCCTAACATTAATATGTTTTTCTGTGGTGCTGGGCTGAGTTAGATAGTGAAGTGTGGATAAGTTGCATATTTTTTCATAGCTGAAGGCTACCTCTCATCCCTCCCCCAGTATTTTGTTCAAAACAGTCGCTGTCCTCATGAGCCACTACGAACACATACGCCACCAGCGAAGACGTAGGCAGGGACATTTAAAAAAAAAAACTACAGTCTTTTACATCTAGACAGAATTGAAGTGCAGTCATGTGAGGTAAACAAAGTGTAAATAGTTTGTTTTTCTTGATTGGTGACTAAATTTAAGACAGATATTAAAAAAAGCCATAAAACGAAACCATTCCGATCTGTAATAGGTTGCTGTACATTGGCACATCAGTGTGTTTTAGCTGAAGAATCCCTCATAATTAGTTCACAGTAATGAACATATCACAGCCATTGTGTTAGCTTTGGCCTCTGAATTATAAAATCTGTTGTGACACTGGGAACTAACTTGTAATTTCAGTTAAATTATGAGTATGTCTTTGTTTCTAGTTATTGGACCTTCTGTAGCAGTATTAGTGATTTAAACTTTTTCTGCAGTTAAGAAATCAGTGTGATTTGATCCTATGTTGTTTTACAGAATTAAAATATTAAATATTCCAAACTTGTTTGAAGAGGTGGAGCCTTTTTTATTCGTCTGCTGTTTATGTGAAGCAGATCAGTGGTCTGTCATGATTAACCACTGACTGTTGTCCGGTCTCGTGCTATAAGAACAAGTAATAAGAATTAAGGATTATTTGTGTAAAAGTCAGATTTACGAGCAACACAGTTCTTGCATGAATAATAAAACCAGCTTAGATTCATCTTTCCAATTTCTGTGGGAAAACAAGATCAGTTTGTGAGAGCAGATAGATTGGATCCTCCGAAGAACTAGTTTCAATGCTAGCTGCGTAGATTATTTAGTCTTCCTGTAAAAGGAGTTACTTCACTACTTTGAAGATGCACCTTTAGAGATTGGTGTCGTAGACTAAGCAAAAGGCAGGCTACAAGGAATAGTTCATGTAACTGTTCCAGTCCTTGCTATTTTCTTCATGAAATAGGTATGCTAGTCTTTATTGATAATTGTGTTTTGATGTCTGTATTTTTCTGCTGTTTTGGCAACAAGTGCTAACACTGTGTTATTTTAACTAATACACTGACTTGAAGTGCAGAATTTCTGATTGTTTGGAATTGAAACGGTGAGGCCCTAATAATATTTTAAGTGAGTGCTTAAAGATTAAGAGTTTTTTCTGTATCTGATTTATTAGGAAGGGATAGAACTTCTAAACTTGACCGTATTGGTTGGTTTTATAATGTTTTTGACCCTTGTAGGAAAAAAAAGCCCAACATTAAAACGTCAAAAGGCAGAAGTATGGAAATTTTTGGTTAGAAAGTTTTTGATCAGAATGCATGCTTGTCCCAGTCATGGTGCTTCATGGTGGTGAGGGTGAAGCTATCTTTTTGTACAGTGTGTGGAATGATCTTTTTTCAGTAACTGGTAAACTTGAAAATTATGTCAAATAGCTTGGGATTGGATTTAAAGACAGGGAGATTTTTATCTACCCCGATCGCCCTGAGAACAACTCATGAAGAATCTGTTGAGGGAGAAGGGTTTTGTGTACATGAACACTTAACATGCAGGGAGCATGTTTTCCCTGTAACTCAAATCTGCTTTATGGATGGAATATTTCCTAATTGCAGTCCATACTACGCCATATTGGGCATTACAAGTTCAGTTGTGTTCTTGTCATTCTGTAAAGAGTAATAGGCTCACTAAGGATTGAGAAAAGTGAAAAAGTAAAGGGCTGTTGGACTGCGTACTTGCCAAATTTGGAAATATGCATGTTTTTCTAACTTTAAGTATAGGTGTAGTAATTGGGTTGTTAATATGACTTTGTCAAATTGCACTGGAAAAAGTTGTGGGGAAAACTTGCTTTTCTTTCATGATTATGTTAATTCTTTGGGGGGGGGCAGATCTGGAGAAAGTAATCTGTAGCTGTTGAAAGAAATTTCGAACTGCAGACATCCTTAAGGTGTTAGGAAATACTGTATTGTTTTACGGTGTAACAAGTGTGATTTTTTTCTGTGGCACTTCTGAAATATTTTTGTTTTCTCACACAGAGGTCTTACAGATAGCTCTTCCATAGAATTTTTGTATCAAGGGTGTTGTGTAGCGGTATTTACTTAGAGGAGCTGTTACTTAGGAGATCTGTTTAGGTTAAATTTGCACAAAACAGTGTGAGCAGTCCTATTAAGTAAGGGTGATGGGCTTTTTTTTAATAGAGTATATAGGGGGCTGCAGAACTGAAGGGTTTTTTTCTGGCTATAATAAAACTATTATTTTGATAGTAGTGTTTGAAAGTCATAATATTAACTGCTGCTCTAATTTTAGGTAAACATTACCAAATGAGGAGAAAAGGAAGATGTCATCGAGTATCGGCAGCAAGGCATTCTTCTTCCCCGTGCAGTATTAAGCACTCCCCGACACGAGAAACCTTGACGTACGCTCAAGCTCAAAGAATGGTTGAAATAGAAATTGAAGGTCGCCTGCATAGGATCAGTATCTTTGATCCTTTAGAGATTATATTAGAAGATGATCTTACGGCCCAGGAAATGAGTGAATGCAACAGCAATAAAGAAAATAGTGAAAGACCGCCGGTTTGTCTAAGAAGCAAACGGCATAAAAATAACAAAGTGAAAAAGAAAAATGAAGCTCTTCCGAGCTCACATGGTATACCTGCTACAACAACTCCTCTTCCAGAACCAAAAGTACGGATTGTTGAATACAGTCCACCTTCAGCTCCTCGGAGACCTCCAGTTTATTACAAATTCATTGAGAAGTCAGCAGAAGAACTAGATAACGAAGTTGAGTATGACATGGATGAAGAAGATTATGCGTGGTTAGAAATAATAAATGAGAAGCGGAAAAGTGATGGAGTGTCAGTTGTTTCACAAAATATGTTTGAATTCCTAATGGATAGGTTTGAAAAAGAGTCTTACTGTGAGAACCAAAAACAGGGTGAACATCAGTCTTTAATTGATGAAGATGCGGTGTGTTGTATATGCATGGATGGTGAATGTCAGAACAGCAATGTGATCCTGTTTTGTGATATGTGTAATTTAGCAGTACATCAGGAATGCTACGGGGTGCCATATATACCTGAGGGCCAGTGGCTCTGCAGACACTGTCTGCAGTCCCGTTCTAGGCCTGTAGACTGTGTGCTGTGCCCAAACAAGGGAGGTGCCTTTAAAAAGACTGATGACGATCGTTGGGGACACGTGGTGTGTGCTTTGTGGATTCCAGAAGTTGGATTTGCCAATACAGTTTTTATTGAGCCAATTGATGGCGTCAGGAACATTCCCCCAGCCAGATGGAAGTTAACGTGCTACCTCTGTAAACAGAAAGGTGTTGGTGCCTGCATCCAGTGCCACAAAGCAAACTGCTATACTGCATTCCATGTGACATGTGCTCAAAAGGCCGGTCTATATATGAAAATGGAACCTGTGAAAGAACTAACTGGCAGTGGGACAACATTCTCTGTAAAAAAGACTGCGTATTGCGATGTACATACCCCACCAGGTTGCACACGGAGACCTCTAAATATTTATGGAGAAGCTGAAATCAAAAACGGTGTTTGTAGAAAGGAGGGATCAGTCAGAACTGCTAGGTCTACATCAAAAGTCAGAAAAAAGACAAAAAAGGCCAAGAAAACAGTGGTTGAACCCTGTACAGTTATGCCAACAGTATCTGCTCCTTATATCCCCCCCCAGAGGTAAGCAAACCACCCAAGTGAGAGAAACCTTTACTTATCTATCTATTGAATTTTAAATCGGTGCTTTTAGATGCCAGCTTGGAAGTTTTTATGCATTTCTTATATGGTTTCCTTAAAAACCATACACAGAGGATTAGTATAAATTATGTACATTGTACTTCCATGAAGTTGCATTAAAAATGCAGTGACTTCCCCAGAGAAATTAGTAAGTGGTCAAGTGGTCTGTCTTGTCCTCAGAAACCTTTGTCTTGTCCTCAGAAACTTTTTTTTTGGTCTGACTAAATCATGTATTGTGCTCAGTTGTTGTCATTTGCTGTGCTTTTGACAATTAACCACTGAATTCAGAAAAGCATAAATAGTTGACCTTCTTACTAAAAAAACACTCCAGCTCAAGGTTAATTGTATTCATAATTTGGGAACCTGAACTTCTTTTCCCAATTTTAAGAGCCCCAAAATGAAAGTTACATTTGTGTACAGAAGATTTGAGTCTTGTTCATCTCACCTAAATGAAGTATAAACTTGTAGTGTAAGATCTATGTATCTAGTACAAAAAAAATCCCCCAGGAAGTATTTGCCTTGTAACTTTCTTTCCGAAGTAACTTTTCAGGTGTGTTTTCCTATTTTGCATTTGCATTTTTGCGTTTTGCAAATGCAGTAGTGTTTGTCAAATGTTGGATGGATTTGGTACGTTGCAGACTTTTTTTAGAAAAGTTACTGAGTAAGTGATGGTAAGTTAGTTGTTTAATGTATTCTTAGTCATGGAACTTGAAATGAACGTGCTCTCCCATTCAATGATGCTATCAAATATCTGTCCTATAACTTGAGTAAAATGTTTACATTTGAACAAAAATGAATTAATGCATGTGGCAAAGAGTTTTAATTCTAATCTTGTCTTTGCTTAAGAATTTATACTTTGTAAGAAGTTCTATTTAAGATGATTATTAAATTAGTGTGTCTTTTGCAGTTGTTGCAGGAGCTTTTGTTATATGAGTGCAAACATAAAGCATGCACACCAGAACTGAAAATGCTCTTTAACATGCCATTTTTTTGTATTTTGACAGTGGTGAGTGGGGGGCTGGCAGATGGCTCTAGATCTGGTGAGGTTAGTGAAGTGACGCATCAGAAAGTGGGGATGTTTGAAGTGCTGTTTTCATAGGTAGTAACAGAATTGGAGCAAAATGCACATTTTTAATCTTTATTTCAGGAGTTCAAAACCTCAGTGTGAACTTCAGTTAGCAGACAGTGAGGGCTCTTAAAATAATACCAATAAACCATGCTTTTGTGAAAGCTGACTTCCAAGTCTCAGGTAGTGAACAGTTAGGGCTGGTTAAATTAATCTAAATAAATACATGTTTTGAGACTGCAGTCCTTTCCGGTGATGAGTTTCACTAATTCAGGTTCCTACTTATTGACTGACTTTGACAACCAGCCTTTAGCTCCTGTGTGATGTTTACAAACATCAGACTGATTGCACATAACAGTTCTCTGTTACGATTTGCTTGGTGAAATGGTATTTTTGTTCAGTAGTGCACTGCAGAAAAGCTGAAGTTGACAGTAAGCAACTGATACTGTTGTTTAAACAGATACTGTTGTCCTTGGGAAGAGGGAGCTCTTGTGAAATAATTTGGCTTTGTCTTAGTTTGGACAACCCTGATTGGTGTAGTGTGTTTTGTTTTTTCAAGAAGTAAGAAGGAACATGAACTAAGTGAGAGTTGAGAATTAGAGTGCATGTTCTCAGTTGTACCTCTGGCAATTCTTTTCATTGGTAACTTTCATAAAAGCCGAATTACCATTTGGGTATTATCATCAGATATTTTTTTTAACAGTGTCATTAGAGGCCAGGAGCCGAATATAAAGGATTTTTTTCCCTTTTTCTTTTTTTAATAACAAATAAATTTCTTCTCAGGACTGCTGAGAGATTCAACTTGCTTCTGTTTATGCTCGGGTTCATGTTGCTGGACACAAGTATAGTACCTGTATTCTATATCAGAAGTGTAAAAAATGGGCACAGTTTAATACTATTTTAAAGTTGAGCTTTATTATGTATTGCTTGCCTTCAGCTGAAGGAGACTCTTGCTTAAGTACTCTTTGTAATGTGAATGTGCTTAGTCCTAGAAGACTGACACCTGAATTAAAAGCAAAACAGAAATGGGCATATTAAGAGGAAAAGTGATTATGCTGCAGACCCGTATCTCAGTTGTCTAATTTTCTTTGGCTATTATTTTTTTTTCTTTAGAAAAATTCATGTGTGCGAGTTAAATTTACTCATAAACTACTAATGAATGATGTGGATTATTTTGCAGCATTCTGCATTTAAATAATCCCTTTATTCTGTTTATTAATGCACTTTTTTTTTTTCCTTGGAGCTGAAACATGATTTGCCTTTCCAGAGATTTTGAGGAAGAACAATCAAGCTATTTAAACTATCAGAGAAGAAACATATACGCTCGGTGTTTAGACACGAATGTTTTTTTCCTGAAGAACTGCAAATTAACATGTTTTCAACATCTCTGGGAACGAGGCACAGGTGGAGATGTTTGGTTTGATGTACTTTCTTAATCATTAATAACTAGACAATGTGTCTCCTTGGCATATAATTGGTTCTTTAGAATTGGTAGCTGGGGAAGTGTAGAACTATTAAGATTATGATGAGGAGGAGAAATACTTGGTGAATGTAGCCCCAAGCACACCTGCTGAAGTGTGAGGAAAAACCCTCTTGGGATTCATGCTTAGTTTAGGGTGGAAGGATTGTATGCTGTTTCCTTACCTGGATTGTGAGCATGTATGAAAGACCGGGCATTTTAATAACGCGATTTGTGATAATTCTGTTTTCCAAAACACCTATCTTCAGGCTATGTTAAAAAGACTGGTGTAGAACAACATACTTCAAAATTTCTACGCAACTCTGTAACTCATTAATTTCTGTATTAGCTTATCTGTAGGTCAGGTTTCTACACTACTGCCTTGAATGATTTTGAGAGCTGTACACTTCTCAGTTATCAGAATTTCTTACACAGATGTCATACTCTAATTTTTTTGCTGCTAAATTGCATAGTGTCATTCTGGGTCGTTTGTAATCTAATTATATGGCCTCTCAGGTGATCATCTGTGAACTACTGATTTAAGAGTGTTGGATCAGAAGTTTTTAGCCGTTGATGATAGGAGATGAATGCCTGCTTCCCCCATCTCTCTTTTTTTTTCTCTCTCTCTCTTTTTTTTTTTTTTTAATGTTGACCATCTAGGTGTTCTAGAAAGTCTCTACCTGAGTACCAGCTTCCAGAGGTGCAGCAGGTTGTGTTAGAGCCTTGAGGTGACTTCAGTTTTCAGTGCTGTCAGTGCTGACTTCATAGTAACTAGCTTAGCACTTGGAATGGTATATGGGACCACCGGGGAACCTCTTACACTTGTGTGATTTGCATCAGGCCTTCTGGCTATAGGATTTGTTCTTGCACTGTTCTTGCTCAACTGATGATGTGTGATGGTTGAATTTTTCTGAGTAGATAAATGATTTTTTTTTATTCCTAATAAAATACTAGAAGTATAAATAAAATACTAAGAGTATTTTATTTAAATTGCAGGTCCAGAATTTCCAAGTTAGGAAATCCTGACTTTTAGGGCTGACTGATGATCTAAATCTAGCTTCTTGTCTGTCTTGGTTGTGTTGTACTGGCTCTGTGCTCCATTTCATGTGCATTTTTTCCTCTCCTGTTGCTGTTCATCCTCGTACTTTATAACAGCTGCCCTATCCAGTGAGTAGGATGGATACACAAAGGAGAACAGTGGCAGTGTTAGCTGTGAAAACTACCTGGTTTCTCTGACTTTGGAGTGCTTGATTCTTCAGTACTAATAACATGGTTTTGCTGTAGTCTCTTGATGTTGTATGTCGAAAGAGTCATTTGAAATGTGATTGCTTCATGAAAAGCAAAGCCAGTGTCAGTATTCATGTTCTTTAAAAACGTTGAGAAACTAAGATATTGTGGCTGTATACTTGAAGGGGAAATTGAATGTGATACAAAATATTTAATCTTCAATATTTTCAAAATATACACTAAAGTACAGTGTAATCTGCTTTGTTAAAATACCATTGATGTGACTATTGCTATGTTAAGTGGAAGCAGGTATTTTAAGTATATAAATACTCGCTTTCATCTTTAGTTTCAGTTTCTACAGGGTATATTTGTAATGTCTGAAATTAAGAAAGCATTTGAAATGCAATACTTGTACAGAGAGTGAAAAATAAGTAAAAGAAGCCCCACCTGCATAATAAGTAGGAACAAGGTGTTACACTTGTTTTCAATTTTGTATGCATCAGTTGTGTTCCATCATATTATTGAAAGAGAACCACAGACCCTTATGAAAGTGGGTAAGTAGTGGGCGGATAATTGAGAGCAAAAATTGCTAAGACTTTTAAATATTTGCAGCTGCCTTTAGAAATCAACAGTTATGTGCTGCAGATTAACTGTTTTTTCTATGTTGATCTTTGCTTTAATTAGAAAGCATATTGCTCCTGGTACTAAAACTGTTTTTGTGTTACTGTATGTCTGAAGGCAGAACCAGTATGTCCTTTCGTTTCATGATTTATCCAGTTGAGCTATCCTGAACTTTCTTACCAAATAATTAAATGTAGTCTATATCTAGACCAGGAATCTTGATAGTCTCTAAAATGAAGTATGGACCAGAAAAATAACTGAACAGAAGGTGGTGAAATGCGGTGTTAAGCAGAAAGGAACATTTACAAAGGCCTTTGACGCTGTTAGTCTGCATTCACAGATGATGCTTCTTAAATAATGTATGTGGCTTGTGGGTTTCTTTTGGGGATTCGATTTTTTTTTTAGGGTGCTGGGTGTTTTTTTTAATATTTTCAGTAAGTTTTTAAGTGGGGGAAAAGAATAAGAAATGCTGCTTAAAATGCAGCATGAAAAGCCATTGAAATAACTACCAGAGCCAGTGTTGCAAAAAAAAAATGGAAGCTGAGTAAGTCCAGACTAATGTCTGTTTGCTGTTTATCCTTGAGTATACAAGTATGTATACTTTGCCAAAATCATACGGAAATATTTATTTTAATTACGGGAGAGCATGATGTGTAGGTATACCTTATCGTTGTACCTAACAGTTAGATGATGGAATCACCTAGGTAAAGTGGAAGGGCATGCTAGCAGTCAGTGTCCACTGATGTTTCTTGTAAGACTGATCAACCTTGAAACCTTTCTGATGCGTGTGGAAACTACTGCTGATGTCATCCTGACCTCTTTGCTTAAATAAAAAGATAGTTTTGCCTAAATTAAGATAAGAGCTACTACAGTGTTCATTAGCTTTGCCTCAATAGTATTGAAAAAAAAAATAAGTAACTTTAGAGCTTTGTTTTCAAGCCAGCTCATCTTGACTCTGGTTGGATTATTAAATAAGAATTAGTGTGTTGGAGAAGGTGATTTACTTAATAGGTTGTAAAAGTGGAATTTGATTTTAAGTGAAAATAATAGGGAAGATACTTGTATATCTGGTATTAAAAGGCACGTTTTGGTTGATGTCCAAGGGGTGAGCCTCCCAGCTAAAAATCCAGAGGGTGGAAATGCTGTCTCATATTTAAATATGGCCTTTTCACAAAATGGATATATGAATATGCTGTACATATAATTTTTTTTCTCCTGTCTTTTGTTTATTTTACATGTAGAGGGCAAAGAAGGTTAAAACATAAATTAATACATTGGATATTTCTGTAAGATGAATTGTTAGCATTCTGTGCATTCTCTAAGGGTTTTGGTCCACAATTATTATACATATATGATAATGCAGTTATGAAGACCAAAATTACTATGTTTTTATTTTTCAGTACTACTTTTACCAGTTATGTGAACTTTAATTAGATTTTTGTGGTGGCAATTGGAGCGTGTTGCTTCTTGTAAGTGCTATACAAAACCATGATTTTTAGAATGCATTGTTTGAAGAACTGTCTCCTGACAGTTTTTTATTCAGTAGTCAAGTTACAGAATGCACAAAAATTAGTCAATAAATACTGAGATTTCTTTTATTGTACATAAAAAGGCATGTTTTGATTCATACTTTATCTTCTGCTGACATCAATTTAGCCTTTTGAGATGAGATTTCAAAATCATGTAGTATGGTTACGACTATAGTAAAGAAGCACAGAAAAATATTTTGAGTAATTGTAAGGTAAAGTCATTATGTATAGGAAGTGGCAGAAGTTAATTTATGCATGTGATTTTTCTGAGAAGACTAAGGAAGTTTTCCAGTGTGATGGGTGGGACATTTTTGATTGTTTTGGTTTTTTTCCTTATCCAAAGGTTTGGAAGCTCACAAAGTAATCTGTTACAACTAAAGGAGAATTGGCTAAAAAAAGTAGCGTTTTCTTGGCTCTTAAGTTCAGTGTTCTACTTTCCTGTCCCAATAAAAAATTTTACAAGCTGTTTGCTCAAGTAGAAAAATGGATACATGATTTCAGTAATGTGAAGTAAGAAGAAGCGCTTCTTGCATGTTCAGTCCAAATCAGATACTATTTAAATACCAGTAAATGTAGAATAAAGAATAAGAGCCTGGAGAGACTTTCAAGTTGCAGAAGATGTATCAGTAGATAAAATATATACTGTTGGTTACTCAACTTAGCACAGAAATGCAATTTCAATACCAGGAATTTTAAAATACACAGATGAAAAGGAATAACTGTGAAGGTTATTAAACACTGTATTAAGCTAACAGGACATTCCTATTTCTGCAAATCTTCAATACAAAAGCTGGAAAGTAGTTATAATTAGGAAAGCCTGTATTTGTCACAGGGGGATTCCGCAGACTTGCGTTGCACAGAAGTTTAAAGGAAATCATTGTGAGACTTTCTAGGATGTGTACCGTGTTGGGTGCATAGCTGACTTCTGCTAGTTACAGAAGAAAGCTTATCCTTATCCTTTTTCAGAAGGAAATGGACCCTAGTTTTTACATAGTTACTCATCTACCTGTGTTGTCTTTAAAGCTGATCAAAGGGGTTTGTTGTTTTTTTTTTGGTGGTTTTTTTTTTAGTTAAGAAATCATATAGTAAGTTGAATTTTTTATTGAAGATTTGGATAGCAAATGCAGACACAGCAACAAAACCATCTCTCTCCACTGTTTAAAAAAAAAAAAAAGTATATTGACAGGTGAGTTTTACAAAAACTGTTTGATAGGCAGCTGCTGACAAAGGTTCCATGTGGAAAGAGTGGGGTTTTGTCAGTCTGAGCAGGGTTTCTCATCTCTGACAGCTGAAGTTTTTCTGATGCTTGGTAGACCCCAGAATTAATTCCAGTTCTCCAAAATAGACACTTTCTTAGCTTTTAATTCTGTTTTTCTGCTAGTTCTGTGTTAGTTAGTGTCAGTGGAATTGCTGTAATTGTTTCTCAGAAGTTTTTGTGTCTTTCCCTGCTTCCTATGAGTCTCAGTATGTTCTGTAGAACTTTACAGAGCAAGGCTTGAAAATTCAAATGTTCTTGAAACTCAGTTTACTTTGTCACAGTTTGTTCAATTTAATCTTTTGCATTTTGTTCTGGAAGGTTTTAGAAACATATCTGCAATTTTTGTGGGGGAAAATAGGGGTATTTTATTTGCCCAGTAAAGTGGAACATCATTTGATTGTTTCTGGGTGTTACTGCAGGTCAAAAGAAACTGGTATTTTGGTGATACTAAATAAATTTTTACAGAGTATAGTTTAGTTTTACTAGTCTTTTGCACGTACCTTTAATACAGCTATGTTGGATAAAGGAAGGTGCAAAATAGCAAATCGATGAAACTGGAGGCTCAAGACAAGTACACTAATTAAAATACTAGGTGTAATCCGTGTTTAAAAATTGGTTGGCTTTAGTGGGTATTTGATCTTACTTAATCTTACAGATTTTCGTATTAAGTTGCTTCGGTCTGAGTTACTGTAGTAATACTGGCAAAATCATATACGTGCTTAAGGAAATTTTCCTCCTAGTTTGTGTTTCGAAAACTTGAGAATAAAGAGAAGCTACAAAAGTCTTCCTGTGTTACAATACTAAAATTATATGTGTGGAAATAGAAAGCATATATGGTCTGTGGAGCAGTAAGTGGTGATTAATAGAAAAGTGGCTGATTATCTCTCATTGCCTTTTTTACATTAAACTGCTGCAGAGATAGGCACTGAAAATAGTTTTCACTTTTTCTTGTAACCAGTTGCTGTAGTTGCCACCGTGACATGTAACTGAAACTGGGAGAGTAAGGTGGTCACGAGTAGGAAGAAGGAAGCTGTGAGATTGCTAATGTGACAAGAGCACATGTCTTATGTTGACAAAAATTATTTGTGCATTTACCTAAAAGATGAGTAAACATAGGACTGAGCAACACTAAGCTATCTCTGAATGCTTTGAGCCGTGCCTTAAGAGTATCACCATTTGCAAGGCAGATTATGCATCAAATGTCTTTGTATGAGAAGGTTAGTGTAGAGCAGCTGATAAATTACAGTTTCTCACCAAAGCTGTTGTAATTTAATTTAAAATGAAAATTAATGGATTTATGTCTGTCTTCCCCTTTCAGAACAAACCACTTTCCTCTTCTCATCCCTCCATTGCTGTTGTAGATGTGGAGTATTTTTAATGCCATAATTTACACTTCAGCCTAAAGTATGGTTTCAGACTGGGAACTGCAGGTGCTACTTGAAAGCTTCAGTTGAAAAGGGACCTTTACCTTCTTAAAGACAAGCAGGGAATTGTATGACACCTCTCTATCATGTTTATAGTGCATGTCACAGTGTTTTACAGTCGGATACAAGTGGGGCTGGGGAAGGGAGGTAGTACTGGTTTTCTCAGTTGCCTGTGGCACAAATAAAACAGTTTTGAAAAATATTTTGACATCTGTGTAGTCTTGGAAAGTAGCCCAGATAAAAAAACGAGGGAGTATGACTGGTGGTGCCAAAACATCGAAAGACTGCAGTGGTCATCAGCTTGAAAACCAATGCTTCTTTTATGGGACCAGTAATATCACAGCAGCTACTGAGTTTCATGGGAGCACAGCCACCTTTTTAAGAAGTTTAAATGTCTTCTTTCAGTGTATTGATTTTAAATAACTGATAAGCTGAGGAAAAAAACATACTGTGAGCCACACTGAGCTGTTCTTAAGGCCTCAACAGTGGTTCAGGCTGTAGCAAGTTAGTGTAAGAAGTGTTCTGCTCTGGGTTTAGCTTAATTATGTTAATTATGTAAATGTTTTGAAGAGATGAGTGTTTAGCACTTAACATGGTCTGTTACAGGATGTTCCTTGGGAATTTCATCTTAACAAATTCTCTGTTCCATGCGAAACCTAGACAGCAAGAACACTTCTTGCCTCCCTGCTTGCTTTTTGTAGTTCCTGTAGTTGTGGCTTTTTTTCCTCTGACATGTCTAATGTCAGTTGTGATAAGAGAGACCATAACTCTGCTAGTGTCTTCCAGATGTATATTCCTACATTCTCATCGTCTTCAACAGTAGTCTTACACTTATTTGGCAATTTTAACAGAGATATAAAAAATTATTAAGTAATGAGATTGCTCATTGCAATGAGATTGGTCTGTTTGTTTCAAACAGAAATGACAAGTTCAGTTGATACACTTGTGTTTAATGTGCGTTCTACATACCTGATTTTTTTTTTCTCCCAGTACTTACTATGCTTCACTTGCCATTAGAAAATAGAACACTATAGATATTAGTGTTTTATAGCACTACTTTCCTGTTTTTCTTATACTTGGAAGAAGGTCTAGGGTGGACATATACCTTAGCAAAAAAATGCCGTTAAGATGTTTTGTGTAATTCTTGGAGGTGACCTAAGTTCTGTAAGCTTTGCTTCTGCGTGGGGGATTTGGTAGTGTAGTGTAGCAGTTAATCCTGTCTTGTGCAAGTCAGATCCTAGATTGCAAAACTATAAAGTCTTCAAACAGCTCTCCCTTATCTGCCTCAAATAGATTTTTTTTTTTTTAATCTTCAGTAATTTTTTTTTTACTTAATTCCATCTCTGTTGAAAAAAAGGAAGTAGAATGTGCAGCATTGGTTAGCTTTAACATTTACAAATTAAGTTCAAGCTCAGATAGCAGAAAGGACTGGTGCATACCTGTGTGCCTTATTCCATGCTTGTGTTCAGCTTCACTACGGCTGAATGTAACTTTGTGAGTGAAAACCTCTTTCCCTGTATGGTAGTGCTGTTGAGGGTGGGAGCTTCAAAATCAATACCGAGTCTGTGCTACTTCTACGGTTCTACAGCAGGAGATGAATTGTGTCTTATTTCCCCCAAATGGTTGTATTGTCTGTCAAAATTTAAAGCATCTGGTAGAGTCAAAGAATGGTTTGGGCTGGAAGGGACCTTAAAGATCACCTAGTTCCAACCCCTCAGCCATTGGCAGGGACTCCTTCCACTAGACCAGGTTGATCAGAGCCACATCCAACCTGGCCTCAAACACTTCCAGGGAGGGGGCATCCAACTTCTCTGAGCAACCTGTTCCAGTGTCTCACCACCCTTGTAGTAAAAAATTTTTTTCCTTATAGCTGATCTAAATCTGCCCTCTTTCAGCTTGAAGCCATTACCCCTTGTCCTGTCATTCCACGCCCTTGTAAAAAGTCCCTCTCCAGCTTTCTTGTAGGCCCCCTTCAGGTACTGGAAGGCTGCAATAAGGTCTTCCCGAAGCCTTCCCTTCTCCAGGCTGAACAGCCCCAACTCCCTCAGCCTTTCCTCATAGGTGAGGTGTTCTATTCCTCTGATCATTTTTGTGACCTCCTCTGGCCCCGCTGCAACAGCTCCATGTCTTTCCTGTGCTGAGGGCTCCAGAGCTGGATGCAGGACTGCAGGTGGGATGTCACCAGAACAGAGTAGAGGGGCAGAATCACCTCTCCTGACCTGCTGGCCACATTTCTTTTGGTGCAGCCCAGGGTGTGGTTGGCCTTCTGGGCTGTGAGTGCACATTGCCAGGTCATGGTGCGTTTTTCATCAGCCAGCACCCCAAGTCCTTCTTCTCAGGGCTGCTCTCAGTCCATGCTCTGCCCAGCTTGTACTTGTGCTTGGGATTGCCCTGACCCATGTGCAGGACCTTGCACTTGTCCTTGTTGAACTTCATGAGGTTTGCACAGGCCCACCTCTCAGTCCTGTCGAGGTCACTCTGGATGGCATCCCTTCCCTTGAGTGTGTCGACCGCACCACACAGTTTGGTGGTGTTGGCAGACTTGCTGAGGGTGCACTCAATCCCACTGTCCATGTTGCTGACAAAGGTGTTGAACAGCACTGTTTCCAGTACCGACCCCTGAGGAACGCCACTCGTCACTGGTCTCCACTTGGAGACTCCACTTGAAGTGGTCCATCCGTCAAATCCATGTCTCTTCAATTTAGAGACAAGGATCTTGTGCTAGACAGTGTCAAATGCTTTGCACAAGTCCAGGTAGATGATGTCATTTGCTCTTCTGTTACGCATCAACACTGTAGCCCTGTTGCAGAAAGTGACCAGATTTGTCAGGTGCGATTTGCGCTTAGTGAAGCCATGTTGGCTGTCACCAGTCACCTCCTTATTTTCCACATGCCTTAGCATAGTTTTCAGGAGGATCTGCTTCATGATCTTGCTGGGCGCAGAGGTGAGACTGACTGGTCTGTAGTTCCCAGAGTCGTCTTTTTACCCTTTTTAGAAATAGGCATTATGTTTTTCTTTTCCAGTCAGTGGGAACTGTTTCAGACAGTGAAAGGCTACCTGGGAGTTACCTGACTAAGCAAAAAGATGAATAAAGAACTGTGCTACAGTTAGTGGGTTCTTAGGGTCTAACAGCAGATGTGATATCCTCGTTATATAAACAGGGTCATAGTGTGGAGGCTCTGTAGGTATCTGCTGTGTGAAGAACCTCTGACCTCAGTATTTTGAGAAATTAAAGGGTGATTGATGGTGTATTGCCACTACCAAAGTCTGATGCCTAAATGAAATAGGAACAGCCAGTATTTGTTTGGTTTTATTTGGAAGGAAGGCAGAGAGGAGTAGACTCCTACCACTTGTTAGGTGGTTTCTGCACTCTAGATTACCTTCTGTTTATTTGTATTTTGAAAGTTGGAGAATATCTTTTGTGAACATCTTTCCTAATCTTATTCTAGCGCTTTACTAGTATAATTATCTATGAATAGAATGGTTCATTAAGTGAGTGGGCAAATGTACTTAGAGCTGTAGTTAAAGATGTTTGCTCAGTCTTGCCACATCTGATGGGCATGAAGCCAAGGCACCCTTCCTGATGTGAAGTTATGATACTCTGATCTTTTGGAATAGTTATATATTTGGCTGTGCTTTTTTTTTGGCTCAGTTCAGTAGGTTTTGCTCTTTCCAAGAGAGAGATGTGAAAGTAATTGTTTGATTTTTATTGCATTCTGTAATTAATTGTAATTCTGTTGTATTTGAAGTTTAATATGGACACGTCAAGGTCTGTTCTGCAGTGAGTGAGTCTTTGTGGAGCCTGTCTGTGCCCGTAGCTGCTGTTAGTGTAGCATGGAGTAGACCTATTGCACCTTCTGTGAAGCCCAGAAAAAACCACGAGGGATACATGACCTTTGGTGAACTCAGTGTAGACTCACTTATATGTCTGTCTGAAAAATACCATTGGAGTTTCTCAGCTGTTCTTAAAAATCAATATACCCAAGGTTTATAGAATCATAGAATGGTAAGGGTTGGAAGGGACCTTAAAGATCATCTGATTCCAACCCCCCTGCCATGAGCAGGGACATCTTCCACTAGACGAGGTTGCTCAGAGCTCCGTTCAACCTGGCCTTGAACACTTCCAGGAGGGAAGTTTACTTAAAGCTTTACATTTTGTTTAGGTATTTGACTAGTTTTCTTCTATCACTTGCCTGAGAAACTGCTTTATTCCTAATATTAAAAGGGAAAAAGCATAAAACCACTGATACGTGTATATGTTTGTGATTTTTATTTTAATGCTTCATGGTAGTACTCTACAAATCAGACACTTCTTGAATTTATTTTTCCCTATTTTGGTATATTATTGAATAATCTCTCATAAATCTACTACTGTTCATTGTAGAGTTTTGCTATGGGTAGTGATTTACTGAGTGAAGAATTAACAGATTTCTGTTCATTGATATTATTCTTTCTGTTACTCTGGTTTACGTCCAGCTCGGGGAAGTCCTTTTCTCTCTCTCCAACTCACCCCTGCCCCCAAACCAGTGAACAATCCTCCTAACAGTACAGGTGGTTGGTGCCTTGGGGAGTCTTGTGTTAATTTTGCAAGGGCTGCCACCAGTGACAAATCCCTGCAGTATCATACAAAGACAAAACCTTTTTGTTCTACAACCACTAACTTTTTTTTTTTTTGGAGTTTTGTGCAGTGATGTCAACATACTGTAGGCACAGAGAGTTGAAGATCTGTTTCAGATAAACTTTTTTTTGAATGTAAACTTTTTTTTGGGAGGTTAGTGTTATGTGTGAGACTTGGACATTTTAATGTGCCATTATTTAAAAAATAGGAGTCAAGGTTGTTGCATGTGATGTTCATAGCCTTTCTTAGAGTATTTATAAACAGAGTATACGTAAAAAGTATTTGCATCTGTTAAAAAAAAAAAAAGTTTGGAGAAAATGCTGTTTATTTAATCAAGGTATTTTGCTTAACTGTTGTATCATCCTCTCTTGCATCTTTTCTGTGTGGATATTTTCATTGTATGTGTTCTTCTGTTTTACATTTTTTTGTTTGCTTTATTTACCAAAAATTTAATATTAGTAGATGCGTAATACAGGCTTTTTGTTGCATGTTTTTATGTAAAAAGTTTGAAGATATATTGTCTTTAAAGTAAACTACGAATTCTGCATGAAGATGGCAACAAATGACCTGAAAACTTTTGTAGGGATTTAGAGCTTTATTTCTGATTTTATTTTCAATAGGAAAATTATTCTGAAATGTACATAAAGCTTTATTCTCAGTCCTAATATGGGATTGCTCTTGAGTTAATGATCATGAAAAAATTGATATCCTTTAGCTTTATAAAGTACCTTAATGTATTTGGTAGAAACTGCAGTGTCAAGCAGATGTATTTGATTGTAATCTACTGTTCAGAAATAATTGTACTGAAAGGGATGTCATTGAAAGAAATTTAGTAATATGATGATCACTGCTGTTGTTAAGTTATTCATATATATCTGATGTTTGACTTCCATAGACAAATACATTTATGCTTTGCTGTGAAAAATACAATATCAGTTTTTCCATATTTTAGATTAAATAAGATTATGAATCAGGTGGCCATTCAGCGGAAGAAGCAGTTTGTTGAACGAGTGCACAGTTACTGGTTGCTTAAAAGGCTGTCTAGGAACGGTGTTCCTCTGTTGAGAAGGCTGCAGTCCAGTTTACAGTCACAAAGAAACACACAACAGGTATGTGACACACTTTTAACTTATAAGAAGAAATCAGAAAATCTCTATTTTATAGAGTAAAAAATTAACCAGGAAACAGCACAGAGTAAAAACTTATTCAGGGCTGAGTAAGTTCTTTACCTTATTCTTAAGTAATATGACTTATGTTGGAAATTGGGCATTATCTAATTCTTTTTAATTTGTGAGATATGAAAAAAAAAGTTATTTGTGCAGGTTTTTATTTTGTTGTGCTTAAATGTTTCACAAAAATACCTTCACCAAAACTATCCTAATACCGTTATTCTTTGACTAGTATTGTGTTTTTTGGAACTCGTTCCTCTATGTGCTGAGTTAGTAAGAAAAAAAAATACATTTTATTTTAAATTCATCAAAAGATGCAATGCAAATGTTGTCTTTGACACTCAGAACTGAGGAGAACGGGGATTTTTACAGAGTAAAGGCTAAACGTGCTAATTTACAGTTTTCAAAGTCAGATCCTTATTGCTAAACCTTGTTCGGTAATAACAACAAAGAGCAAGTTGTTGATGAAGTTCAAAGACCTGTTTCGACTTTTAGTTTCAATTTTGACATAGTGAAGTGGGATTGTAGACAAGCATAAATTTATGCTGATATTTTGTTCAAGTAAAACTCATCCTAGCTAAGATATGTCTAGATTGGTTAAAGTTGTACACATTTACCAGTCAGAATTGCTGAAAGGCAGAAAACCAGTCACTTCAGATGTGTATCAGATTCAGAAAGCAGTACTCTTCTGCTTCCCACTTTTGTAATATGAACACTGCTTACTATTTTGTAGTATGAACAGCTCTTCAGTGACATTAGAGGTTTTAGCAGGTCTTTTATTGTTTTGATTTCAAGTCACTGAGCGGCTTTGAAAATAATTAAAACTTCTTTTCTGAATTCTGTGTATGGATCCATGTGCTTAGACCTTGAAATGCTGTGAAGTATCATGATGTGAAAACTGTTACTGCATCCCAGTTACCTTTTCTAATTACACTGAAACTGTAGTTGGCTGTGTTCTTTCTGTTCTGCAGGGGTTTGTGACTTCAGTGGATTAGATCCTGTAATAGAGCCTCTAGAACTTAAGAATGCATTTTATATGAATTTACTTGTGTTAAATTGAGATTTTTATTTTCCCTTTTAAAGCTCAACCATTATTTTTGTTTGAATTGCATTGCTGTTTGCTGATTAAGTCATTAATTGATGTAGTCATAAAAATACCTTGGTCAACACTGCTTCCTAATTATTTGATAATGTCATTTTTGTGTGTGTTTCTTTTCTTAGTTTTTCGTGAAAAGTGCTAATTAATAATTCTCAAAACAACTGAGATTGAAAGCAGCCTCTGGAGGTCATCTTGTCCAGCCCCCCTGCTCAAGCAGAGCCAGTTAGAGCAGGTTGCCCAGGGTCATGTCCAGAAAGCTTTTGAGTATCTCCAAGGGTGGAGACTCCACAACCTCCCTGGGCAACCTGTGCCAGTGCTCGGTCACCCTCACAGTAAA
>Ga0065711_1006913_pt1 | contig 21227 bp, 10 predicted proteins | sample Hoacrofraction12_FD_59098 | JGI IMG/M metagenome (GOLD analysis project Ga0065711, IMG submission 59098) | Hoatzin crop microbial communities from Cojedes, Venezuela - Epithelial fraction 12 v2 (version 2) | ecosystem: Host-associated > Birds > Digestive system > Esophagus > Crop | place...
GAGTGATTTATGGGGGAAATGTCTAGCTAGGTAAATTGAACACATTTTTCACGTCATAGTTCTTGAAGCAGAGTAAACATAAAGCCACGTGTTTTGGTTTTGCTCAGCAGATGACAGTACTGAAGATTATAATCTGTTTGGGAATTTTGTCTCCTGGATTATTGGCATTTTATCAGTAGTTTTTGAGCTACTGTTAACTATCATAGGTCCTGATAGTTTATGTCCTTTCTTCAGGCAAATGAGAGTAATCCCAAAGTAGTGTTGCTGCTAGTTGATGATAACTGATAAACACATTTGAGAGTGATCTGTCCTATCGATGCGGTAAACAAACCGCATTTTAGCTCCTTTGAGATAATGGAAGTGAAAGAAGAGATGCTGATACTTTATAGTAAATACTTCTGAGAAGTGAAAGCATGAGAAACACACACATAATTATAAAGGTAAATAACTAATTTCTGTGAATTAGGTACTTTAACAAAGATAATTTGTTAAAGATGTGGCATATAATGGTGAAAGATTAGAAAAAGCATTGTTTAAGCACTGGTATTTTTGGAGTTTGCACAGGACAGGATAACTTCAGGATGTTGAGCTGGTCGTGTTTTAATAGCCTTTCCTGTCTTTGTGTCACCAGCTTATTGTTAAAACAGAGGAAGATTCTGTATTTTACTAAATTGCAAAAAATCAGTGAGCAAACAGAATACAAGAAGCACTCTGTATTGGGGACTGTCCTTTGTGGGAAAGATTCAGATCAAGATACCTTGTGATTGACACAGCAAGTCAAACGTTTGTGGTAACATAATGGTAGCACCATTAAAAAGATGGTTTTGGCATTGCTCTTGCTCTCCCCATGCTGCTGGCAGAAGTGTTCTTGCCGCAGTGTAGTAAACTGAATTATAAAACTGGTCAGAGTTAGAACTATTCTCCCTCCCCGTTCCAGCGTTGGTTAATTTTAGCCTTGAACTAGTTGAATAAATGCTTGGTTTTGTGCAAGGAAGAGGGCACACAGGGTTGTGTAGTTGGGGGAGGTTAAGAAACTATGGGATATGTGAAAGTAAAACTGCTGAATAATGCAAAGTTATACTTCTAGGGTAATGCTGATGTTGCAAATTTTAGCTTGAGAGTAAAAGAATAACGCATCTTAGGTAAAAATGGATGCAAAGCTATGAATGAAAAGAGAGCAGAGAGGTAGAACTCGAGCTATGATTATGAGAGAGCCACAGCTACTGGTTTGTATTGCAAGAGACACATTGGTCAGGAGCTGATCTGTGATTTATTTGTCTTCTATACGCCTCTTCCCCAACGTACTTCAGCTGGGTTATAGTTGAGGCAGAGATCTGTGTTATTTTCTGTACAGGTTCTTTTTTTTTCCTGGACTAACAGTTTCTTTCGTATATGAGTAACAAGTCACAATCATTAGCTCATTTGCGTTGTGGCATTTCTTGAGCCGCTCGGGCTGCATCACGGTCATCTTGCTTAAGCCTTTAAGGGAATCTTGTCAGCATCAACCAAGTGGTTCTAGCTCAAACATTTTGAAAATTTTTTAATATTTTGCATTTCTGAGTCTTTGAAGTGCTTATTCTATGCCGTTTTGCAAAATCACTAGTGATTTTTTGCTGCATATCATTTTCTGTTGTTAAAACAGTACTGGAATGTCTTGAGCAAAATGCTGTGGCTAGGAGTTGGACTTTTTGCATCATCATGCATCAGCAACAGTAAATAAACTCTTGAGACTCTTGATATTCCCTTGCTTTTGTAAATGAATGAGGTAAATTATTTTCTTGAGATTTAAAAATTGAATCCAAGGTTACACTTCATGTAAGGGAAGATAGAACACAGAACAATAGCACGTTTGACTTTACCTAGAAATTTCAATTTTCCGATGGAGTTTATATTGTTTAGAAGTTAGGGTTTACTATGAGGTTAGTCTGCCTTGACAGCCATCAAATGCTGGCTTTGGAATGGAGGCTTCCGAAAGCCTTATTCTTATGAGTGAGTCCCTACGTCTTTGTGATCTTTCTCGCCAGCGCAACCATGGCCCTTGTGTCAGAATCTCTCCTGGGATAAGAATATTCGACAGTGTTTGGCATGAGCTATCACGCTCATGAACTTGCACTGTGTTTCGTACAGGAATGTGGCTGTGCAGGTTGCAGGCTGAAATTGTTGCATGCTGCTGTTGTCTTGGTGGCAGCTCTGTTCTTGCAGAGTTCAGGCAGCAGGTCGTTGGTAGTGGCGGCGGTGGGTACTGTTTCTTCCCTAGGGTGCTGTTGAAGTGCGTCTACAGAAAGAAGAAAAAAATCAGGATTTTTCTGAAAGTTGATTTCATGTTTGTGAAGCAAAAAAAACCAACAGACACAACCTTAGATCATGCTTTGTGGTTAGTGTGTAGGGTGTAACACTTGCCGTTGTGTGGGAAACTGAGACACGCTGGAACACTGTCATGCTTGATTTTCTTCTGTATCTCAAAGGAGCTTTTTCAATGATGTTGACATGAGGCTTTCTTAATCATGGCTAGCTCAAGTTTTTGGAATTCTGGCATCACATTCTTCAGGAGGGACAGAATACTTTGTGGGGACATAATATTTTCAAGTCCTGGTACCCATTTGCCTGATTTAACTGAAAGAGTGGCGACTGAACACTAAGCCAATTAGGTTTCTCAGCTTTGCTGCAAACACTGGTGTTTTTGTGTTGACCTATTGCTGTGGTGCTCTGTCAGGATAAAAATGTTTTTTTAACCTATGATCTCTAGTTTTTAAAATCACAGGATTTCCGGCTCGTCCATAATTCTGGTCCATGTCTGTTTTTTAAAGCTCCTTCCTATGGCAATAAGGAAACAAGTCACAACAGATTTCTGCTAAATCAGTACTCCATTCTTGAAATTATTACCAGCTCCCTTGGTCTTTGCCACTCTTGGAATGGCAGTGGCAAAAAGAAAGTATATTTTTATGGAGCGGTCACTCCAGGTCACAGTGTAGGACATTTGTACAGGCTGCAGATGCGGTACGTTTGGCTCAGCTGAGCCAGCTGGAGCACGAGGCTGATTTTGTTGCCTTGGGAGTATGAGGCTGCTGCCTGCGCTGCTGCCTGCTCATTCTAGTTGCGCTCAGAGCACAACGCCCCGGAATACAAATGTTGGTGTGTTTTTGTAGGGGTGTCTCTGATCAGAGGAAGGAGAATCTTCTACTACTGGTACATACTTAATGAATTACTGTTCTTTATGAAGAGGTGTGGAAAGTAGAATGTCAGGATGTAGAATAACACCAGCAATGGAAATTCGGTTCAAAGTAGCTTTGAATATGAAAGAAAGAAACCTTTTAAACCAAGCTATCTTTTATTCTATGTATATGTTATGTGCTTCGGGAAAACTACTACACAAATATTTTTTAACATGCTGGAAATTTTTTGTACTCCCTCCCATAAAACTGCTGTCTTTCCAATCATAGAATTCAGAAGGTGCCCAGAAGGCATAAAATAGTTTTTCCATATCTCAAAGTGTAATAATATTGAATTATTATATTATTGGATAGTCTGGTGGTTGAAAGAAAGATCGCATTGCAGCAAGAAACTGAGACTCTTCCCATATCTTTTTTCCCTCCCTGTTTGGACATGTGATATACGATTTAAAAACTGCATTCTGTTAGTATATAGAGAATTTCGATTACAATGATGGCAAGTGTTAAAGTTTTGGTGAAAGAGGTTGGGGTCATTCCATGTTCTAGGGGAGACAGAGGGAACATCCTTTACATGATTTGAGAGTGCTTTGGGGTTTTTTAGCCTCAGTTTCTGAGGAAATGAAGCCGATGTACTTGCCAAGCCAGCTGGGGAGACTTCTCTCTTCCCATACCTTTTTAACCCTGTGACAGTTTCAATTAATTTGTCAGGAAGACAGAGGCATTGTATGTAATTATTTTCCAATGAATCCTGTGCACATAAGCTGCTGGGCAGAGGGGGCAATGCCCTGTTAGTTCCTACAGTGAAGGGGAGACTGCAGTGGGATATCAGTGCTAATTACATGTCAGAAAATCCTCGGAGGTGCACATCCTGACTCCAGAAGTCCCAGGAAGTCGGGATCATTGTGTTTGCTCTCCGAACTACTGGTTTATTTAAAATTGTGGATATTTGGTATGAGCTATTAGCAGGGTGACAGAATGGGATGAAAGTCTGGTGAAGCAGCCACAAGTGTCCGATAGGTAGGTCTGCTACGTGAGCTCATTCTGCCACATGTGAGTTGAAGAGTGTTATTTCCAGCTGATGTCAGTGCTGAATTGGCTCACTGGACCTTTTTTTTTTTTTTGTGAAAGGGAGTTTAAAGCAATGGAAATGTTGTGTTCATAGATGTTGGGGAAACTTGGGTGATGTGAAAATACTTGTGTAATTGGCTGTGATGTTGCTCACATTCTAACTCTTGTCTTATTCCAGTAATATGTCTGATGCTCTCGCAAATGCAGTATGTGAACGCTGCCAGACTCGATTTGATCCTGCAGAGAGGATTGTGAACAGCAATGGGGAGCTCTATCATGAAAATTGCTTTGTCTGTGCTCAGTGTTTTCGTCAGTTCCCAGACGGACTTTTTTATGAGGTGAGGTCTCATACTGTGTGTAAGAGGAGAGAAATACCTCCATTAAAAGGCAAGGAATTAGATGAAAATTCTGGCAGAAACACGTATTTTCATCTTTCTTGCATGTTTAATTTCTTAGCCCTAAACCTTTATTGCTGTTTTTTTTGAGGGGCTTCCAACTTATTTTCTTTTTTTTTCTCTCACATACTCCTTCCTGTACATACGTAACAACAAAAACTATGTGCTTGCTCTTTGGGTAAACGGCATTTCAAAAAGATAACAGAAAATGTTTTATAATATTTCATTAGTCATAAGTGAATTTTTATGTTTACGTTTAGATATTTTGTACCGAACTTTTCCAATTGGGCAACTGAAATTGAACCCATTTAAAAGTGAGGTTAAAATATTTTTACAGAATATGTGTGAGCACATATTTTGAATAACACATTACTTTAAATGTGCTGCGTTCTTAATTTACTGTGAGTTTTAATCTCGTGTAGGAGAAGTAGTTCTGAATTAAATGAGTAAAAAAAAATTAAAGGCAAAAAGAAATTAAAGCCAAGTATAGAAAAAGGGCTTTGGGACGCTTCAGGAATTTTGCTATCTTGTAGCAGCATTGCTGTTGATTTAACTGTTTGTTATGNAAGTTTACCATAAGGCTGAAGCCATATCTTGATATTTCTTTAAGAAGAATCCTTAGGAGTTTAAAAACAGGTGAGATGAAGCTAGAACTGGAAACCTTGACTGACCTTGACTAATTAGTCATTTCCATAGAAAATCATGCTGAACTATCCAAATGTAAGAGTAGTCGAGTGTTTCACGAGGACTCCCTCTCTGTTGTTTTGTTCACAGTTTGAAGGTCGGAAGTACTGTGAGCATGACTTTCAGATGCTGTTTGCTCCTTGCTGCGGGGAATGTGGTAAGACATGGTGCATGTCAGCACTGTGGGGTAACAGTTACAGGGCTGTGCAGACCTCCCACCATTGCAGTGACATCCTGCACTGGGATTGTCTGGGATGGGCTGGGATTGTTCAGGAGGTAAACAAGGCATGATACCGGCAGTGATTTGGGGTATCCTGGCTGTAGGAAGAATTAGGTTTTTTTCCAAGTTAGACTGTTAGAATTCTTGTGGAATTAAAGTGGCAGCATTATGAAGGGTGATAGACTTTTGATGAGACGGTTTTCTGCATGCCTCTCAAGGTGTTGCTTTCATTTTGCAGGTGAGTTCATTATTGGGCGTGTTATCAAGGCAATGAACAATAACTGGCACCCTGAGTGTTTCCGCTGTGAGCTCTGCGATGTGGCACTTGCTGACCTGGGTTTTGTGAAGAATGCTGGCAGGTAAGACAGAGCAGGAGCTCTGAAAGTTTTATCAGTATGTCACTGATACAATAGTGAGATGTTGAGAGTGGTCACTTGGTTGTACACTGCAAGGTAAAGCTTGAAAAGGTACAGAAGCTTTAAGGAATAGCCTGTTAGGAGATGGGAAATGGAATGAAGAACAGTCTTCTTCATCTGATGAAACATGTAGAAAGCAGAAACTCAGATTTTAGTAGCTGGTGGATGGGTACTGCAAAGGAAAGGGATTTCAGGCAAAAGTCTGAATAGCAAGTGAGAAAAAGGGGTTACGTGATCCTGGGAGGGTATTTACCAAGTAAGATGCTGAGCAGGAAGTGAAGATATAGTAAAAGGCCAAGAGAATAATGGGAGGGTTACAGGACAGCTTGTTCAGCATGTGATTCCCCTGGTCTTTGGAAATCATTCATTTTGTATACAGAAATATAAAAATGAGTCCTAAAGGGTGATTAATGCATTTAATTAAGAAGTAAGAAATAAAAACATAAACGGGGACTTTTACAAAAGCATACTATGATAAGAAAATAAAAAAATCCAGTGGTTAGTAGACAGTGTTGCACAATTCGTAGTTAATTTCAGGCTTTCGTATGTCTCGAGCAAAGCCTTGTAGTTTCATAGAGCTTATATTTTCACCGAGTGGTGAAGAAGGGAAGGAAAGGTAGTATACTTGTACCCTGTCCAGCAGGGAGTCCTCTCAGCTCCCTCTTCCATCCTGCATGCAACTTGTGTGCCTTAGTTTTTGGAGCTGGGCATAATTGATTTTCCTTTGATACCTAAGCTTGTTAGAATGGGCTTTTATGATAGCATCTAGGGTGTTTTGGGAAAGCAGTCAGGACTAAAGCAGTTCAAGCAAGATAAAGTATGTTTCACTTCATAATTTGTGGACCAAATCTAAAAAGGTAAAGGCCCATTCCCAAAAGCATAGAAAAGGATATGTATCTGTACATAAAAAATACAATTCACCTGTCATGTCATTTCCTATAATATTTATCTCCATAGCATAGAAGCAGTCTTCTCCTAAGTGTTACTGGAAATCCTTGGGTTCTGACTATTTGCAGGGAACTACGTAAAAGAGACAGTGTGGTAAATGTTGTCCAACCTCCATGTGCAGCTTTGAGACAATGGCAGAGGGCAGATAGAAAAGGTAGTGTGAAGTTTAGTGCTCATCTCCAGCTCTGAATGCTGGGAAGAACTAAAAAATTTTAAGTCCTATCTTAATTTCTGTCCAGGTTGGGTGCTTTGCAGCATTTTTGTCCTTTTTTTTTTTTTTTTTGCCACCATTTAGTACCAATTTTCTGTCTACTATGTGTAAATGTTTTGAAATTTGAGACTTGCTCAAGATGTGCAAGCATGCTGTCTTTTCATCAGGCAGGTCTGTCTCAGGAGTGGGTCTCTACTGCTGGCACAATATAAAATTTTAAAGGAGGCTGTATGCATTGCGCAGAGGAAGAGTTGTTGCTGAATGCTTTGGGAATTGTTCTCTTCTTTTTTTTTAAAAAAAAAAAAAGTCCGTTTGATAGCCTCTTTGCTCCCTTCCCTATTCCTAAGTGTTCAGCCCTCAGTTTCACATCTTGGAAATCGGTAGAACTGTACTTCTGTTTGCAGTTTCAGTAAGACAAGAACGTGTGATCTCTGTTGTCAGAGGGGTTCTTGCTAGTTGCAGTCCCGTAAAAACAACAGAACTTCTCTTCTCAGGATGAGTTTGACTCTGGGTGGGCTGTCTCACTGCATATTTGCGCTCTCAGCTGATTTTGGTGGAATAGAGTGTTCTTCAGTTGAAGTAGTGACAAAAGTCATGTTCACAGTTCCGATTTAGCACTTAGTGAGCTTTCATTTGTCTTACCCTCATACGTTTGAGGCAACATTACAGTCTTCTTAACACAAAAGAGATTGCACAAAGCCTCACGGAATTTCTCAGCCACAAAGAAATACATGACTGGGTCAAAGGCACCGTTTAGACTCGTGAGGCAGGAAGTGATGCGGTTACTGAGAGCTAGAATACGCTGTGTTTCACAGGACGTTTGGGTTCCATTGTAATGGAGAATATAAATGTAGCGATTGACATGATAAGGTACAAAGCAAACCAGAAAGATCATCAGGACCATGATGATCATTTTGATAGCTTTTTCCTTCAGGTGTTTCTCAATTCTGTTCCCACTCTTCAGGCTCTGGATGATTAATAAGTAACAAGTCACAGTAGTAACAAATGGGAAGGTGAATGCCACTGCTAAGGACACAAGAGCATGACGTGATGCCTTTTCTCTGTAGAGCTGCAGGCAGATGGTTGTGTTGTTCATCTCGACTGTCTGCACACTGAGCAGCAGAGGTGCCATCGCAACCCCAACAATAACCCATAGGAAGGCACAAGCCAAATGGGCATAAAGGGACCTGCGGAGCTTGATGGACTTTACAGGGTGCACAATGGCTAGGAAACGGTCCACGCTGATACACATGAGGAAGTAGATGCTGGCATACATGTTAAGGTAAAAAAGGAAGCCAGTGAGTCTGCATGGAATCTCACCAAATGGCCAGTGATTACCAGAAAAATGGTACACCAGCCGGGTGGGAAGTACCAGCACAAAGGACAGGTCAGCCACAGCAAGGTGCATCAGGAAAATGTTGGCAGGTGTGCCTGACTTTTGGTCCCGGATGAAGAGCCAAAGAGCCAGGGCATTACCAACAACTGCCAGGATGAAGTCCAGGAAGTAGAAAGTGGCAAAAAGGATGTTCTCGAGGTGTGTCTCTTTGCCACATCGCTCTGAAGTTTCCAAAGAGAAATTTGATGGGTTTGAGCAATTGAAGAGTGGGTTTGAGGGATCAGCTGGGCCATTCATTTTTCACCACAGTTTTGAAGAAAAAAACCTGAAAAAAACTGAAATAATTGAGATAGTATATTACAAAAGAGCCTGGTTTTGTGAAGAAACAAACCAACCCACCCAAAAGCCACTCATGGAAATCAGTGAAGTCTCCTGTTTGCTAATATTGGTATTTAATACGACAGGTCAGTCTGAGTTTAAACCCTAAAATTACAATTCTGAATACCTCCTGCTCAGCTGGATTTTCCAGACGATAAATTCTGTTGAAGGAACCACTATAAAGAGCTAGCTAGCTGATAATCAGCCTGTCTCCAACCTGTGCTGAGATCAGTTGAATAAGAGCAGTGAAATGTTAATGGAAGAGTGGAAGTGGGTTGTGTATGTCTAGCTAGAAAGTTATTTGCTATGTTTAATTTGAAAGCCTGATTCGGGACTGAAGAGCCTCCAATGAGTCAGCTTTTCTGAGCATAGGTATCTGTTGTAAAGTGACCTAGCTTAGAATATCTGTCTTGTTCCTCAAAGAGGTGGACGACCCATCAGGTATTGCTGTTATTAAAAAAACTGCAGGGTTCCTGAAAATCTTTGAGAATTACTTTAGTCTAAAGTCCTGAGTTTAAGGCAAAGGCATCTAGTTCCAGTATAGGAGGAAACTTCTCAGATGGGTAGCAGCATCTCATTTGAACAGCAAAAAGCACTGAACTGACTCAGAAAAGATTATTAGTAGTGCCCATGCTGTTGGTTACTTGTCAAAGTGTCATCTTTCTTGCAGCTTTCTTCTCCAGGCATAACTCTCTTCCTCCCTCAAAAGCCTGAGCTTCACTCTAGCTTGTCCAGGACCTTTTCCAAGTAGCAGCTTAGTAAAACTGAGTTTAGCTTTGCCGGTCTCTCTGTTTTCTGCAGGGTCCTGAGCAGCATCAACAAAAAGCAGCAAGATGTTCTGGGCACCTACCCATGGCTTTTCATACATTTCTCATCTGTGGGTACAGGTGGTAGGGAAACACGGGGAGTCTGAGTTTCCAGCATTGTCTCTGTTTCTTGGATTCCTGCATCCATTTTCCTCTACTGAGACTAAAATTTTAAGGTGGTTGCTGGCATTGTTAGATGAAACTTTTAGTCTTGGGCAGAATCTATGCTATATGCTGAAATCTTACATCATTAGACAGTTGATCCAAGCGTGATGCAATGCATCCAGCTTCCCAACAGAACTGCTTATTCAAATGTCTAAAAATACTGGTGGCTAATCGAGAAACTGAAATGGGATTAAGAACAGACCAATATATAGGAAAATGTAAACAGAATTCCAAGGTAATTAACGTCTTCTGTTTGGCTGCTGTCACTTTCCGGTGGACAGAAAACTATAATAGCTAGAGTTTAATATGCTGGACCACTTCTGTTTAGTTCACAGTTGAAGAGACGAGTCAACAGAATGGAGACGGAATGAAATTCAGAAACTGAAATTTCTTCATGTAGCCACAGAGGGGCCTTCTCACTCCATGCATTGCCTGGATACCCTGCATGTTTATGGCACAAAAAACACTCGAAGTTTGAGTGTGTAGGTACTCACTGCCTACTGCCAACTGCATGCTTCTTCGTAGTCCTAGAGATGGCAACAAATTATTGTCTTGGAATTACTAGAAGTGCGTGTGCAAGGAAGATTGTACAGCCCTTTTTTCCAGGGGGCGCTTTATCTATAAAAATACGTGTGAAATCTTGCTTTCATGTACAAAAGGCAAATTCCCTGTTGGAGGTTTCCATGTGAGTTTTTGCAAGTATTCTTGAAATCAAGATTTTGAAGTTTGTATGTGGTAGTAATGTTGAATGCTCAAGTGCTTGTCCTCCCTGGATGGAATTAGTTTAAATATGTGTTTTTCTGTTGCATACCAAAGGAGAAGTGTGAGGAGACCATGCTTTTTTACCGGCTGTTAATTTACACCATTTACAGTGGTACCTATCACTTGATGTTCTGGCTAGGTACCTTTTTTTTTTTGTGTCAGGCACTTTGTTTAAATATGCTTTTCATCTGTGAAAAATGTAATCAGGTGATCTTTGTGTACACACCTGCCGGTGATTGGGTGGTCTGATGGCTAAGAGTTATTCTATACATGGTTGTGACACCACTGAGAAAGCAGTAAATGCTGGCTTCGACTAGCTGAAAAAGCAGAAGCAAGGGTTGTCTGATGGAACAGACAGGGATGTCTCTTGTCTTAATGATTTAAATCAGTTCAGGAAGCAAAGCAGTTTACAAGCTAAATACTAGGGGTTTAGCAGCATGATAGATTGGACTGATTCTGTTTGAGCTGATTTCCTAAGAAGGATCTTTGGGGTTCTGGTTCAGCTGAGTGTCAGTGCCAGACTTGGAATAGCCAAGACTCAAAAGTTGACGGTTTTGTCATGACTGATGGCAGCGTTGAGTCTGCTTTTGATTTCTATCTGGACATGCTTTCACTGCAAAACATTGTGGAGTGGAGTAGAAAGGAGAATGTCAGAGCTGTTGAGAAGCCCAGTATGTCAGTGTCAGGAAGGGAGAGGCTTAGAACTAATGATAAAATTGAAATAGATTCAGTCTTTTTAAATGAGTGCCTTCGTAGGAGAGCTACTGTTAACTTAATTTACTTTTTGGAGCAATGTGAAGGGAGGTATTTTTCATTGCGTGGTCAGAAACCATAGAAAAGGGAAGTAGGCCTTTTTCTAATTTTTCTTAAGTTTTAAATTAGAAGGGAATTTTAGGTGGTTTTTTTTTTTTTACCATTCTGTTTGTTGACATGAAAATTGTGGTGTAGCACTTGAGTAAGTTAGGAAAAAAAGCTGACATGTCACTAGAATTAATTGTTGAGCTTATTTTTAGAATTTATATTTTTTCAACCAAATGCTACAACTTTACAAAAGTAGTAGTTCTTTGACACTGTGTTCTGTAGACAGTGTGGAAACCCTTTTGCTGTCATTTACAGTTCCACTTCTATTTTGCTTGGTTTTATCCTAGCAATTTAGAATAAATGTGTTTAATTTTTTTCTTTCTTTCTTTTTGGTTTGTTTAGCTTACAAAAAAGCACTCACAGTCCTAGAAAACTTTTTGTACTGGTCTGTATGAATGCTAAGAGCAAACTAGAAACCTTCCCAAATGACCTACAATGTGTAGTTTGTACTAAGCTATATGGTGCAAGAGGCTTTGACTCCACAGACAAAAAACTCCTTTAGGAGTCTGGCTCATTGTCCCATAATTTCTGCTTGGTTTGCACTCTTGGTGTTGTGTGAATATGTGGTGATTTACGTATTCCTAAACAGAGCACTATTCTGGAATGAGCCATTATCCCAGGCCTCCCAGGGCTGGGCTGTAACTGGGATGTCACCGCTCATTTGAAATGCATGCACACTGACCATATTTTATGCCCTGTTTCTCTGCTGCTCAGAAGCAAGCAAGATAACAATGCATAAGGCTGTCAGTGAAGGTGCAACCGGATTAGTCTTTCAGCAGATGGTCTATCTATCGTTAATGAAACAACTATTAAGCAGAAATATTTAGCTCATCCTTAGTTACCTGGCTAGTTTGGAGCTTTTATTATAATGCCCACTGCAGATAAATTTGAACTTTATGTTAGGGTTTGTAGTGAATATCAGAAATTCCTGTTCTTGCTCTCAGCTAGAGCAGTTTCTGTTTTGGGGTTATGCCCGTTTGTGGGGTTTTATGATTGTGGTTGTAGTGTCTTGTCAAATGGGAGTGTCTCCTATCTTTCACTGAAAAGTACTCTTCTTTAGAAATAGTTCACTTCTGACTGAAATTACTTTCCTGAAAAATCACCACTCCCTGCTGAGCCTCCCACCCTTCAGCTGAAATGCTTATTTCTTGTCAGCATCAAAGCAGTGTCAGAGAGCACTGGACATACCATACAACTGTCCGTTTTCCTGGCGCAAATGGATGTACATTAGGTACAGAAGTTTGAGAACTTTTATGTTTTGGAGTGATGTAAAGAAGAGTGAGGAAATTATTCTTTGAAGTGCAATAACTGCTGCCTGTTCTTAGTTTCAAACATGTCCATTATATTCATCTGCCTCTGTGTGTGTGTCTTTCCACCTCACTGACAGCAGCTAAAACAAGTGCTATTAGGAAAGCTCCTTGATTATTCTTCTAACAGAAGTTTGTCTCTTACCTCTTTACAGTGCAGTCCTATGGGTGGAGTGTAGGGTCCTTTTGGGGAAAATCTCAAGGAAGTCCTGATGACAGCAAGCCAAACAGCAGCAGCAACGTTGAAAACAAGAAGATGATCCAAAACGAGCACACAGTTGCAGAGTTGCTGAGGGTGGAGAGGGGAGCCCCTCTATATAGTGTCCGTGTAGCTCTGATAGTGCATTATCAGCTCAGTCACACAACAGAGCTGGGGAGAGGACACCCCAGCACTGAAGAGCAGTCTTCATCCCAGCTGAGCTCTTGGCACTGGGGTTGCTGCTGCTGTTATAGATATGAATATACTGTGTGAGTATTCCAGCGTTCATGGTGCATACTAAAGGCTGCTACTGAACTCCCAGCCCTGAACACAGACTGCTTGGAGTCCCCTGATTATTTTAGGAGGGTGGAGAGAAGCATTGTTTGGGGGAAGTCTGGTATTAATAGACACAACAGGACATTTCAGAATGGGATAATTCCATAGTGGTGGGAGTGGGGAGGGGGAGAGGGAGAGGGGCGGCTGCTATGGTAACAGCTTAGCCTGTCCAACACTTCCCTTTGCTTGCAATAGAGGAGGGTCTATGGGGTGGCAGAGGGGGTTTGTGAGTGGGGAGGGATTGATAATGGTTTATCAGTGCAAATGGCTGAAGGCATCTTATTCAGCTGAATGAGAGGGGTCTCTTTCAGGACACTTGCTTCAGGGTCCCTGTGTCCTGCCCCGTATAATTACTCTGCATTTGACAGTGCCGAATAAAATTGATGCCTTTATGCTGAGATGAGCACAGCTGCATGTTTCCTTATAATGGGGTGCTGTCTGGTTTTTCTGGACTCCGTCTGGGCAGACAGTAGTTCCAGCTGTGGAGAGAGACACTTGCTGACAGGAGGACTCAGATTTGGAGAGAATAATAATGATACTTACCACTTAGACAGGCGCCTGCCAACTGGGGGTCATAAATGTTTGAGGTCTCATAACAACATCAGTGTTGTGCTCTTATCCCCATTTTACAGACCTAAGGGTGAGTGATTCATCACACCAGAGTGTTGGGAGGGCCCTTGCAAAGAACCCGCTACTTCAGCCATAAATCTATCCTTTCCATTTGAACTTTTCCTTTTGTCTGGTGACTTTGAGAATGACCTCTAAATCTCAGCTAGTGTTTCACATACCGATAGAATGAAAGGAATTAAGCAGCCTGTTTTGCAACAGAAACCTAGAGAAGTCATTCCTCTATCGTTTTCGTTTTATCCTAAGTTCTTCCCAGCCTGCAGCATTGCAGCTGTAGGGGTAGGTAATAGGCAAGGAAACTGAACAGCTGCTCCTCAGAGCTCCTAAATATTGGCATAAAATGTGTAGATTCCATCGTCCTTTACAGAAGTTTTCTATGCCTTTGCCTAAGCTTTTCTACCAGAAGTTTGGCTTACCTGCCTGTTTAGAAATGTAGTAAGTTCTAGAACAAGTCATGTGGTTTAGTTTTAGGTAGTGCTGTGAGGAACAGGGAGTTGGACTCGATGATCCTTATGGGTCCCTTCCAACTCGAGACAGTCCGTGATTCTATGTGACAGGAGCACAGTTATATTTACCACATAAAATTGCATAGTTCTTGATTTTCTTTAACTTATGACTAAAAGGAATTTGTAGGCAGAAGAGCTAGGGTTCAGTGGTCTCTTGTTTGTCCCAGCTATTGAAGACTAAGGAATCCAGCCATGGTAAAGGCATTTGAGCAATGTGCTTTGGTTTAATCATTTTTATTCTCTCTCCCTGCCCCCTGCCACCAGTGCTGTAATGCCTCTGTTATGGCTGGTTCCCATGGTTTTAACAGAGAGAGGGTGTTGCCACCTTTCCTTGCCCACCTCTGAAAAAGGATCTAGAAGGACTGGAAAGTATGCCTAGAAGAAGGACAGGGTGATATCACTGATGGCATATAAAAGCAGTGAATGCTGGAGCAGCATTCTAAGGAAGTACAACTCTGTGACTGTTCTGTCCACATACTCTTTTCTGTGCAACTGATGTGAAAGACAGGGTGCTAAACTAAATGATATTTAGTCTGAGCTTGGAAGACACTTCTTCTGTTACATAAAGTACATCATACAGCATGCAATGTACGTTGTTTTAGGAGAAAGAATTTCTTAATGTTTTCCTTTCTTTCCTTTGTCCAACCAGGCATCTGTGCAGGCCATGCCATAACCGTGAAAAAGCTAAGGGTCTGGGCAAGTACATCTGTCAGAAGTGCCATCTGATCATTGATGAGCAGCCTCTGATGTTCAGGAATGATTCCTACCATCCAGATCACTTCAACTGCACCCACTGTGGGTATGTTCTCCTATTCTAAACTCTGGCGACAAAGGAGAGACACAAACAGTACAGTCAGCGGTGCAGTTCTTTCCCAGGCCTAAGCTATGCTGTCTTCACATTGTTGAACAAACAGAAATTATGTGAGGAGAAATCACACGAAATTTGGAAAGCCTACAGGAACTTTAGTTTTATTTTGCCTTTCAGTGTTCTTTTACTCTAAACTTGAATTGACCCTATTTTATACTGAAAATGAAACCAGTTCCTTGGTGTGAACTTACCTCAAAGGCTGTGTGCAGATTACAATAATAGTGTTGTCCAAAGATAGCTGTTACCAGGCTATTCGAAATAGTTTCAGTTTGCATTCCTGGCTGGGAAAAAAAGATGACTTGATGAGTTTTGTCAGTCTTCTGGCATGGTCCATTACCATGCTGATGCCTGTCTGACCTGAATTACTTACCATGAAGGCGGCGTAATTGGAGCACAGTACTGCCCTAGAATGGGTAACAGCGCTGAAGAATAAAGTAAATGGCTCAGTGTTGGGCACTACTAGGATGGTCCTTGCACCTGAGCTATCCCATTCAAAGATAGCTTGAGTCTGTGCATGACACTGCATTGTTCCATGTAAGCCCATCTCCTATTTCTGCCAGAGTATCTAGCCAAAGCCATGACATTCTACAGGTGTCCTCTTGTCTGGCAAACTGAGAAAGCAATCTTAGAGAAGTGAGTTGATGATAACTGTATTTCACTGGCTTAATGTAATGACTCTGCACTTGTAGCATGAATGTTGCCAAAGTATGTTAACTTTCAAGTTTAATCTTCCAAAACTTCATCTTGGGCATTAAAGAGCTTTATTTGATGCTCTTAATTCAGAGATATGTTTGTGTTTTCAGGAAGGAGCTGACTGCTGAGGCCCGGGAACTGAAGGGAGAACTGTACTGCCTGCCCTGCCACGACAAGATGGGAATCCCCATCTGCGGAGCCTGCCGCAGGCCCATTGAGGGACGAGTGGTCAATGCTCTGGGAAAACAGTGGCATGTTGAGGTGAGGCCTCTCTGAATCTGGAACTTCCTTCAGGAGCCATTTAGAAAGAGGACTAGTGCTAGTTGGAAGCTGTAGACATTTATGTGATCTGTAATATATTAGTTCAGGGAAAAAAAACAATTGCTAATGTTTCAGATTGTCTTCACCTTATGTGAGTGAATGAGTATAGCAGGGTCATCAGAGTTGCCTGAGAAAGCTATGCTTTCACAACAGTAATAACATTAATTTTAAAATGCCTGAGTTGCATTGTAAAGATTCTTGCAGAATATGGTTCACTGAACAGCATTTACTAACTAATAAATTTATGTATTTACTATGATGTGCTTAGATACATCTTCTCCAACCCCAGTTAACAGGTTGATAACAGTGTTAGAATTTGTAACGTAGGCAGAGACAGTGCAATTATTGCGTTTTAAGCCTTTTCAGATCATTGTTTCTACAACTTTCAGTGGAGTCATCACAGCTTGCTCTGAAGATTTTTAGCTATTTATGTTTTTAGTGATTTAAGCCTCCTAGGGCTTGAACTGAAAGAGATGATGATGATTATCATCTGGGGTGGATTCATACCATGTTTTATGTTCCTGTTTCTTTTCTGAAACAAGCAAGATAATAGTCTGCAAGCCTATCAGTATAGACACAAGATGATTGCCCTGCCAGCAGGTCTTCTACCTATCTTTAAATATGATTCTATAGTAGAATTAATATTTCCTTTTTTCTTTTACTTCCGTAAAGATTTTTCTGTCTGAGTTTCATTAAAGCATCAAGGGGCCACAATTTTAAACTGAAAGAGGATAGATTTAGATGAGATATAAAGGAGGAAATTCTTTACTCTGAGGGTAGTGATGCACTGGCCCAGGTTGTCCAGAGAAGCTGTGGCTGCCCCCTAGCTGGCAGTGTTCAAGGCCAGGTTGGATGGGGCTGTGAGCACCCTGGGAAGGGGTCCCTGCCCATGGCAGGGGGGTTGGAACCAGGTGGTTTATAAGGTCCCTTCCAACCCAAACCATCCTATGATTCTGTGATTAAGTGTCCCATATTGAGCCATGATTTGTAGCCATTGAAGTTTTTCTCTGGTGATGGAAAAGTCGCTTTGCCTGCTGCTGAATGTCGTTTTTTTGTTTTACAGCATTTTGTTTGTGCCAAATGCGAGAAGCCATTCTTGGGGCACCGACACTATGAGAAAAAAGGACTGGCTTATTGTGAAACTCACTACAACCAGGTGAGTTTTGCCATCTATACTATAGGTACTTGCTCTGACTGGCAAATACTTTTTTTGCATTTTATATATGCAAACCTATGCAGATTTTGTGTAATCTGAATTTGTAGAGGCAATGCAGTATTATGAAATTAGTGAGATTTGACAGAAAAAACAGTTTTTCTTGGTAGGTATGAAAAGTGATACTGAGAACAGAATGGAAATGTCTTGGGGATATTGATTGTTCTTTGTGCCATTGACAGAAAAAAAACCACTTAACGTGGATTGTGATTAAAATCTCTGTAATTCTACTCCAAAACTATTTGTGTGGACTTTGATAATTACTTGCTTCCATGGGTGTAAGATAAATGTTGTGCCATCTAAAGCATAAGAAAAGTATGTTTCAAAAGCCAATCAAAGCCTATTTTTTCTGTATGGCTCTAGTGAACAGCTATGAGTTCAGTATTTTCTTCTGTCAGATAAATTAGTCTTTCATAAGAGATGAGTGTTACTGCTTTGAAAGTAGCTCTAGGTTTCATTTTGATGTTTATAGTTAAGCATCAGGAGATGTTTGTCTACAGTAAGCATCATACTCTACCAATCCTCTTTTCTCCAAATTGCCATGTGAACAGGACTTTGAGATCGCATAACAGTGGCAGAGTGTGAGGCACCAACAAAAAAGGGTTTGTAGTGTTTAGTGGTATGAGATCCAAAGGAACATAGACTATTTGGCAAGTGTATGAGAAGTTATTCAGAAGATTTAAATTGGGATATTTGGGGGCTACAACAATGTCTGGGAATTCTTTGATTGTTAGGATTTAATGTTCACACCAGCTGTGTGGTTGGGGAGCGTGAGCAGTCAGTAACATGAGTTGCTGTTCTTATTTCTTTTGCTGTGCAGCTTTTTGGAGATGTCTGCTACAACTGCAGCCACGTGATAGAGGGAGATGGTAAGATTTGTTCTCTCCTTGTTTTGGGTTGCTGTCCTTGTTCCATTTGTTAGTGCAGCTGTTGCAGTCCCACAGTTGCAAGGCACCAGTGTTTCTTTTCACATCTGGCCTCATTTGAATTTGGATACAAATACGAATTCAAATAATCCTTCAGTTTCCTCTTATTTTGTGTTTTTGCTTTTGCAGTGGTATCAGCTCTTAACAAGGCCTGGTGTGTGAATTGCTTCTCCTGCTCCACCTGCAACATCAAGCTTACACTGAAGTAAGTCAGTGTTTATATTTGGGAACATAGGAGACGTTTGCCCCGAAGGCAGAGTGTTGGCTTGGGGGAGCCATGAGCCAGTGCCTCTCTGAGGGGCAATGTACCTTTTCTCTGTGGGAGCAGGTCCTTAAAATTCCACTGATTTCAGAACTAAAAGGGAACTTGGATGTGCATCCTGTCTTAATTTATTTTCCTTCATTAATCTGTTCTGTAAGAAGGCTGGGTAAAAGGAGAACTCATTCAGCAATAGAGGGAAGGCTCTAAACTTCAGGTAACTGCCTGTCCTGAAATACCTACAGCCTCCATGTCTCTTTTAGTCTGGATGCTCCACTCAATGACAGTATTTGCAATTGCGTAGATTATTTTGAAAGAAAGTACTATGCTAGTTCCCTCAAATATGTAGAAGAGGGACAGAAAACAAAGCAATCCTACATTTTTCCTTTCTCAGGTTCAAACCTTTATCCTGTTATGCCAGAGTCGCCCCACTGGCCTTGTATATGAAGGAGCTCTGATTCATCAAAAGGGGACCTTTGAAGTGACACTATAACAACATTGTTATTCTAGACTGTTACATACAAACATATAGCAAAGTCTTACTCCTTATTTAACTAGCAATACTGAAGACCCTAGTTCCCTGCTAAGAACCCAGTCTCTGTACTTGAACAGACAAGGAAGTAAGTTGTTTTAGACATGCAGTAGAACACCAACAATGTAGATGCACGGAGACGTGATTTAGTGAAGCATACAGTTTGCAAATACTGCTTTAATAGCCTGCTGTTCTTTGTGTTAAAGGAATAAGTTTGTGGAGTTTGACATGAAGCCTGTATGCAAGAAGTGCTATGAGAAATTCCCTCTGGAGCTGAAGAAACGGCTGAAGAAGTTGTCAGAGCTGGCATCCAAGAAGGCCCATCCCAAAGCTCTGGATTTAAACTCTGCTTAAACAGGTCTGTCAGTCTACTGACTGCACTCGTATGGTCATAAGCTGCAGCTCACAGCAGCTGTTGATTACAGAGGCAGTTACTAAGAACAAGTGAAACCAAAGATAAGTAGCATCTTCCCCTGCTTCTGGTGATGTAGCTTGCATCTTGACTATCCCTTTTTTCAAGCAATTGTCTGTTAGCACTAGCAGAAAAAGGAATATGATTTCTGCTTAAGCAGTTTACAGGCTAGTTATTAATTTGCTAATAACTTATTCTGCCTTTGTGGAATTGTACACAGACTTTCCTTCCTCAGTTGAACTGTAGTTCTCTCCCCATTTCTCTATAGATTAAGGAATCTGGAAACAGTGATTGAGTGTAGGGGTGGAAGAAATGTGTGGTTTGCTCTTTTTCAGTTTAAGTATAAAAATTTCTCTTCTTAGACTGGGTGAAGACATTTTTATTTTTTCTAATATGTAGGCAAATGTTCTGAAAGCTGTTGCTCTTTGCGACATGCAAAATGTTCTGATCTTTCTCTGGATTCCTGTTGAGCATATATGGATGCTGTACAGTCCTGGTTCACAGGTTTACTGGGAACCGTGCTTGCTGTAGCTGCTCTCACAAAACTGCACCAGTGATACCACAGCAGTGGTGGAAAACCTCGGTTAACTGTGTGCAGATAGGAATCCCACATATGAGACAATCTCTTAGATACTTCCTGGCTTTGCTTTTTCAGTTTCCCTCAACTGCTTTGCTTGTTGTTGCCATAAGTTACCATAAACTTCTAATTGGGGTGTACTGCATCCCCTGTAACGCTGATGAGGGGATAGACCTAATTTTAACAGTGGAACTCTTCCATCCTCTTCTGACCAATATGCACTGTAGATTACAATAATAGTAGTTGCTTTTCTCACCGCTTTAGGAGAACACGTGGCTAGTTACCATTCTGTCACCAGCCTTTAAATGGTCTTTTAATTAAGGGCACAAAGAGCAGCATGTCTTTTGGTGCAGTAGTATGTAGCCACTGCAAGGACTGGTCTTGTAAGCATGTTCTCTGGCATTTTTTTCACAGCACACAAGAACTACTGATCTAGATGCAGTTCAGTATGTTAAGCAGGTTCTTCTCAGCATAAAGTATTTGGGTCTGTTCCTATAATCTTAGTCACAGGCCATGTCTAATGCTGAATCTGAGCAGCTGTGTATCTTCAGTCTCCGGGGAAGACAGTGGAGGAACACAGGGCCGCACAGCTACTGGTAAATATGGAAAACCTATTGAACTAGCAGGCGGTAGGTAGTATTCTTTCAGTGGCCACTCTCAAGTTCAGCAATGGAAAATGCATGTATGTAGAGGTGGATGGAATGACTTTTGTACTGCAAGTAGAGATTTAGTTTGTGTTCCCACTTTGTCTTCTGTTAGAAATTCAGTAGACCTAGTAAACTTCAGTGTTCAATGGACAGTTGATAACATTCTCTTTGATAAACTCTTCAGTTCTCTAGGATTTGGATTATGTCCTGATCTTCAGAGCATTTCCCAAAATTAGTGTGGGGAAAAAATAATCATAATCCATGATCTCTATATAAGTGGAGGGTGATGTTCTCTTAATATCTATTAAATTATTAATTTTTCACAATTATTTTTCTTGTACTCCTGCTGCCCATAGTCTGCAATGTGTAGAGTTATAATAGTCA